>JGI12048J13642_10005789_pt1 | contig 23267 bp, 21 predicted proteins | sample ElkSlonscriptome_16_FD_13642 | JGI IMG/M metagenome (IMG submission 13642)
TGACAAACGCCGGATCAACCATGCGTCCTGCAGATGCCTCTTGAAGCCGGCGGCAACCGGCTCGATGAACATCTGCGTGCAGCCACCCTGAAGCTCGGGGATCGCAGCGAAGCCGCGCTGCTTGCAGCGCTCGCTCTGGAACAACCATTGAGCTGGATATTTGCCCACGGTGACGAAGCGCTGGATCCGCGCCTCGTTCGACGATTCGAGGCGTTCGTCGAGCGACGGGCGCAAGGCATCCCGTTTGCCTACATCGCAGGCAAGCGGGAATTTTACGGCCGTGACTTTTCGGTCAGCCCCTCGGTTTTGGTGCCGCGCCCGGAGACCGAGCATCTGGTCGAGTGGAGCCTGGCGCTTGAGCTGCCGGAAACCGCCCGGGTCCTGGACGTCGGCACCGGCTCCGGCTGCATCATCCTGAGTCTGGCCGCCGAGCGGCCGCACTGGCGCTGTACGGGAACCGATATCAGCAAGCAGGCGCTTGCAGTCGCCACGATCAATCGCGAACGGCTGCGGCTGCCCGAGGTTCGACTGCTGCACGGGGACATGCTGGCGCCCGTCGGCGAAATGGAATTCGACCTGATCGTGAGCAATCCGCCCTACGTGGCCTCCGACGATCCCCACCTCACGGAAGGCGAAATCAGCTTCGAACCCGAAATCGCCCTCGCCTCCGGCCCGAACGGGCTCGGACACATCAAGACTCTGGTGTCTTCGGCGCGCAGCGTGCTGTCAGGCGGCGGCTGGCTCCTGATCGAACACGGCTACGACCAGGCCGCCGCGGTGCGCGAACTGTTTCAACTTGATGGATACGAAAATATCGAATCGCGCCGGGATCTTGCGGGTATTGAGCGCATTACCGGGGGGCGCCTCGGGGCACATTCGTCGAGATCGGTCCAGGGGACCTCTGAATAACGCTCGCAGAGTTGTTCAGGGGATTTTTCACCATGGGATTTTCACCATGAAGTGCTTGCTGAAACCCGAAACCGTCGCCGCTATCCAAACGCCCTGACGCACACGCCTATCAGGCCGCCCGAGAATACGCCCAGCCCCAGCATGGCAAGACCATTGAGCGACAGTACCGCGCGGAAGTCTATCGGCGCGGTCACCGGGGCATTGTTTTCCGGTTCGTCGAAGTACATCAGTTTGACGACGCGCAGATAGTAGAAAGCGCCGATCACCGACGTGATGACGGCCAGTACCGACAGCGCGACGAAGCCGGCCTGGATCGCCGCGGCAATGACCTGCCACTTGGCGAAGAACCCGACGAACACAGGAATGCCGGCCAGCGAGAACATGATCATCAACATCATCAGCGCATACCACGGGCTGCGCCGGGCCAGGCCTTTGAAGTCATCGAGATTCTCTGCTTCCACGCCGTTGCCGGAAAGCAGGATCATGACCGCGAAGGCGCCAGCCGATGTTATCGAATACACGATCGTGTAGAACATGGCCGCCGAATAACCGGCCGGCGACGCCGCGAGGACGCCAAGCAGAATGAAACCGACGTGAGAAATCGTCGAATAGGCAAGCATGCGCTTGATGTTGGCCTGTGCAATGGCGACGACGTTACCGAGAATCAGCGAAAGCGCAGCAAGCACTGCCAGCATCGCCTGCCAATCGGCATGCATATTGCCCATCCCGTCGGCCAGCAGACGAATGGCCAGTGCAAGGTAGCCAAGCTTGGGCAGCGAAGACACCAGCAGCGTCACGGCTGCCGGCGCACCCTGGTAGACGTCGGGAAGCCACATGTGGAACGGCACCGCGCCCAGCTTGAACGCGATCGCGACCACCATGAACGCCAATCCGAACGCGAGCATCAGATCGTCCGACATGCCCATGGCCAGCGCCTCCGATACCTCGCCTAATTGAAACGAACCGGTCGCGCCGTAGATCAGACTTATGCCGTAGAGCAGAATCCCCGACGCCAGCGATCCGAGGATGAAGTACTTCATCGCGGCTTCCGAGCCCGACGCCGAATCCCTGTTCAACGCAACCAGCGCATAGCTCGACAGCGCCAGCAATTCCAGGCCGAGATACACGGTCAACATGCTGGCAGCCGAGACCATGATCATGACGCCAAGCAGAGCGAACAGGCTCAGGGAATAGAATTCGCCCCGAAACAGGCCGGCGGCACGCAGGAAATGCTTGGCATAGACGAATACCCCGGCCAGCACCAGGTACGCGAACAGCTTCAGAACATCGCCGAAGCGGTCACGAACAAACGTGTCGCTGAACGCCAGCATCGATTCACCGACCGGCATCATCAGCCTGAGCGTAATGATGGCGGCGAATACCAGCGCCAGGATGGCGAGCGTATGCGTAAATCCTCTTCTCTGCTCGGTGAAGAACAGATCGGCCACCAGCACTACGCAGGCCATGGCCGCGACGAATATCTCGGGCAACGCCAGTTGCAGTTCGGAAAGTGTCATCGGTTGATCTTCATGGGTTGATCTTCATGGGTTGATCTTCGAATTCGTGATGTGGTCAACCAGATTGGCCACGGAAGGTTCCATCATTTCGATCAGCGGATACGGCCACAGGCCCAGACCCAGCACAAGCAGCGCCAGCAGCACCATCACCGCCCACTCGCGGCCGTCAAGGTCCGAAAGCGACGCCACGTTGTCGTTGGCCACTTCACCGTAAAAAACCCGTTTGACCAGCCAGAGGCTATAGGACGCGCCGAGAATCAACGTCATGGCGGCGAAGAAGGCAAACCAGAAATCGGCCTTGAACGCCGCCAGGATCACCATGAATTCACCGACGAAACCGCTGGTGCCCGGCAGACCGGAATTGGCCATGAAGAACAATACGGCGAACATTGCAAACCACGGCATCGTATTGGCCACGCCGCCATAGGCAGAAATCTCGCGACTATGAACCCGGTCATATAGAACGCCCACGGCCAGGAACATCGCGGCCGAAATGAATCCGTGAGAAATCATCTGGACCATCGCGCCGCTGATACCCAGCACGGCACCGTCGAGCTGACCGGTGTTCTGCACGATGGCAAACGTAAGAAACAGCCCCAGCGTGGCGAATCCCATGTGGGAAATCGAGCTGTAAGCGATCAGTTTCTTCATGTCCCGCTGGGCCAGCGCGACGAATCCGATGTATACGATCGCGACCAGCGAGAGCCCAATCACCAGCCAGTCCAGCGCAGCGGCGCCGTCAGGCGCGATCGGCAGCGAAAACCTCACCAGCCCGTAGCCGCCGATTTTCAGCATTACGGCCGCCAGCACGACCGATCCCCCGGTGGGCGCTTCCACGTGCGCATCGGGCAGCCAGGTATGAACCGGCCACATCGGCACCTTGACCGCAAACGCGATCAGGAACGCCAGAAAGATCCAGATCTGAGCAGTAAGGGACAGCGGCAGCTGGTGCAGGTCCGCGACGGCGAAACTGCCTGCCTGCAGGTACAGCCAGATCAGGCCCACCAGCATGAACACCGAGCCGAAAAACGTGAACAGAAAGAACTTGACGGTCGCCAGTATCCGGTTCGGCCCGCCCCAGATTCCGATGATCAGGAACATCGGCACCAGCATCGCCTCGAAAAACACGTAGAACAGCATCGCATCCAGCGCAGCGAACATGCCCGACATCAGTCCCGACAGGATCAGAAAAGCCGCCATGTACTGGCTGACCCTGTCCTTGATGGTCCATCCGGCGACGATGACAATGACAGTCGTCAGCGCCGTCAGCACGATCAGGGGGAGTGACAGACCGTCGATACCGAGGTGGTAGTTGATCGAGAACGCCTCGATCCAGGGCGTCTTTTCCTGGAACTGCATCGCGGCGGTGGTCATGTCGAATTCAGCGACCGCCAGTACGGTCAGCACCAGCGCAGCAAGCGCAGCCGCCAGCGCAACCATCTTGCCCAGGGCGGCACGCGCTTCGGAAAGGAACAGCAGCGCAACCCCGGTGACGATCGGGATCCAGACGATCAGGCTGAGAATGGGCCAGGTCATTGCATTCATGTTGTCAACCCCTCAGCAGCACGAATGCAAACACGAGCGCAACCAGCCCGATGATCATGGCAAACGCATAGTGATACAGGAATCCGGTCTGCACCGTACGCAGACGCGCCGAGAATGCGCCGACCAGCCGGGCCGAACCGTGGACGATCCAGCCGTCGATCAGCGTGCGGTCGCCGCGCTCGGAGAAAAAGCCCGCAATCTTCAGGCCACCGCCGGTCACCACGCGCTGATAGAACTCGTCGAAACCATACTTGCGGTCCAGGACAGTCCACACCGGAAGCAGGCGCTGCTTCACGGTTTCAGCCACCGAAGGCTGGAAAAGATAGATCCAGGTTGCGATGGCCACGCCCAGCATCGCCAGACCGAATACCGGCGTTACGAAGCCGTGCAATGCAAATGCGGTGGCGCCGTGGAAATGATCGCCGATATGCACCAGTGGATCGTGACCGGCAGCCACGTTGATCGCATCGGACAGGGCGCCGCCGAACAGCAGCGGCTCTACGGTCAGCCAGCCGATGAACATTGACGGAATGGCCAGCAGAACCAGCGGCAAAGTCACCACCCAGGGTGATTCCTGCGCGTGCGAAAGCGTTTTCTCGTCGGCACGCGGGGTGCCATGGAATGTCAGGTAAAGCATCCGGAAGGTATAAAGCGCCGTCACGACCACGCCGGCGTAGAGGGCAAACGTCGCGAATCCGGCGCCCGTGCGCTCGGACAGCTTCACCGACTCGATGATCAGATCTTTCGAGAAAAAGCCCGACGTAAATGGAAAGCCGATGAGCGCAAGCGAACCGATCCAGGCGGTGATCGCGGTAATCGGCATGATCCTGCCGAGCCCGCCCATATCACGCATATCCTGCTTGTGGTGCATCGCAATGATCACGGAGCCGGCGCCCAGGAACAACAGCGCCTTGAAAAAGGCGTGGGTCATCAGGTGGAATATCGCCACCGAATAGGCCGAAGCGCCCAGCGCGACCGTCATATAGCCCAGCTGGGACAGCGTGGAATAGGCCACCACGCGCTTGATATCGGTCTGGACGATACCGATCAGCCCCATGAACAGCGCCGTGATCGCCCCGATAATCAGGATGAAGCTCAGCGCGGTTCCGGAGAGCTCGTACAACGGCGACAGCCGCGCGACCATGAAGATACCGGCCGTCACCATCGTGGCGGCATGGATCAGCGCCGAGATGGGTGTTGGACCTTCCATCGAATCCGGCAACCAGACGTGCAGCGGAACCTGGGCCGACTTGCCCATGGCGCCGATGAACAGGCAGATGCAGATGAACGTCATCACCGACCACTCGACGCCGCCGAACACCGATATCGTTTTTCCGGTCACGTCAGGCGCGGCTGCAAAGACCTCGGCGTAGTCCAGCGAACCCATGTACATCAGCACCGCCGCCACGCCAAGCAGCAAGCCGAAGTCGCCGCCGCGGTTGACCAGGAACGCCTTCAGGTTGGCGCGAACCGCCGATTCCTTCTTGAACCAGAAACCGATCAGAAGATAAGACACGACCCCGACCGCCTCCCAGCCGAAGAACAGCTGAAGGAAGTTGTTCGCCATCACGAGCATCAGCATCGCGAACGTAAACAGGTTGATATAGGAGAAGAATCGCTGATACCCGGGATCGTCCTTCATGTAGCCAATCGTGTAGACGTGCACCATGAAAGATACAAACGTAACGACCACCATCATCAGCGCGGTGAGCGAATCGATCAGGAATCCGATTTCGAAGGTGATGCCGTCGAGTACCGCCCACTGGTAGACCGTGTAGTTGAGCACCTGCCAGTCGGTGGTGAATACCTGCAGTGCCACCCAGGCCGAGAGCGCAAACGAGCCCGCCACGGCAACAATGGTGACCGTATGCGCGCCGGCCCGACCGACCTGGTGTCGCAGCAGCCCCGCGATGGCACTTCCGGCCAGCGGCAGCAGTGGTATCAGCAACAAGATTGTTTTTATATCCACAAGAATCCCGGTATTTTTACTTCAAAAAGCTAGCCTTTCAGCTCTTCGATATCCTCGACGTTTATGCTTTGACGATTGCGGAACAGCACCACCAGTATCGCCAGGCCAATTGCCGCCTCGGCCGCGGCAACGGTAAGAATGAAGAATACGAACACCTGACCATCCATACTGTCGAGAAATCTCGAAAAGGCTACGAAATTCATGTTCACCGCAAGCAGCATGAGCTCGATCGACATGAGCAGGATGATGATGTTTTTGCGGTTCAGGAAAATTCCGGCGACCCCGATCGAAAACAGAATCGCGCCGAATGTCAGAAAATGGGCCAGGGTCAACATGCTCAGTCCTCCTCCGCATCCATCTTGACCAGTCGGACGCGCTCATCGCGCGTGACGCGAACCTGGCGAGATGGATCCTGGTACTTGGTCTCCGGTCGGCGCCTGTGAGTCAGCGAAATGGCAGCAACGATCGCGACCAGCAAAACGAATCCGGCAATCTCGAACGGATACAGGTACTCGGTATACAGCAGCTCGCCCAGCAGCTGCGTGTTGCTGCCGCCGGAATCACCATACTCCAGCACCTGGGATCCGGCCCCGCGCGCCCAGATCAGGATGAACAACTGGGCTGCCATGGCGATGGCCACAAGAATGCCGACCGGCAGATAGCTGGCAAATCCGCTTCTGAGCTTGGCCAGATTGATATCGAGCATCATGACCACGAACAGGAACAACACCATGACGGCGCCGACGTAGACCAGCACAAGCGTTATGGCCAGAAACTCCGCTTCCAGAAGCAGCCATATGCAGGCGGTCGAAAAGAATGTCAGCACCAGAAAAAGAACCGAATACACCGGGTTTCGAGACGAAACTACACCGAGAGCAGCGAGCGTTGCCACACCACTGAACATGTAGAAGACTATTTCAATTATCGATATTGCATTCGGCATTGAGTTCCGCTCATATCTGAATTTCTTCTATGTACTGGAAACCGCTCTTGAGGCGGCAGCACGGATCGGGCATATTCGCGCAAGTCAAGACTGTAAACATAAAATTCAAAGCGCTTGGGACCAAATGGCTTGACGACCCATCAAATCTGCTGCCCAAAGCCGCGTCCAGTTCAATTTTTCCTTGCGTTCCGGCTTTTTATCTTTTTATCCTGATCTGCGCATTCTTGATAATGCAAAACGTGGCAATTTTTCTGATTGTACTAGTAGGTCCCGGTCTTCAACGGTTGCAGCGTTTCCGGGGCTACCGGAAGGGGGCGTCCTTGGCTCGGGCCGCCGCGATCTGCGCCTCGAAACGATCGCCCAGCGCCAGCAACTGCTGCTTGTCGACAATATTCTCCCCGCGCTCTTCGAAGTGATATTCCGTAAACCCGGTCTCGACAATCGAATCCACCGGGCAGGACTCCTCGCAGAAGCCGCAATAAATACACTTGAACATGTCGATATCGTAGCGCGTGGTTCGACGGGTACCGTCTTCGCGCCGGGTCGAATCGATGGTGATCGCAAGCGCCGGGCAGACCGCCTCGCATAGCTTGCATGCAATGCAACGCTCCTCGCCGTTCGGATACCGGCGCAGTGCATGAAGCCCACGATAGCGAGCCGACTTCGGCGTCTTCTCCTCCGGATAGCTGAGCGTGAATTTCGGCTGGTGGAAATGGCGAAACGTCACGCTCAGGCCTTTGAAGAGCTCGAGCAGCATTAGCGACTGAAAGTACTGGCGAATAGCTTGCATTTTCAACCTCCGTGATCCGGGGTCACCCGGGACCCGGTCGTAGCGGAAACGATCAAGCTCCCTGTGGATATTGTGCTTTCGCGAGCGAGCGCGTGGGAAGCGTACTCAAAGATATGTTGAGGCTGCGCGACCGGGCTAGACATTGCAGACACAGGGGCTGAAACGGTTTCAGCAGACTGGGTCCCGGACGACCCGGGATATAGTCCGGTCACGCGGAAGACCCCCGCGACCAGAATCCAGACAATCGTAATCGGAATGAATACCTTCCAGCCCAGCCGCATGATCTGGTCGTACCGATAGCGCGGAAATGTTGCTCGAAACCACAGAAACAGGAACATGAACCCGAACATCTTGATCAGGAACCAGTGCACGCCCGGCTCGCCAATGACGGGCATGCCTGCAAAGGGACTCATCCAGCCGCCCATGAACAGCAGCGATGCAAGCGCCGAGATCAGGATCATGTTGGCGTATTCGGCCAGAAAGAACAGCGAGAATGCCGCGCCGGAATAGTCGACGTGAAAGCCGGCAACAATTTCGGACTCGCCCTCGGCGACGTCAAAAGGAGCGCGGTTGGTTTCAGCCACGCCGGAGATGAAGTAGATCACGAACAGCGGAAACAACGGCAGCCAGAACCAGCTGAACAACCCGCCGGTCTGCGCCACGACAATATCGCTTATGTTCAGCGTGCCCGAAAGAATGATGACGCCGACAAGCGCAAAGCCCATGGCGATTTCATAGCTGACGATCTGCGCTGCGGATCGAAGACAACCCAGAAATGCGTATTTTGAATTCGATGCCCAGCCGCCGACAATGACGCCGTAGACTCCCATTGAGGTCATCGCCAGGATATACAGAAGACCTGCATCGATATCGGCAAGCACCAGCCAGTCCGAAAACGGGACGACGGCCCAGGCGGCGAATGCAGGTACCAGTGTCAGCATCGGTGCGATCACGAACAACACCTTGTTCGCATTTGCCGGAATGATGATTTCCTTGAGCAGCAGCTTGAACACGTCGGCGAACGGCTGAAACAAGCCCATGGGGCCGACGCGATTGGGGCCGACGCGGGACTGCATGTAGCCGATCACCTTGCGTTCGGCGAAGGTGTAGTAAGCAACGAGGATGGTCAGCGGCAGAACGATTGCCGTGATCTTGGCCATCGTCAGCGCCAGCACGGTAAGTTGCTCCATCATCGGATCTTCTCCAGTTCTATCGGACCCCATGCCGGACCCGACTTGCTGGCGAGACAGGTGGCAGCGGCCATCCATATCGAAGACGGCGGGATCGCGTCGTCCAGGCGTACCGTTGCACGCACTTCGCAACCGGACTGCCGCACGGCTACCTCGTCGCCGTCGCACAAACCCAGTGCCTTCGCGCTCGCCGGGTTGACTGCGACATAGCCATTTTCCGCGTGGTTGGTCTGTTGCAGAGCCGGCGCGCGACGGACCAGGGAATCACAGCTGTACATGGGCACGGGGCCGCTGCGCCAGAGGCATTTATCATCGAAGGTTCCGATGTCTTCAGCCTCGAACGGCGCGAATACCGGTGCCTTCGACTGGTCGAGCATTTGTTCGACCTCGGCGAGCACAGAAAAATCGAATCCGTCGATCTTCATGTGCTCGCCGAACAGTCTCAGGATTTTCCAGCCCGCGTGCGAACCGCCCGCCGGCCTGGCCGCGGGCGTGAGCCATTGCCGCTGTCCGTCGGCGTTGATGTAGCTGCCGTCGGTTTCCGGGACGGGTGCAAGCGGCAAGAGCACATCGGCGACGTCCATAAGATCGGTACCGGCAAAAGCGGCGATCGCAACCACGGTTTCGGCGTCGGCCAGCCCGGCGCGCGCCGACGCCGGATCGGCCAGATCAAACCCCGGTTCCAGGTCGAACAACACGAAGGCCTTGCGGCCCCGGGCCATTTGAGCGGTTGCAGACATACCGCCCTCGGCCGGCACCATGCCTGCACGCCAGGCGCCCTGGCTATTGGCTGGCCCGGGCAGAACCATCAGCGCGCTTTGGGTCAAGCGTGCGATCTCGCCGGCAATGGCACGCAGGAACCCAGCTTCCGGGTGAAACAGCGCCTGATCGCCGACCAGCAGAAATCCGTTGTCCGATTCATACAGACGGCGGGCAATCTTTTCGGCCGTGGGCTCGGGCTGGCGTTCGGCAATGAAGCGGCCGAGCGGCGAGTCCGGCGGCATTTCCCCTGCGACGCCGAACGCCGCTTTCGCCACGCGTGCCAGCGTTTCGGTCATGTGCTGAGGCGCAACAATCATCCGCTCGCTCAGGTCGAACGGAGATTTCCACGCCACCGGATTGAGGTCCATGACCGCCGCCTGGTTGATGCGCCATGCCGTTCGGACCCGGTTATTCAGAATCGGCTGGTCGTGGCGCAGGTGGCTGCCGACCATGAATACCGCATCGGCGCTCGAAATATCGCGCAGCGGACGGTCCATACGGCCCGAACCGAGATTCGCATCGCGCGAGTCGAGAATGCGCAAGCGGTGATCACGATGCGGCGTGCCCAGGCCTTGAGCGAATCGGCTCAGAAGAAAATGCTCCTCGCAGGTCGCGCGCGGAGACGCCAGCACGCCGACCTCATCGGCGCCGTGCCTCTCGACCGTCTCGTTCAGCAGCTTGGCCGCGCGGGCAAGCGCGGTGTCCCAGTCGGTGTCCTGCCACTGGCCGTCGACCTTGATCCGCGGCGTGGTGATCCGATCATCGGATGCCAGGCCGAAGTGACTGTAGCGGTCACGATCGGCGAGCCAGCATTCGTTGATCCCTTCGTTCTCGCGCGGCACGGTGCGCATGATCTTTCCGCCGCGAACGTGGTAATACAGATTCGAGCCCAGGCAATCATGGGTAGCGATATACGGACGCGCCGACATTTCCCACGCACGGGCGGAAAATCGAAACGGCTTGTTGGTCAGCGCGCCGACCGGGCACAGGTCGATGATGTTGCCGGAGAGTTCGGATTCGATGTTGCGCTCGATGAAAGTCGAGATTTCCGTATGCTCACCGCGCCCGACGCCGCCGAGCTCGGCCGTGCCGGCGATTTCCTCGAGAAAGCGTACGCAGCGCGTGCAGTGAATGCAGCGCGTCATGTCGGTGGCCACCAGCGGCCCGAGATTCTTGTCCTTGACCACACGCTTGCGCTCGGTAAAACGCGAGATGGAGCGGCCGTAGCCCATGGCCAGATCCTGAAGTTCGCACTCGCCGCCCTGGTCGCAGATCGGACAGTCCAGAGGGTGATTGATCAACAGGAATTCCATGACTCCCCGCTGAGCATCGACCGCCCGTCGCGAACGGGTAAAGACTTTCATGCCGTCGGCCACCGGCGTGGCGCACGCCGGCAACGGCTTGGGCGCTTTCTCGACGTCGACCAGACACATGCGGCAGTTGGCGGCAACCGATAGCTTGTGGTGGTAACAAAAGCGCGGAATCTCGATATCCGCCCGGTCGGTGGCCGCAATGACCATCTCGCCCTTGCGTGCCTCGATCTCGCGCCCGTCGACCTCGATGGTCACAAGCTCGATGTCTTTGTCTTCAATCGTTGCCATATTCAGTGATCAAACCCAATGTGATCAAACCCAATTCGCCTGGAACCACGAAGGGCACGAAAAACACGAAGATAAAAGTCAAACGATTCAGGCTTTTCTTCGTGCTCTTCGTGTTCTTCGTGGTTAAAGAAGTGTCTTGCCATGAGCATCAAGCCGCCGCGCCGAGTTTTTCATCGACGATGGAGCGCTTGTGTTCGACGAAGTACTCGAATTCGTGCCGGAAATGGCGCAGGAAACCCTGCACCGGCCAGGCTGCAGCTTCGCCGAACGCACAGATCGTGTGTCCTTCGATCTGGCCGGCGGCCGATTCCAGCAGATCGATGTCCTCGGGCCGGCCCTGGCCTTCGGTAATACGCTTGAGCAGCCGGTACATCCATCCGGTGCCCTCTCGGCATGGCGTGCACTGACCGCATGATTCCGCGTAGTAGAAGCGCGCGATGCGAGTACAGGCGCGAACCATGCAGGTTGTTTCGTCCATGACCACGACAGCGCCCGAACCGAGTCCGGAGCCGGCTTTCTGAAGCGCGTCGAAATCCATGGTGATGTCGTTCATGATGTCAGCCGGCAGGACCGGCATCGAGGAGCCTCCGGGAATCACGGCCTTCAGTGCGTTGCCCTCGCGCATTCCGCCGGCCATTTCCAGCAGTTCGGAAAACGGCGTTCCCAGCGGAATTTCGAAATTGCCCGGACGCTTCACGTGCCCGGAGACCGAGAATATCTTCGGTCCGCCGTTGTTCGGCTTGCCGAGCTCCAGGAACCACTCGCCGCCGTTGCGCATGATCGCCGGTACCGAGGCCAGCGTTTCGGTGTTGTTGATCGTCGTCGGCTTGCCGTAAATTCCGAAATTGGCCGGGAACGGGGGCTTGAACCTCGGCTGGCCTTTCTTGCCTTCCAGCGACTCCATCAGCGCTGTTTCCTCGCCGCAGATATAGGCACCTGCCCCGAGCAGCGCATGAATATCGACGTCGATGCCCGAATCGTTGATGTTCTTGCCCAGCAGACCGGCATCGTAGGCCTCTTTCAACGCAGCCTCGAATCGCTCGAACGGCTCGTGGTGAAACTCGCCGCGAAGATAGTTGTAGCCCACCGTCGCGCCCATCGCGTAGCATCCGATGGCCATGCCCTCGATGACCGCATGCGGGTTGTAGCGCAGCAGATCGCGGTCGTGGCAGGTGCCCGGCTCGGATTCATCGGAATTGCACAGCAGGTATTTCTGGACCGGCGCCGAGCGCGGCATGAAGGACCATTTCAGCCCGGTCGGAAATCCGGCACCGCCGCGACCGCGCAGCGAGGATTTCTTGACCTGATCGATAATGTCTTCCCGCGGCGTCTCATCGGCGAGGATTTTTTGCCACGCCTCGTAGCCGCCGTGGCGCTTGTAAGCCGCCAGCGACCAGCATTCCGGCTCGTCAAGGTGCGTGAAACAGACGTTGTAGTTAGCCATTTTGTTTTCGGCCATGATTCGTCCCGTTGCGTCGGTTATTCAAGACCGTCGAGGATTTGGTCGATCTTGTCTTCGGTCAGGTTTTCGTGGTAATGACCATTCACGATCATCATCGGTGCGCCGATACACGCGGCGACGCACTCTTCCTCGATCTTCAGAAAGATGCGCCCGTCAGGCGTGGTCTCGCCCATCTTGATGCCGAGCTTTTCTTCGACATAGCTGACGACGTTGTCGGCACCGCAAAGCATGCAGGAGATGTTGGTGCAAATCGAAATTGAATTCCGCCCGACCGGTTTCGTTTCGAGCATCGAGTAGAACGTTGCGACCTCGTAGACCCAGACCGGCGGAAGCTCCAGGTAATCGGCCACGCCGCCCATCAGTTCGGCGGTCAGAAAACCACCGTTCTGATGCTGGGCGGCGACCAGCGCCTGGATCACCGCCGAGCGTCGCCCTTCGATCCCGTCCGGAAACTTGGCCCGCCAGTGGTCGATGGTGTCACGCGTCTCCTCACTCAACAGCTCGGCCTTGCCTTCCACCGGTGATTCATGCACTTGCATCTATTCCTCCAAAATCCAACTTCGTTCCGAACGTAGCGCGCAATCCTGGTCGAATGAATGGGTCGATTGCGGCTCAGAGCGCAGCGAGCGGCCCGCTGACGGCGATTCCCGGAACGCAGGAACCGCAGTGCACGCATCTGTGCATGAGGATTCCTGGCACAGGAGGCCCTCCGCAGGTCGCGCAGTAGCTGTGAGCCGCAATCGGTTCATCGATCTATTTCGCCGAACACGATGTCCTGCGTTCCAATGATTGCAACCACATCGGACAGCATGTGGCCCTGCACCATTTCGTTCATCGACGAGATGTGCGCGAAACCGGGCGCGCGCAGATGTACCCGAAACGGCTTGTTGGCGCCGTCGGAAATCATGTAACAACCGAATTCGCCCTTGGGCGCCTCGACCGCGGCATAGGTCTCGCCCTCCGGCACGCAATAGCCTTCCGTGAACAGCTTGAAGTGATGAATGAGCGCTTCCATGTCATCCTTCATTTCGGTGCGCGACGGCGGTGCCACCTTGTAGTTCCCGGCCATCACGGCGCCGGGGTTTTCGCGCAACCACGCGATGCACTGCTGGCAGATGCGAACCGACTGGCGCATTTCCTCCACGCGGACCAGATAGCGGTCGTAGCAATCGCCGTTGACGCCGACCGGAATGTCGAAATCCACTTCCCGGTATCTGGCATAGGGCTGTTTCTTGCGCAGGTCCCAGGCGACACCGGAGCCTCTGAGCATCGGGCCGGTAAATCCGAGCTGGCGCGCACGCTCCGGCGAAACCACGCCGATACCGACGTTGCGTTGTTTCCAGATCCGGTTGTCGGTCACCAGCGTTTCGTAGTCGTCAATCCGATCGGCCTGGTAGGCCATGAATTGCTCAAGGAAATCCAGCAACGAGCCTTCGCGCCACTCGTTCATGCGCTTGACGTCCGAGGCCTTGCGGAAGCGCGACTCCTCGAGCTTGGACATTTCGTCCGGCAGATCCCGGTATACGCCACCCGGCCGGTAATACGTTGCGTGCATTCGCGCACCGCTGACGGACTCGTAAGCGTCCAGCAGGTATTCGCGCTCGCGAAAGCAGTAGAGAAACAGCGTCATGGCGCCGAGGTCCAGCCCGTTGGCGCCGAGCCACATCAGGTGATTCATCAGACGCGTAACCTCGTCGAACAGCGTCCGGATCCACTGTGCCCGCTCGGGCGGCTCGATGCCCAGAAGGTTTTCTATGGCGCGCACGTAGGCGTGCTCATTACACATCATCGACATGTAGTCAAGCCGATCCATGTAACCGATCGACTGATTGTAAGGCTTGGATTCGGCCAGCTTCTCGGTTGCCCGATGAAGAAGCCCCACGTGCGGGTCGGCGCGCTGCACGACTTCGCCGTCCATTTCCAGGATCAGGCGGAGCACGCCGTGCGCGGCCGGATGCTGCGGACCGAAGTTGAGCGTGTAATTCTTGATCTCAGCCACTAGAGGTCCTTCAACTCGATAATTGCGGGTTCAGCGTTACTGTGACGTTGCGCTGCAATGTGCCGTGCGCAGGCAATCGCCTTAGCCCTTGCAAAGCGCGGGAACGCCGCGGCGCAGCGCGACAGCAGCGCGCCCAGGGTTGGCCTGTCAGCGTCCAGGGCTGCGTTCCGGCCCTTGAAGAGGGAACCGCCATTCATTGCGGTCCGCGCCTTGCCCTGGACGCTGACAGACCAACTGAATTCGTAATGACCAACCCAATCAGGAGTATCAGATTGAAGAACCACTGGGCGCCTCTTTCGGATCGAGTTCGTCACCGACGTAGCGCGAGTCGCGGCGAATCACGCGCGGCACCAACACCCTCGGCTCGATTTCCGTGGGTTCGTAGATCACCCGGCCCTTGTCCTCGTCATAACGGACGGTGACGTTGCCGATGAGCGGAAAATCCTTGCGGAACGGGTGGCCGATGAAGCCGTAGTCGGTCATGATACGGCGCAGATCCGGATGGCCCTCGAAAACGATACCGAACAGGTCGAACGCCTCGCGCTCGTACCAGTTCGCGGAACTCCAGATTTCGACGATCGACGGCAAGGTCGGAAAATCGGCTTCGTCCGGGTGACAGCGCAGGCGCAGGCGCTGATTGTGTCGGGTTGAAAGAAGGTGGACCACCACCGCGAAGCGATTGGGAATGGCCTCCGCTTCAGGACGGCTTTCCCAGTCGAAGCGGCCCGGCCCCAGGTGGTCAACGCCTCTCGAGAAGCCGCTCCCGCTGGCTTCAGCAGTTTCCCACTCGTCGTCCCCGTAGCCGAGAAAGTCGACGCCGCAAAGATCGATCATGGTGTCGAATTCGAGCCCGTCGGTATCACGCAACAGGCGGCAGGCATCGGTCCAGTCGGCCGGCGCGATCTCGGCCACCAGTTGCCGGCGAACTTCACGGATATCGCCCAGCTTTTCGCCCAGCACCTCACGGACCTGTTTGCCCAGGGATTGGTTGCGTTCGCTGAATTCGCTCATGCCGCCGGCGCCATGATCGAGTTGGTTCTTCGAATTTTCTTCTGCAGCTGGATGATGCCGTACACCAACTGCTCGGCCGAAGGCGGACAACCGGGCACGTAGACGTCGACCGGCACAATGCGGTCGCAACCGCGGGTCACCGCGTAGGAATAATGATAGTAGCCGCCGCCGTTGGCGCAGGAACCCATGGAAATCACCCATTTAGGGTCCGGCATCTGGTCGTAGACCTTGCGCAACGCCGGCGCCATCTTGTTGCACAGCGTTCCCGCCACGATCATTACGTCCGACTGGCGCGGACTCGGCCTGAAAACCACGCCAAACCGGTCAAGATCGTACCTGGATGCCCCGGCGTGCATCATCTCGATGGCGCAGCATGCAAGGCCGAAAGTCATCGGCCACATGCTGCCGGTCCTGGCCCAGTTGATCAATGCATCGACATTGGTCGTCGCCCAGCCGCGACCCATGAGTGGATTACCGTCGGCATTCGGCCGCAGGATGTCGTCAACCTGGTTCAGCTCAACACTCATTCCCATTCAAGCGCACCCTTCTTCCATTCATAGATGAATCCGATGACCAGCACTCCAAGGAAAATTGCCATTGCGATCAGCCCGGTCATGCCGATGGTGTCCAGCGCCACGGCCCACGGAAACAGGAACGCAATTTCGAGATCAAAGATGATGAAAAGGATCGCAACCAGGTAGTAGCGAACGTCGAATTTCATCCGGGAATCCTCGAATGCCTCGAACCCACACTCGTAAGGTGACAATTTTTCGCTGTTCGGTCTACGCGGTCCGAGTATGCCGCCGGCAGCCAGAAGACCGACGGCCATGACGGAGGCAACCCCGAGAAAGACCAGAATTGGAAAATATTCCGTAAGCATGCCTGCAAGTTCCGCGTTGGGCGACGCTCACCCGCGCCGCATTTGCTTCGGTCGGCGCTTCAATTGCGCTGACCTCGATTCAGAGGACGATTGCCGGCGAGCGCCCGATAACGGACGAAGCCGCCACGCTTGCCCGACGGTCTTGTATGGACGCAGGTCACTGCTGCAATCGTTGTCGAATTCCTGGTGCCGAAGGCCGGACTCGAACCGGCACGACCAAAAGGTCACTGCCCCCTCAAGACAGCGTGTCTACCAATTCCACCACTCCGGCGGGAAATCGACGTGAAAAACTCATTGGATCAGGAATCCGGCGACGGTTCTGAGGATGTCCCGTTCTCGCCGGAGGATGCTGAAGCGGCTTGTTCAGGCTGACCTGCGTCGTCAACTGCCCCGGCCTGCGGTACGGCTGCCGGGTTGTCGAGGTCATCTATTGCCGATTCGAGTTCATCCGAACCGGAGCCGGATTCGCCAGCCACGGGCGTTGCAGCCTGTTGCTCCATCAGAGAACCCGAGAGCACTGATTCGTCAGCATTCCGGTTACTGAACCCAGTCGCCAGAACTGCCAGGGCCAGGCTGATTCCGAAAAAGCCGACGGCGAGCCAGCTTGTCGTCCGGGTCAGGAAATTTCCCGCCCCGCGAGAACCGAACACCGTACCTGAAGCACCTGCACCGAAGGCTGCTCCCATGGTAGCCCCGGGACCGCGCTGCACCAGCACGATAGCGATAAGGCCGGCGGCCACGACGATCTGAAAAACGATTAGCGTTGTAAACATGCCTGTTCCATTTTAATCCTGAGCTGCTTCGAACCTGAGTAGTCTTTAAGGCAAGCAGCATATGTGGCGAAAGATCAAGTTCGGCTATTTTGCCCGGCCGACCAATCCGGCGCCTGCCGTAGTTGCTTTGAGAACGCCGATCTAGCGCGGCGCTGCACCGGACATGACACTTGCCATGACAATAGCGAAAAAATCATCGGCCTTCAGGGACGCTCCACCGATGAGCCCCCCGTCGATATCGGCGCATGCGAGCAATTCGGCTGCATTCTGCGGCTTCATGCTCCCTCCATACAAGATCTGGATAGCGCCCGCTATTGTAGCATTTCGATCAGCCAAACGTGCCCGAATGAATGCATGAACCTTCTGGGCCTGGTCCGGCGAAGCCACCAGTCCGGTGCCGATCGCCCAGACTGGCTCGTATGCCACGACGGCATCGGAAAAACCGGAAATTCCGCAGCGCGAAAGCACAGCGTCGATTTGTGCACCGACCACGGCCTCGGTTTCGCCGGCCTCGCGCTGCTCGCGCGATTCGCCGACGCACAGAACCGGTTTCAGTTCGGCGGCCAGCGCCGACTCGAACTTGGCCGCAACCATCGCATCGGACTCGCCGTGGTATTGGCGGCGCTCGGAATGTCCGACAAGTACATATTCCGCGCCGACATCGGCCAGCATGGGGCCGGAGACCTCGCCCGTGAATGCACCGGCCTCGTGTTCGCTCAAATCCTGCGCGCCCAGAAGCAAACCTGCCGATGCCGCCTGCGCTCGCAACCGGTCAAGATAAGGATATGGCGGAATCACCAGCACGTCGGCAGCAATCGCGTAATCAGAGTCCGCGCACGCCGACCTTATCGAATTGACCAGTGACTCGGCCATCGAAACCGACCCGTTCATCTTCCAGTTTCCTGCAATCAGCGGCTTGCGATCCGATCCAATCATTTTCGACCCGTGCGTGGTTCGTTGGCTACGGATGCGAGACGCACTCGTAGCGAAATAGGCAGCTCGGCTGGGATGCTGCCACGGCTATTTTTTTCTTTATTCAATAATACCCGGTTTGCTGTAGCCCAGAAACAACAATTCGCGTGTGCTGCCAATGCATTTTCCAAGGGCAACGGCCGCTCGACTCGGCGTGCGAGACGGGTTTCAGCCGTTCCCTGCCTCTGTTCTCTGTTCATGGAAAACTGTTCATGGAAAACTGTTCAGGGAAAAGCTGGCTGGGCCTCGAAACTCTAGTCTTTCGCTCGACGCTGCAGGCGTGCCGCGGGTATACTCGATTTCGAATTCAGAGTGCGGCAATTTCACCGATGGGTCATACGGGGCCGATGCAAGATTTCGGGGACGCTTCCCGACCCGCATCCAAAAAAAACTGCACGGTGACGCCACTTCGCTGCGGCATGCCAGGCGTGCTGGTTGTAGTGCCCGCGCGCAACGAGGAAGCCGATGTGGGCGACGTCGTGCGCCGCGTGATCGCTAACGGTTTCGAAATCGTTGTTGTCGATGACTATTCCAGCGACCGGACGCGAGAAGTCGCGCGGGGCGCCGGTGCAACGGTTCTCGATTTGCCTTTTCACGTTGGTTGCTGGGCCGCAATTCAGGCCGGCATGCGCTACGCACGCCAGCGAGGCTCCAGCTATGTGATTACGCTCGACGCCGACGGCCAGCACGATGCGAACGACATTCCGATGCTGCTGAATTCGATGGCGGCGCCCGATGCACCCAACGTCACGATTGGCGCGTGCGTGAAGCGCGCGAATGTCCGTCGCCGACTGGCCTGGAGAGTCCTGCGCTGGCTCAGCGGACTGCAGATCGCCGATCTGACCTCAGGGTTCCGGGTCTATGACCGAACCGCAATCGATCTGCTGGCAACGGATCGCAATACCCTGCTGGAATATCAGGATGTCGGCGTACTGCTTTGCCTGATCCACGGCAAACTGAGCGTGCGCGAGATCGATGTCCCGATGCAGCCCCGCTGTCACGGCGTTTCGCGCATTTTCAGCTCCTGGCCCATGGTCGGCTATTACCTGCTGTACTCGGCACTGATCGGCGGCAGCCGCCGCGCCAGTCTCAGGACACGGCGGCGGTGATTTCAATGAATGTATTCGCCGCAACCGTCGCTGTTGCCATGGTGGCGCTGATCCTGTGGCTGATACGTCGTGATCGGCTGCCGGTAAGCCAATCGCTATGGTGGCTTTCGGTCTCGGTTCTGATCGCGTTGTTCGGCCTTCTACCCAACCTGCTGGACTGGATCGCGCGCTTCGTGGGCGTGAGTTATGCGCCCTCGCTGCTGTTTACATTGGCCATCCTGACGCTGCTGATCAAGATTCTGCTCGAAGATCTCGAAGTGTCCACGAATCGCCGCCGACTGCTCCGATTGGCTCAAAAAACAGCAATTCTGGAGCAGGAAGTTCGCGATCTGAAGGCTCGTGTCGACAACGATTTGCCGTGACGGCGAAACCGCCCGAGCCGTGTCCTGAGCCATGACGGTAGAAACCCGGCAGCGTCTATATACGGTGATCAGCGCAACGCTGCTACTCGTCCTCGGCGTCCTCGCCTACCTGCCGTCGTTCGATGCCTGGTTCTTTCTAGACGATTTCAGAATCATCCTGGAAAATCCCGCGCTGCAGAACGTGCTCGACCCAAAGGCGGTATTGCAGTTCTCCGAGGCGCGATTTATCGCATCCCTGTCGTTTGCAGCGAACTACACGCTTCACGGCGAATCCGTTTTCGGCTACCACCTTGTAAATTTCGTTATTCATTGCGGCGCTGCGGCGTCACTGGGCCTTTTGCTGCATGCGCTGCTTCGGACGCCGGCCATGACCGATATGGCACCGCCGTGGATGCGCTTCGTTCCCTGGATTGCGGCCGCAATTTTTCTGCTCCATCCGCTGCAGACGCAAGCGGTTACCTACATCGTCCAGCGATACACCTCACTCATGGCCATGTTTTATCTGGCTTCGCTGGCCACGTTTGCCTGGGCCAGGCTCAAGGGCTCCTGGCCGCTTTTCGGCTTGACGATCGTATTCGGCGTGCTTGCCCTGCTCAGCAAGCAGACGGCCGCGACGCTCCCGATCGCAATTGTCCTGATCGAACTGCTTTTTTATCGCCGGCTTTCAAGACCTGCTGTCGTTGCTCTAGCGGCTGCGAGCGCCCTTGGCGCGCTTTTGAGCTTCTGGCTCCTCACGTTGCCGCAGTTCGACATCGCCGGCATCACCCGAGAAACCTGGCAGATCAGCCGGATCGACTATCTGGCCACGCAGATGGAGGTGCTGTGGCGCTACCTGGGCCTGTTCTTTCTGATCGGCGAGCAGCGGCTGGAATATTCGGTAGCGGTGGCCGAAGGCTTCGCTCAGCCGCTCACCATGGCCATGGCGCTCGGCCATCTGGTCGTGATCGGCGCTGCATTCGCAGCATGGCGCAAGGCGCCGCTGGTGGCATTCGGCATTCTTTTTTGCTATTTGGCACACACCATCGAATCCAGTTTTTTGCCAATCATAGACGTCGCATTCGAGCATCGAACGTATCTGCCGAATGCCGGCCTGGCGCTGGTTGTCGGGGCGGCGCTGGCCTGGTTGGGCGCGACGCGGCTGGACCGGCGTCTCGGAACGCTGCTGGGCATCGGGCTGCTGGTGCTGCTCGTCGGACTGACCCACGCGCGCAACAGCCTCTGGGCCGACCAGATCGACTTTCTGCGAAACGAAACCCGACTCAGTCCGGATTCACAGCGTGCCTGGACCAGCCTCGGCAAGGAATTGATGCGCAAAGGCCGGTTCGAAGAGGCCTTGCAGGCGCTGCAGGAAGCGGCCGAAATCGCGCAGCGCCGCGAGAACGGGGCCCTTCGCCCGCCTACGTTGCTGAACATCATCTTCGCCCTGCACTACACAGGACGCAACCGCGAAGCCGTCGAGCTGGCCCTGAATTCCTCTATCGATGAATTCAACAAGACCGAGAGAGCGTTCTACTTCGAGGCTCGCGGCCGCAGTTATCTGGCGCTTGGCCAGGCCAACCGGGCGCAGCAGGATCTGACCCGTTCGGCACGCCTGAATCCGACCGTTAACGCCATGGTCTTCCTCGCCGCCGCCGAATATGATCTCGGCCGCCACGCCCGAGCGAGCCAATTGGCCCGGGAAGTACTCCAGGCGGCGCCAAACAACCGAATGGCGCGCGAAATCATTCAGCGCACGCGAAACCGGTCGCAATCACGATAGACCTCGATCACCTCACGCGCCACGGCGTCGATGCGGAAACGCGACTCGAATCGGGCTCGAGCCTCCAGTCCCGCGGCGGTCAATGACGATCGGTCGCCGGCCAGCCTCTCAAGCAATTCGGCAAGCGCGCCGACGCTGCCGGCTTTGACCCGCCATCCTGTGCGCGCATGCTGCACCACCCAGCCCATCCCCGAGCCGGCCACATCCGTTGCGATGGCGGGTTTTCCAAGCGCCATGGCCTCCAGCAGGGAAAGTCCAAACGCCTCGGCCCGATTGAGGGAAGGCATGCACAGCAGGTCGCATTCCCCTAGCAGCCGATTTCTGTCCACATCGGAAACATTGCCCGCCAGGCGAATCCGGCCTGCCGAACCGCCTGACTCCCGCAGCAACCGCTCCAGCCTGGCGCGCAGCTCACCGTTCCCTGCAATGACGAGTTCCACATCCGGGGCTCGAGCGACGGCTCTTATCAGAACGTCGAAACCCTTGTACCGCGACAACCTCCCCACCGCCAGCACCTTCAGACGATCGCCCGAGTTTCGGAAGAATTTTCCGCAAAACCCATCCGGGGCCGTCCCAGCTTGGGCTGGAGAAAAACCGCGGACTCGCGACGGGTCGAGCCCGAGCGGAATCACCTTGCATTTGTCGCGCCACGGCGCGAGCGCATGACTGCTTGCCAGATAAGGCGGAGAAGTCACGATCACCGCGGCCGCTCGTTTCAGCAGCGCCTGCTCGAACGGACGATAGAACGGGTAAAGCAGCTTCAATTTCGCGTCCAGCCCAGGGCCGACGACATCCGAATGCCAGTGCAGCACCCATGGAATCATCCGGGCCCGTCTGCTTCTCAAGGCCCAGAATGCCGAGGTGTTCGGCAAGTGCAGATGCAGCACATCCGGCTGAAACTGCTCAAGCATGCGCGCCATCGCTCGGTAAAAGCCGGGACTCACGGGCGCATAGCTGACCTGAGCAACCGTCGGCACGCATCGGAACTGTTCGAGAAATGAAAACGATGGAGAAGTTTCGGCGCTCTGACCCGGCGCCTGGTGAACAATGCAGGCCTGCGCCACGCCCAAAACATGAGATGCCCGAGTCAGATCGAGCATGAAGTTCTCGATTCCGCCGGCAAAAGGCGCAAAGAATTTTCCGACATGCAGGACCCGCATCCGAGGCGCCTTCCATCGAGCTGACCAGAACAAGCGCCAATGGTATACGCCCGAAACGACCCGCATGACGCGGAGGCTCCGAAAGATGTTTTCCCGGGGACCTATTGACCCAGCACGCCCGTCGGGGGCCACCGTCGCCTCGGTGCATACGGTGGCGCGCGGTGAGCCGATTGGTTTCCGGCCGCGGCGGGATGCAGATTGAAGCGACGGGATTCGGCAATATTCCGGCAACGGTGCGCACGCCGCGCCCCACTCGCCCTGCTAATCTCGACCCGTGAATTGCCCTTTTCCGTCACATCTGTTGGCAGCAACGCTCATCCTGATGCCAGGCGCTCAGGTGCAGTCGGCCTGGCCGGACGCCGCGCCCGCATGCGTCGATGTGCGTGCGCAACTTGATCAACAGCTCGAAGCCGGTGACGCGTGGCAGCGGCTGAGCGCAGTGCGCGACTTCATCGGAGAAGCCATCGGCCAATCCGGTCACGCCATGCACGAGATTCCCGCAAGTGTTTTCGCCGACCCGCCGGCATTGCTCGATGCATCCACCGTGAGCCATT
>JGI12048J13642_10584592_pt1 | contig 23253 bp, 23 predicted proteins | sample ElkSlonscriptome_16_FD_13642 | JGI IMG/M metagenome (IMG submission 13642)
CAACGAGGCGCTCGACATCATGCTCGAACGCGACCCGGACGTGATCGTGATGGGCGAGGATGTCGGCTATTTTGGCGGCGTCTTCCGCTGCACTGCGGGCCTCCAGGAAAAGCACGGGCGAACCCGGGTGTTCGACACGCCGATCTCCGAATGCGGTATCATCGGCGTTGCGGTGGGGATGGGCGCATATGGCCTGCGCCCCGTGCCGGAAATCCAGTTCGCCGATTACATTTATCCCGGCCTCGACCAGCTCATTTCGGAGGCAGCGCGGCTGCGTTATCGATCGGCGGCGGAATTCATTGCCCCGATGACGGTGCGATCGCCCTTTGGCGGGGGGATCTTCGGCGGGCAGACCCATTCGCAGTCGCCTGAAAGCCTGTTCACCCATGTCTCCGGGTTGAAGACAGTGATCCCGTCCACGCCTTATGACGCGAAGGGCCTCCTGATCGCGGCGATCGAGGATAACGACCCGGTGATCTTCTTCGAGCCCAAGCGGATCTACAACGGGCCGTTCTCGGGCTTCTACGATCGCCCGGTCGAACCCTGGAAGAAGCACCCGCAAAGCGTCGTTCCCGAAGGGTATTACCGCATCCCGCTGGGCAAGGCGCGTCTTGTGGCCGAGGGCGAGGAGCTCACCATCCTTGCCTACGGTACGATGGTCCATGTTGCGGAAGCCGTGGCGAAGGAGAAGGGTGTCGATGCCGACATCCTTGACCTCAGGACGCTCGTTCCGCTCGACATCGAGGCTGTGGAAAAGTCTGTGGAGAAGACGGGAAAATGCCTGATCGTCCACGAGGCGACCCGCACCTCCGGCTTCGGCGCGGAATTGTCGGCGCTCGTTACCGAACGCTGCTTCTATCACCTCGAAGCACCCGTGACGCGGGTCACCGGGTTCGACACGCCCTATCCCCACAGCCTCGAATGGGCCTATTTCCCCGGTCCCGTCCGCATCGGCGAGGCCATCGACAAGATCCTGAAGGACTGACGCGACCATGGCGAAGTTCACTTTCAACATGCCCGACGTGGGCGAAGGCGTGGCCGAGGCGGAAATCGTCGAATGGCACGTGAAGGTCGGCGACCGCGTCGAGGAGGACCAGCACCTCGTCGACGTGATGACCGACAAGGCGACGATCGACATCGAAAGCCCAGTCGCGGGCAAGGTGATCGAGGTCGCGGGCGAGCTTGGCGACACGATCGCGGTCGGCGCGATGCTGCTGGTGATCGAGGTGGAGGGCGAAGTGCCCGACGACGCGCAGGATGAGAGCGCGAGCGAACCGGCTCATCAGCCCGAAGCCGAGCCCGAGCCTGAAACCGCACCCGAACCTGAACCTGAGCCTGAGCCTGAGCCTGAGCCCAAGCCTTCAGCTGCCCCGGCGCCTGCCCCGGCCCCTGCTCCGGCCCCTGCTCCGGCTCGGGAACCCGAGCCTGACCGCAAGGTGCTCGCGAGCCCCGCCGTGCGCAAGCGTGCGAGGGATCTCGGCATCGACCTCGCCGAGGTGAAGCCTGCAGAGGACGGGCGCGTGCGACACGGCGATCTCGACCAGTTCATCGCGTACAATTCGGGCGGTGGCTTTTCGCCCGCGGGCGCGACGCGCGCGGACGAGGAGATCAAGGTCATCGGCCTCAGGAAGCGGATCGCGCAGAACATGGCCGCTGCCAAGCGCAACATCCCCCATTTCACCTATGTCGAGGAATGCGACGTGACCGCGCTCGAGGCCATGCGCAGCGATCTCAACGCCAATCGCGGCAGCCGGCCCAAGCTCACGCTGCTGCCCCTGCTCATCACGGCCTTCTGCAAGCTGATCCCGCAATTTCCCATGATAAACGCCCGCTATGATGACGAGGCGGGCGTGGTGACGCGGCACGGATCGGTCCACATGGGCATGGCGACCCAGACCGATAATGGGCTGATGGTCCCGGTCATTCGCGATGCGCAGGCGCGAAACCTGTGGCAGCTCGCAAGTGAAATCGCCCGCCTCGCCGAAGCGGCGCGCAGCGGAGCGGCCAAATCGGAGGAACTGTCGGGCTCGACGATCACCGTGACCTCGCTCGGCCCGTTGGGCGGCGTTGCGACCACTCCGGTCATCAATCGGCCGGAAGTCGCTATCATCGGTCCGAACCGCATCGTCGAGCGTCCCATGTTCGTCTCCGACGGGCCCAATGGAGCAGGGAGCGGCGAAAGAATCGAGAAGCGCAAGCTCATGAACATTTCGATTTCCTGCGATCACCGCGTCGTCGATGGCTATGATGCAGCGCGCTTCATTCAGGAGGTCAAGACGCTGATCGAGACGCCTGTCCTGCTGCTTCAGGACTGAAACGAAAAAAAGCGCTTAGGTGCGGCGGGAGAGCGTTGACAGCTTTCCGCGCCGGGCCTAATGGCGCTGCTCCCCCACCGGCAGGGACCCTGTCCGGGGACGGAAAACCCACCCATGCGCGGGTGTAGCTCAGTTGGTTAGAGCGCCGGCCTGTCACGCCGGAGGTCGCGGGTTCGAGTCCCGTCACTCGCGCCACTTTCCCCATGATCGGTAAAGTCGGCGCGGTCCCCTTGCGAGGGATCAGCGCGCTTCGTCGTCGGGACCGGGCAGCGGCGAGGGCGCGCTCCAGCGGCCGGTTTCCATCCAGATCAGGAAACGCTTGAGCGGCAAGAGCCAGATCACGCCCAGCACGAGGTACACGATCGTCTGCGCCCAGCCGGGCCAGCGTCCGATCAGGTCGGGGGCATAGCGGGCAATGGCAATGGCATAGGCCATGAGAACGACGAACAGGGTGATGATCCCGATCGGGATCCGCCAGGTCGGTGTCTCGCGCATCGGGTTTGTCATCGGGGATTGCTCATTGGCGGCCTGTTACTCGTTTGAAGGGCGATAGATCCGGGTCGGAGTGACCACTGCAGCGAGCCGCTGGTCGTGCGGTTCCAGTGGCAAAGCCGAGGCCGGTTCGATCAGCTGCGCGTCCCATGCGAGCCCAATCGCCAGGCGCCCCGGATGTTCCGCGAGCCAGCGATCATAATGCCCGCCGCCCTGGCCGAGCCGCTCGCAATCCTCGGTGAAGCCCACGAGCGGCACGAACAGCACTTCGGGGACCAGCTCATCGGGTTCGCCTGCGGGCTGGAGCAATCCGAAAGGGCCGGGCGCAAGGTCGCTGGCGCCGAAAGGGTCGCTGTGCGCGCGAAAAGTCATCGACGCGTCGCGCGCGGTGAAATGGGGAAGCGCGATGGTATGCCCGCGCTCGGCGAAGAAACCCGCATAGGCGCTCGCCGGGGCTTCGTAGCGGCTGGCATGGTAAAGGCCGATCACCGCGTCTTCGGCGATCATCTCGAGCGTCGTGGCGGGAGGGCGATGAAACAGCAGCGCGCGGATGCGATCCGGCTGCGCCTCCACATGCACCCTGCGCAGCGCCCGAAGCTGCTCGCGAAGTTCGGACTTGGTGGACATGGGACCCTCTTGCGCTCCGCTCGTGACACAAAGGCATAACCGGCCCGAAGGGCCGCGGGGCGATCGCCCGCCTGCAGCGGCACGGCCGCAAGGCCGCATGAGCGAGAAAACCCAGACAATCCGCCCTCAAGCAGCGAAGCGGTAGGGCAGAAAACAACGTGACGGAACCACCATGGGTCGTTGCCGGGAAATCCTCTGACGCCTCAACGTCAGGTGGGCGCCGTTTACCCGGGACCCCGGGACGAACCCGTGAACCCAGGCAGGGACAGCTCCCTTGGATTGCTTATAGCCTCAGGGATATTCGATCGGCTCGTGCCGGGCAGTCCCGCCAAGCAATCATCTAGGCTTCCGCAGGGTCCGCTTCAAGAGCGTCTGCAGCAGGACCCGCAAGCGCATGGACAGCGTGTTCCAGGCGGCCGGCAAGTCCTTCGAGCGCGGCGGCCACGCGCTCGGCTTCGCCTTTATCCTGCGAACCGAACAGGTCGTGCTGGTGATTGGCGGCTTCGCGCAGTGTCACGAGTTCTGCCTTGAGGTTGCGGATTTCGGTGCGCGCCCGGGCTTCGGCCTTGCGCAGGGTTTCGATTTCGGCCTCGAGCGCCTCTCGCGTGCCGCCGACGCGTTCGCGCTGGTGTTCGGCCTTCGCCGCGGTCGCGCGCGCTTCGGCCAGTTCGTCGGCCATGAAGAGCGCGGCGAAAAGCATGTTCTGCGCTTCGAGAGGTCCGCGTGCCGCGCCGAGCTGTGCGTATTTCTCGGCTACGATCGCGCCGAGCTTCTCGACCGCCGATTCCTCTCCGGGGGCGCAGGCGACCTGATAGCTGCGCGGGCCTATGGTGAGAGTGACTGTGCTCATTGCTCGAGATCCGCGATCAGCGCATCGAGATCGCGCAGCGTGTCGGCCACTTCCTCGCGCAGCTTTTCGTGGCTGTCGACAAGAGCGGTGACGCGCGCGGAATTTTCATGGCCCTGGGCGGTTTCTTCGCCCGGGTCGGCGGAAGGAGGAGCAAGCGGGCGTGCGCTCTCGAGCCGAGACAACGCGGCCTCTATGCGCGTGATCGCCTGATCGATCCGGCCTGTCGCCATACACTCGAATTATCAACAAAGGCGAAGCTGTGCAAAGCCTTGGCCGCGCCTGTTGATAAGTGTTCGGGGGAAAGGTGCGCAGGACCAGGCGGATGGAAGCCTGAGGCCGCGTGCGGGTCCCGTCCGGGCCCTGTCCGACTGGTGTGCGCGTGGGGTGTCGCCAGACCCGCGCTTGACCTTCCCCGAAGGCTCGGCAATGGCAGCGCGCAATCGCCAGGAGGGATCGAATCGCCCGGCTCGATACGGGGCAGGGGCGGGCGAGTAGGGTGGAGGCTCACCCGCGATTCACCCGATCCAGCGGCGCCAGCAGGAGGCACACCCCGCGATGACGAAAGACACTGCCCGGCTTCAGAGAATGGCCAACGCCATTCGGGCTCTTTCCATGGATGCCGTCCAGGCCGCCAATTCGGGCCATCCGGGCATGCCGATGGGTATGGCGGATGTCGCGACCGTGCTGTTCGATGGGCACGTCAAGTTCGATCCCGCACGCCCCGATTGGCCCGACCGCGACCGCTTCGTGCTGTCGGCGGGACACGGCTCGATGCTGATCTATTCGCTGCTCCATCTCACCGGCTATGCCCAGCCCACGATCGAGGATATCCGCAATTTTCGCCAGCTCGGAAGCCCCTGTGCGGGGCATCCCGAGAACTTCCTGCTCGAAGGCGTCGAATGCACCACCGGCCCATTGGGTCAGGGGCTTGCGATGGCTGTCGGCATGGCGATCGCGGAACGCCATCTCAATGCGGTCTTCGGCGACGACCTGGTCGATCACCGGACCTGGGTGATCGCGGGCGACGGCTGCCTGATGGAAGGCATCAACCACGAGGCGATAGGCCTTGCCGGGCACCTCCATCTTGGCAAGCTGGTCGTGCTGTGGGACGATAACCGCATCACGATCGACGGCGCGACCGACCTGTCGACCTCAGAGGACATCAAGGCCCGCTACGAAGCGACCGGGTGGCACGTGGTCGAATGCGACGGACACGATTTCGACGATATCGAGCGCGCAATCACAGAGGCGAAGGAGACGAACCGCCCCTCGCTCGTCGCCTGCCGGACCGTGATCGGCAAGGGTTCGCCGGGCAAGCAGGGCACGGCGGCGACGCATGGCGCTCCGCTCGGTGCCGAGGAAATTGCGGCGACCCGCGAGATGCTGGGCTGGGATCACGAGCCTTTCGTCATTCCCGATGACGTGCTTGAAGATTGGCGCAGCACTGCCGATGCGGGGCGCAACGCGCTCGGTGACTGGGAAGTGCGCCTCAATGACAGCGCGCAGAAGACCGAGTTCGAGCGCCGCATGGCCGGCGAACTGCCCGATAGCAACGTTCTCGGCCAGCACATCGCCAAGCTTGTCGCCGATCCGCAAGGCGTCGCGACCCGCAAGGCGAGCGAGATGGCGCTCGCAGTGCTCAACCCGGCCGTGCCCGAAATGATGGGCGGCAGCGCCGACCTCACCGGATCGAACAACACCAAGGCGGGCGACATCAAGGCCTTCACCGCCGACGATTATTCGGGGCGCTACATTTATTACGGCATCCGCGAATTCGGCATGGCCGCTGCGATGAACGGCATGGCGCTGCATGGCGGCGTCATACCCTATGGCGGGACCTTTCTCGTCTTTACCGATTACGCGCGCGGTGCGATCCGCCTGTCCGCGCTCCAGCAGGCCCGCGTGATCTATGTCATGACCCATGACAGCATCGGGCTTGGCGAAGACGGGCCGACGCACCAGCCGATCGAACATCTCGCGAGCCTGCGCGCGATCCCGAACCTGCTTGTCCTGCGACCGGCCGATGCGGTCGAAACCGCCGAATGCTGGCAGGTAGCGCTTGAACAGGAGAGCCGCCCCAGCGTGCTGGCGCTCTCGCGCCAGGGGCTGCGGCAATTGCGGCTCGAGAAGCGCGAGGACAATCCGTGCGCGCGCGGAGGATACCGTGTGCGCGAGGCGACGAACGCGCGCAAGGTCGTGATTCTCGCTAGCGGCTCCGAAGTCGCGCTCGCCGTGGACGCGGCCGATGCGCTCGAGGCCGAGGGGGTGGGCGTCGACGTCGTCTCGATGGTCTCGACCGACCTGTTCGATGAACAGCCGGACGATTACCGCGCCGATCTCCTTCCCGATGACGGCCTGATCGTCAGCCTCGAGGCGGCGAGCACATACGGCTGGGAACGCTACACCTCGAACCGCGCCTTTCCGCGAGGCCTGACGATCGGCCTCGACCGCTTCGGCGCTTCGGCGCCGGCGCGCGACCTGTTCGACCGTTTCGGATTCACCCCCGACAAGGTCGTTTCGCAGATAAAAGAAAAACTGAACGGATAAGCAGGAGTTTCACATCATGGCGACGAAAGTTGCGATCAACGGTTTTGGCCGCATCGGGCGGCTTGTGGCGCGTGCGATCCTTGAGCGGGGCGATCACGATCTCGAACTCGTCTCGATCAACGATCTTGCCGATGCCAAGTCCAACGCGCTGCTTTTCGCCTATGATAGCGTCCATGGCCGCTTCGACGGCGAAGTCTCGTCGGACGAGGGTTCGATCACGGTCAATGGCAAGCGGATCGCCGTCACCGCCGAGCGTGATCCGGGCAAGCTGCCGCATGGCGAGATGGGCGTCGACATCGTCCTCGAATGCACCGGCTTCTTCCAGTCCGACGAAGCCGCGCGGCCGCATATCGCTGCCGGCGCCAAGCGCGTGCTGATCTCCGCGCCCGCCTCGGGCGTCTCCAAGACGATCGTCTACGGCGTCAACCACGATAGCCTGACGGCCGAGGACGACATCGTCTCCAATGCGAGCTGCACCACCAATTGCCTCGCCCCGGTCGCCAAGGTGCTGAACGACACGGTCGGCATCACGCGCGGCTTCATGACCACGATCCATTCCTACACCAACGACCAGCGCATGCTCGACCAGATCCACAAGGATCTGCGCCGGGCGCGCGCCGGTGCTGCGAACATGATCCCGACGACCACCGGCGCCGCGCGCGCGGTCGGGCTCGTCCTGCCGGAACTCAACGGAAAGCTGGATGGCTCCTCCGTGCGGGTGCCGACGCCCAATGTGAGCCTTGTCGACCTGGTCTTCGTGCCGGGCCGCGAAACGAGCGCCGAGGAACTCAACGCTGCGCTGAAAGCCGCGGCCGAAGGCGCGATGAAGGGTGTCCTCGATTACACCGACGAGCCGCTCGTATCCTCGGACTTCAACCATTACCCTGCGAGTTCGACCGTCGACAGTCTCGAAACCTCGGTCATGGAAGGCCAGCTCGCCCGCGTCGTCAGCTGGTACGACAACGAATGGGGCTTCTCGAACCGCATGATCGACACCGCCGGAGTGATGGCGAAGTTCCTCTGACCGTAGCCCGGGAGGGATGAGCATGAGCACTTTCAGGACACTGGACGACCTCGCCGATGACCTCACCGGCCAGGTCGCGCTGGTGCGGGTCGATCTGAACCTGCCGATGAAGGAAGGTTCGGCGAGCGACGTGACCCGGGTAGAGGCGGTGAAGCCGACGATCCTCGAACTCGCCGGACGCGGGGCGAAGGTCCTGCTGCTGGCCCATTTCGGTCGTCCCAAGGGCCAGCGCTCGTCTACCCTGTCGACGAGCTATGTCGTGGGTGATGTCGAGAAGGTGCTGGACCGGGAAATCATGTTCATCCCCGAGGTCATGGGGCCGGTCGTCGAACAATCCGTCGGCATTCTGCGCGCCGGAGACATCGGCCTGCTCGAAAACACCCGCTTCTGGCCGGGCGAGGCGGCGAACGACCCGAATTTCGCGCAGGGCATGGCGGCGGCAGGCGATTTCTTCGTCAACGACGCTTTCTCCGTCTCGCACCGCGCGCATGCCTCGACCGAGGGGATCGCGCACCACCTTCCGGCCTATGCGGGCCGCTCGATGGAGGCGGAGCTAAAGGCACTGGATGCAGCACTCGGCAATCCCGAAACGCCGGTCGCGGCGATCGTGGGCGGGGCGAAGGTCTCAACCAAGCTCGCCGTGCTCGAGCATCTCGTGACCCGTGTCCAGCATCTCATCATCGGCGGCGGCATGGCGAACACGTTCCTCGCTGCGCGCGGGGTCGATGTTGGCAAGTCACTGTGCGAGCACGATCTCGCCGATACCGCTTCGCGCATCATGGACGAGGCCGATCATGCCGGCTGCACCGTGCACCTTCCCTATGACGTGGTCGTGGCCGAGGAATTCGCCCCCAACCCGGCGAGCATGCGCACCTGCAACGTCCACGAGGTGGGCGAGAACGAGATGATCCTCGATCTCGGCCCGCAGGCGACCGAAGCGCTTGCCGACGTGCTCAAGACCTGCCGCACTGTCGTCTGGAACGGGCCGCTTGGCGCGTTCGAGACCGAGCCTTTCGATGCCGCCACCATGACCCTTGCCCGGACGGCGGCGGCGCTGACCAAGGAAGGCTCGCTCATCAGCGTGGCGGGTGGAGGCGATACGGTCGCGGCTCTCGCCCAGGCGGGCGTTGTCGAAGATTTCAGCTATATTTCAACCGCCGGCGGCGCTTTCCTCGAATGGATGGAAGGCAAGCAGCTGCCCGGGGTCGCGGCGCTTTCGGCCTGAAATGGCAGACATTACGCCCGTTCTCGATGCTGCCGAGACGCGCCTGATGCAGGCCTGGCTGGAGCGCGACCGGGCGGCGGTGAAGGGCCTCGTCGCGTCCGATTGCGTGATGATGTTCGGCACCGCTCCGCCGGTTCTGCTCGACCGGGCGAGCTTCCTCGCCGCGATGGATGGGGGGCTGGTGCTCACGGGTTTCCGCTTCCGCGAGGTCACGGCCCGCCGCCATGGTGGGATCGCGTGGTTTACCGGCCATGTGGAGCTCGAACTCGAACTGGGCCGTCACCGCTGGAATGGCGGCTTTCTCCTCACCGACCTGTTTGTGCGGGGGAAGGTCCGCCGCCGCTGGAAACTCGTCGAGCGCAGCCTCGCGCCGGTCGAGGCGAACGAGGCGCTGTCGGACGGGATCCGCCGCCTGCAATTGTGGCGCTGATCCCGTGGCCCAGACCCGGTTCCTCTTCGCTACCCCCTTCCTTATCGATCGCCTGCAGAGCCCGGAAGGCATTGCCGCCCTGCGCGAATCGATCATCGCTCGCAGGGCGCACGATCCCGACGGCGTGCAGATCTCCAATATCGGCGGATGGCATTCCGACACGCGCATGATCGAGTGGGGCGGTGAAGCGGCGCGCGCGCTCGCGTTCAAGGCCTTCACCATGGCCGAGGAAGGCGCGGTCAACATCGCCCGCGATCAGGGTCGCGATTATGGCTGGGTCCCGGAAATGTGGGCCAATGTCTCGGAAAAGGGGCATGCCAACCAGTATCACACCCACCCGGGGAGCCTGTGGTCGGCGGTCGCCTATATCGATGATGGTTATGATGGTTCGGACGATCCCGCGCTCGGTGGGGAATTGCAGCTGCTCGACCCGCGCATGCCCATGGTGCGGATGGGATCGCTCGACCTGAGGTTCAAGGACACTGACGGGCGCGTGCAGAACAACGAGCCGATGATCCGCCCCCAGACCGGCCTGATCGTGATGTTCCCGAGCTGGCTGCAGCATTCCGTGCGCGGCTTTTACGGACCCGGAACCCGCATCTCGGTCGCGATCAACCTCGTGCCCGCCCTGAAAACCCCAACGGCAGCGAAGCGATGAACGACATATCGAGCGACGGTTACGCGCACAGCGAGATCGAGACCGAAGGCGAGTTCGCGGGCTGGGCCTACTGGCCGGGCGATCCTTACGAACGGCGTTCCGGCCCGTTCTACCGCAAGCGCGAGGAGAACGGCGAGCAGGTCTGCGCCTTCCGGGCAGAGCCGCGCCACATGAACGGGGCTGGCTTCATGCATGGCGGGTGCCTTCTGACTTTCGCCGATTTCGCGCTCTTCGCGATAGCCTCGGACGAGCTGGGCGAGGACAATGCGGTGACGATGAACCTGTCGGGCGATTTTCTCGGGGCGGTACCGCCGGGCGCGCTGGTCGAGGCGCGCGGCGAGGTGACACGCGGTGGCGGCAAGACGATTTTCGTACGCGGCCTCGTCACCGGAAATGGCAAGCCGGCCCTTTCCTTCACCGGAATCATCCGGCGCCTCGCCGCGCGCTGATATGCGCGGCATTGCAGCATTGCGGGGCGCTGGCTAAGGCACGACATTCGATTAAGAGACGGCCAAAGAGGGGCTTTCGATCACATCATGAACACCGAGGAAATGACCGCCCGTATCGCCAATGGCGAAGGCTTCATCGCAGCGCTCGACCAATCGGGCGGCTCCACGCCCAAGGCACTGCGCGGCTATGGAGTCGAGGACAGCGAATGGTCGGGCGAGGACGAGATGTTCGCCGCGATCCACGCGATGCGCGCGCGCGTCATCACCGCCCCCTGCTTCGGCGAGGGCAAGGTGCTGGGCGCGATCCTGTTCGAAAAGACGATGGATGGAGAAGTCGAGGGCAAGCCGACCGGCGATGCGCTCAAGGCGCGCGGGATCGTCCCGTTCATCAAGGTCGATCAGGGCCTCGCCGACGAGGCGGACGGGGTCCAGCTGATGAAGCCGCTCGACAAGCTCCCCGGCCTGCTGGAAAAGTCAGTCGCCAAGGGCATGTTCGGAACCAAGATGCGCTCGGTCATCAAATCGGCAAGCCCGACCGGCATCGCCGCCGTGGTCGCGCAGCAATTCGAAGTCGCAGGGCAGATCCTCGATGCCGGGCTGATGCCGATCATCGAACCTGAATACGACATCCAGGCCGCCGACCGCGAGGCGGGCGAGGACATCCTTCTGGCCGAGATCACCAAGCAGCTGGATGCGCTGCCAGAAGGCAGGCAGGTCATGCTCAAGCTCTCGATCCCTGCGAAAGCCGGGCTTTACTCGGCCTTGATCGACCATCCCAAGGTGCTGCGCTTGGTCGCGCTTTCGGGTGGCTATTCGACCGACGAGGCGTGCGAGCACCTGGCGAAGAATCCCGGCATGATCGCCAGCTTCAGCCGCGGCCTGCTGCAGGACCTGCGCAAGGACCAGTCGGACGCTGATTTCAACAAGGCGCTTTCGGACGCGATCGAAAAGATCGCCGCGGCGAGCGCCTAGCCGGCGGCCGCGCACTCTGGCGTTCCGCGCACGCGGCGTTATGAGGCGGGCCATGAGCGAAATCGTGCCCGAAACCCAGCTTTACCTCATCTCCCCGCTCGAAGTCGGCGGCGCATTTCCGCAGCGGCTCGAACGCGCGCTTGACGCGGGGCAGGGGCTGGTGACCGCTTTCCAGTTCCGGGTGAAGGGGATCGACCAGCACGAGGCCGCCCGGCTCGCCGTGCCCCTGCAGGAGATATGCGCCGCGCGCGAGGTCGCCTTCATCGTCAATGACAGCATCGCGCTTGCCAAACGGCTCAAGGCGGACGGCGTGCACCTTGGGCAGGAAGACGGTTCGCCCAAGGAGGCACGCGATGAGCTGGGGCGCGAAGCGCAGATCGGGGTGACCTGCCATGCCTCCCGGCATTTCGCGATGGAAGCGGGTGAGGCGGGGGCGGATTACGTCGCCTTCGGGGCATTCCATCCCTCCACGACCAAGGACAAAGGGCCCGATGCCGAACGGCCCGAGCCCGAACTGCTGGAATGGTGGTCGCGCCTGTTCGAAATCCCCTGCGTCGCGATCGGCGGCATTACCCCCGCGAACTGCCGGCCTCTCGCCCAAGCGGGGGCGGATTTTCTCGCCGTTTCGGGCGCGGTCTGGTCCGGGGACGAGGTGAAGGCGATCAAGGCCTTCCGCGAGGCGCTCGGGCTGCGAAGCTCCTAGGCGGAGAGGTGATCGATCAGTATGTGCGCGCCAATCCCGATCAGCGCGCAGCCTCCTGCGATTTCCGCAGCCTTGCCAAAGCGCGCGGACAGCTTCGTGCCGAGCCAGTAGGCAGGAATGCACAGCGCCGCCGTCACTCCGGCGATCACCAGACATGAAACGAAGACCGGCGGGCCGAACAGTGGCAGGGTAAGCCCCGCCGCGCCTGCATCGAGGCTGGTGGCGAGGGCAGCGAGCGCCAGCCCTGCATAATGCGAGCGGGCGCGCGGCAGCGCTTCGGGCCCGTCCTGCGAGAACGCCTCGCGAATCATGCGCAGGCCCAGAAAGCCGAGCAGTGCGAAGGCAATCCAGTGGTCGAACGGTGCGATCCAGTCGGCAAAGGCGAGGCCAAGCGCCCATCCGGCGATCGGCAGGATTCCCTGCGCGATGCCGAAGGCCGCGCCGACCTCCAGTGCGCGCGTAATCCGGTGCTCACCCGCCGCGCCGCGCACGAGGGCGACGGCGACAGCATCCATGGCGAGCCCGAGAGCGAGGATGATGACGGCAAACATGCGCCGCTCCTATCCTCTCATGCAGCGTCAGGGGAGGGCTGATCTGCCTCAGACGCAGCCGAAAGTGAGGACCGTGCGGTTTTCCCCGGTCGGCGTCACGCTGCGCAGGCGTGCGTCGCGGTTGCGGTCGCCGCAATAGCTGCGCGCTTCCTTGCGAGCAGCGCTCTGGTTGTCCTCCTTCACTCTCAGAGCAATGCTGTAATCGTCGGCGGAAAGGACGCGCGGGTTCGCCGTGGTGCAGCCCGCGATCAGCGGAAGGGCAAGCGAGGCAGCGATCAGGTTTCGTGCAAGAATGAGAAATTCTCCTGTTTCTCCGGTTATTTACATAGGTCAACAAAGCCCTGCGGAGGCTTGTTCCGAGACTGTCCGGGCCGGGCCTTGCCGCAAGGTCGACAGGGACGTCCGCAGAGGCGCTCAGCGTTCGGGGCGGAGGATTCCGGCTCCCTACCGAACGGGCTGATCCTTGCGGCGCGATCAGGCGACAAGGCACGCCGGCCGTGACGAGCCGAGCGCTTCGCGCTAGGCTATGCCCGCGATGAACCTGCTCGACCGCCTCACCACCATTCTCGTCACCGCCACTCTGACTTCGGTCGTCTGGATCGTTTTTGGCGGTACGCTGATCGAACTCGCTGAGAGCCGGCAGGGCGCGCAATCGGTACGCCCGGCCGAGGCTGCGCCCAGCCCGACGAACGAGGAAACGGGAGCCGGAGGCGATCTCGCCCCAGCGGCGCAAAGCGCAGGCGATCCTGCCGAGACCACCATGGTCCCGCGCGCCGATACGCCTCCACCCGCGAGTGCGACGCCGGAGAATGAGCCCGGCCCCGCCACGCTGCGCATCCCGGTGATGAATGTCGCCGCGAGCGAGCTCACCGACACCTTTTCCGACCGGCGCGGCGAGGCGGATGTGCGCCTCCACGAGGCGATCGACATCATGGCGCCCGAAGGCACCAGCGTTCTCGCCGCCGCACCGGGCACGGTCGCGAAGCTGCATCGTTCGAAAGCGGGCGGCAATGCGATCTATGTGCGATCGACCGACCTGGAGAGGATCTACTACTACGCCCATCTCGCCGATTACGCCGACGGTCTGCGCGAGGGTCAGCGCATTCGCGCGGGCCAGCGGCTCGGCACGGTGGGATCGAGCGGGAACGCCTCGCCTGAGGCGCCGCATCTCCATTTCGCAATTCTCGAGACCACCGCCGATGCCGCTTGGTGGGAGCCGGCCAATGCGATCAATCCCTACCCGCTGCTGATTGCCGGCCGGGAGGAGTAAGCCCTAGCCCGGTGCGCCGATGCGGGTGCAGGTTAGCCGCCCGGTGGTCCCGTCCGCCTCGAGCACCTGCACCGTGTTGCGCCCGACCTGTTCGTAGCGCTCGCCCTTCTTAGGACCGCGCGTGAAGGTGAGGATGCGCCCGCGCAGGATATAGGTCCCGCGTCCCGCCTCGCTTTCATAGCTGGAAGACGGCCCGATGGTGAAATCGGCCTCCGGGACCGGTTGCCATGCCGCACCCGCGGCATCGCCGGGCAGGGCGCAGCTCCAATCGCCGTGTTCGAGGGTGCGCAGCATGCCGCCGGTATCGCGGTGCGCATCCGGCCCGGCACCCTGTTGTTGACGCGCCGACATGGGGCTCGCGGCGGCTATGGCGGCAGCGAGCATGGTCAAGAGAAGGATGGTGCGGGTTCGCATGATTGTTTTCCGTGGTGCGACAGGGCGATTAGCACCGGTGATGGGTGGTTGCTACGCGGTTAACCATGAATGCGCGCTGCATGAGGGGGCGCGGCGGGACGCGCAACCTGCGCTGCGCTTGCCCCGGCGGGCGGGCTCGGCTATTGGCGCTCGCGCAATGCCCGGGCCGAGCGCGGCGATCGGGGCCCCTACGGCTTCTCGCGCACGCCCTTTCGTATCCTGTCGTTTCATCCACCCCTTGAGTAAGGCAAGCAGCCCCCATGAAGATCAGCGGCGTCGATATTCGCCCCGGCAATATCCTCGAATATGAAGGCGGCATCTGGAAGGTCGCCAAGATCCAGCACACCCAGCCGGGCAAAGGCGGGGCGTACATGCAGGTCGAGATGAAGAATCTGCAGGACGGGCGCAAGACGAATGTCCGCTTCCGCAGCGCCGATACGGTGGAACGGGTTCGGCTCGACACGCGTGAATACCAGTTCCTCTACGAAGACGGTGACATGCTGGTTTTCATGGACCAGGGAACCTACGAACAGATTTCGCTACCTTCGGACCTGCTCGGCGATGCCCGCCCGTTCCTGCAGGACGGGATGCAGGTGAGCCTCGAGCTGTGGGAGGAAAAGCCCATCAGCGTCGAATTGCCGAGCCAGATCGAAGCCGAGATCGTCGAAGCCGACGCGGTGGTGAAGGGGCAGACCGCCTCTTCGAGCTACAAGCCCGCCGTGCTCGACAACGGCGTCAGGATCATGGTCCCCCCGCATATCGAGGCGGGCACGCGGATCGTGGTCGATGTCTACGAACAGAGCTATGTTGGAAAGGCCAGTTAATCCTTTGAAACAAAGACTTACCAAGAAATTCGCCCCGCTGCTCGCGATCGCTGCCTGCGCCGGTGCGCCGGCGTTCGCACAGGACGCCGCCGCGCCCGCCGATACCGAGCAGACCCGCCAGCATGCGGTCCAGAACATGAGCCTGCTGATCTCCGCGCTGAGTTCCGAGCAGGTCGACGAGCAGGTCAAGAACGTGCTGATGGGCTGCATCTACAACAATTCCATGCGCCAGATTACGGTCGCGATGGACAAGGCGATCGCCGCCGACCCGGCGCGCTTCGACCGCGCAGACAACGGCGTGATGCTTGGCGTGATGGCGGGCGTCTGCGGTCTCCAGGCGCAGCCTCAGGGCGCCCCGGGCGAACAGCCCGCCCAGCCGCGCTGAGGCTTCGGCCTCCCGGCCCCTTACGGAAGAGAACATGGCGACATTTTCAGGCCTCATTCGCGTGATGGAACGCGCCGCGCGCAAGGCGGGCGGGCGATTGCGCCGCGATTTCGGCGAGGTCGAACACCTCCAGGTCAGCCGCAAGGGGCCGGCCGATTTCGTCTCCAAGGCCGACATGCGCTCCGAGCGCACGCTCTATGACGAACTCAGCCAGGCGCGTCCGGGCTGGGGTTTCGTCATGGAGGAAGCGGGAACCATCGAAGGCGATGAAGGCAAGCCGCGCTGGATCGTCGACCCGCTCGACGGGACCAGCAATTTCCTCCACGGAATCCCGCACTTCGCGATCTCGATTGCTGTGCAGGAGCCGCGGCTCGACGGGAAGGGCTGGGGCGATGTCACCGCCGCGCTCGTCTATCACCCGGTCGAGGATGCGACCTACTGGGCCGAAAAGAGCCGCGGCGCGTGGCTCCATGACGGACGGCTGCGCGTTTCGGCGCGTTCGCGCCTGTCGGATGCGCTGATTGCGACCGGCATTCCTTTCCAGGGGCACGGCAACTTTTCTGAATGGAGCCGCATTTTCGGCGCGATCGGTCCGGAAGTGGCGGGGATCCGCCGCTTCGGCGTGGCCTCGCTCGACATGGCCTATGTCGCCCAGGGGCGCTTCGACGGGTTCTGGGAAAGCGACCTTCAGGACTGGGACACGGCCGCCGGGTGCCTGCTGGTGCGCGAGGCCGGGGGCTTCGTTACCGATTATCGCGGGCGTTCGGCTCCGATCCATTCCAGCCAGGTGCTCGCCGCGAATGACAGCCTTCATTCAAAGCTGCACAAGCTGCTGGCGAATTCCTTGAAGTAAGGGCGCCTAGGCGGTAACAGCCTGCGCCTTGCCCGCGCCTTGTTCAGGCGATGGCAGGCCCCTGTGGCGGAATGGTAGACGCGAGCGACTCAAAATCGCTTTTCTTCGGAAGTGCCCGTTCGAGTCGGGCCAGGGGCACCAAAACCCCCGGATGGGGGTTCTGGTTTTTTGTTTTTCGCAGCCCATCCGGGCTGCGGTTTCCTCGCTCACGCGACCTGACGGTCGCATCGCTGCGGGCGCCCGGTCGGGCTTGCGGGGCTTCGCCCCGGTCCAGTCCTTTTTCCTCGACTTCTTCCCTCAGCCCACGAAGATCGACTTGGGGTTGGCGAATTCCTTGACGCCGAAGCCGCCGTGTTCGCGGCCGTAACCGGAAGATTTGACCCCGCCAAAGGGCATGGAGGGATCTGCCACGCCGAAAGTGTTCACGAACACCATGCCGGTGTCGAAATGCTGCTCGGCAAGCTTGATCGCCCGTTCCTCGTCCTTCGAGAAAATCCCTCCGCCAAGGCCATAGCGGCTGTCATTGGCGAGCCTCATCGCGTCCTCGTCGTCCTTTGCGCGGATGACCGAGGCGACGGGGCCGAACAATTCATCGTCATAGGCAGGCTGGCCGGGTTCCACATCGGCAAGGATGCTGGGCGGATAATACCAGCCCTTGCCGTCCGGGATTTCGCATCCCGTCACGACCCGCGCGCCTTTCTCGATGCTTTCCTCGACCTGTCCGTGAAGCTTCTCGCGCAGGTCCTCGCGCGCCATGGGGCCGATGCCGGTGTCCTCGTCGAACGGATCGCCGGGCGTCGCCTGCTCCATTGCCGCGACGAATTTCTCCATGAATTCCTCGTGCACCGCATCCGTCACGATGAAGCGCTTGGCGTTGATGCAGGTCTCGCCGTTGTTATAGAGCCGACCGCTCGCGCAGGTCTTCGCAGCAAGGTCGACGTCCGCATCCTCGAGCACGAGATAGGCATCGTTCGATCCAAGCTCTAGGACTGTCTTCTTGTTCAGCTTGCCCGCCTGTTCGGCAATGATGCTGCCGGCCTTGTCGCTCCCGGTCAGCGTCACGCCGCGCACCTTGTCGTGCGCGATGATCGCGTCCGACACGTCGTGGTCGATGACGAGCACGGTGAAAAGATCGTTCGGCAGGCCCGCTTCCTCGAAGATTTCCTTCAGCTTGAGCCCCGACCCCGTGCAGTTTTCGGCATGTTTCAGCAGCACGCCATTGCCCGTCATCAGGTTCGCGATGGCGTAGCGCGCGACCTGGTAGGCGGGAAAGTTCCAGGGCTGGATGCCGTAGATGACGCCGATCGGCGCATAGGTGATGATCCCGCGCGAGGCATTGGCGGGGTCGCGCTCCTCGCTCGCAAGTTCCTGCGGTCCGGTTTCGGCGGTGTAGTCGCAGATCGCGGCGCACAATTCGACCTCGTCGCGGCTGTCGCCGATCAGTTTGCCGACCTCTCGGCTCATGAGTTCGGCCAGCTCGTCCTTGCGTTCGCGCAGGCGTCTTCCGATCGCCCGCAGAACTCCCGCGCGGTGTTCGAGCGTGGTGTGCCGCCACTGGTCGAAGGCCTCGTGGCAGCGCTCTACCGCGGCCTTCGCCTCCGCTTCGTCGAGGCGGGGATAGCGTTCGAGTTCCTCGCCGGTGGCGGGATCGATGGTGATGGCGGGGTCTGTCATGGCGGGGCTCCGGATGGTGTTTGCTGAGGGTTTGCCCCTTCAACGGATGGGAAAGCCGCGCCGTTCCACTTCCTGCCGCGCTGCAATTTCGCTTGATCTTCTCTGCCCCGTTTGAAACATCGCGAGGCTTGAGAGGGGTCCGATGCTTTCGCTTCCATCATATCACGCCATGGCGGCGATGGCGGTCACGGTCGCAATGTTCGTCGCATTCGCGCGCGGAAGACTGTCGGTCGAGATCGTCAGTCTGATGACCATCGCGGTCATCGCGGTGGGCCTCTATTTCTTCCCGCTCGAGGGGACACGGCCGACCGACGGCTTCGAACTCGCTTTCGGCGGCTTTGGCCATTACGCGCTGATCACGATCTGTTCGCTGATGATCATGGGGCGCGGGCTTGTCGTGACCGGCGCCCTCGATCCTGCCGCGCGCCTGCTCGAAGAGGTGTTCCGTTTCAACCTGCAGATTGGCCTTCTGGTTTCGCTGCTGATCGCTCTCGTCCTGTCGATGGCGGTCAACGACACTCCCGTTCTGGTTCTTCTGCTGCCGATCTTCGTCTCCCTCGCCGCCAAGGGGGCGATGCCGGCTTCCAAGACTCTCATCCCGCTCAACGCGGCGGTGCTGATCGGCGGAATGGCGACGACCATCGGCACTTCGACCAACATTCTCGTGACCTCGATCGCGATGGATCTCGGCATGCGCGAGATGGGCGTGTTCCACTTCACACCGATCGTGCTCATCGCAGCGCTCGTCGCCGTGCCCTATCTCTGGCTCGTCATGCCGCGCCTGCTCGGCGACAACAGCGTCGAAGTGGATGCCACCCGCCGGATGTTTCACACCCGTTTGCGTGTCGGTGTGGACAGCGTGCTGTCGGGCACCGACATGGAGACGGTAAGAGAAAAACTGCCGGACGGCATCTCCTTCCACAATCCGCCTACGGGGACGCTGCAGCCACAACAGCGTCTGCACATTTCCGGGACGCACGAAGCGCTTGAGGACGCGACCCGCGTGCTCAAGGGGGAACTTGCGCCGTCCTGGGTGCTCGATCGCATCCGCCGCACCAGCCGGGCCGAAGGCAAGGACATCATCGCAGTCGAGATGACGGTCACGGCGGATTCGCGGCTCATCACCCGTACCCTTCCTTCATCAGGGATCGCCGATCTCTATTCGGTCGCGGTGCTCGGCATTCACCGCCCCCAACGCCTCGGCGTGGGCGAGAAGGACAAGTATTCCGAAGGCGGTGATCTGCGCATGCGCGAAGGCGACGTGCTGCTCGTCATGGGTCTTGAGGACGATCTTCAGAATTTCGCCCGCAATGACAGCCTGCTCCTGCTCGAAGGCGCACGCGAAATGCCGCGCCGATCGAAGGCGGTCCTCTCGGGCGTGATAATGGGCGCCGCGATCGCGACCGCGTCGATCGGAATACCGTGGATCGGGGCCGGTGGCTTCACCATGCTCAAGCTGCCGATCGCGATTTCGGCGCTGATGGGGGCGATCGCGATGTTCGTGACCGGATGCGTCAAGTTCGACCGCGTGGGCCGGGCGCTGTCGGCCAAGGTCATCGTGCTGGTTGCGGCCAGCATCGCGATCGGGCGGATCATCCTTGAAAGCGGCGCTGCGGCATGGCTTGGCGAGACGCTTTCGCTCGGACTTGCCTTCCTGCCTCCCGCGCTGGTGCTGGCCGCGATCATGGTGTTCGTCACTTTGCTCACCAATTTCGCCTCGAACGCGACCGCGGCGACCGTCGGGACGCCTATCGCCTTTTCCATCGCGACGCAGCTTGGCCTGCCGCCCGAGCCGCTGATCCTTGCCGTGCTGTTCGGCTGCAATCTGTGCTACGCAACGCCGATCGCCTACCAGACCAACATGCTAATCATGGCGGAAGGCTCCTACGAGTTTTCGGACTATATCCGAACGGGCGTTCCGCTGGTTGCATTGATGGTGACGACGCTCTCGATCCTGCTGGTGATCTTCTACGGGCTCGGATGAGAGGGCGGCTTTCCTCAGGCAGTGGCCTGTGTAAGATCGCGGCTCAGACGATCCGGTGCCAGGCCGGTGAAACGAACGGGGAGAGACGACGATGATGAAGCACCTGATGGCCGGCGCCGCGCTGGCCGTTGCGATGGCGGGACCTGCCAAGGCCGACGAACTGCGCGATGCGGTTAACGAGGACATGCCGGGCCTCGTCGAGCTGTACCGCGACCTCCACGAAAATCCGGAGCTTTCCTTCCAGGAATTCGAGACCGCTAAGAAGCTCGCCGCGCGTGCCCGCGAACTCGGCTTCGAGGTGACCGAGGGCGTCGGGAAGACCGGCGTCGTCGCAGTCATGAAGAACGGCGACGGGCCGGTCGTCATGCTGCGCGCCGACATGGACGCGCTGCCCGTGACCGAACAGACCGGGTTGCCCTTTGCCTCCAAGGCGCGGGGCACGCCGGCGAGCGGGGTGGAAAGCGGGATCATGCATGCCTGCGGCCACGATACGCACATGGCCGCCTGGATGGGCACGGCGCAGCTGATGGCGGAGAGGCGCGACGAATGGTCGGGCACGCTCGTCATGATCCTTCAGCCCGCCGAAGAACTGGGCCTCGGCGCGCTCGCCATGCTGGAAGACGGGCTGTTCGAACGGTTTCCCAAGCCTGATTACGTTCTCGGCTTCCACGATGCGGCGCAGGCGCCTGCCGGAATGATCGGCTATTCCAAGGGCTATGCGCTGGCGAACGTGGACAGCGTCGACATCACGGTGAAGGGCGTGGGCGGGCACGGGGCCTATCCGCACACGACCAAGGATCCGATCGTCATCGCGGCGAGCATCGTCACGCGGCTCCAGACGTTGGTGAGCCGCGAGACGAACCCGCTCGATTCTGCGGTGGTGACGGTGGGAAGCTTCCTTGCCGGGACCAAGCACAACATCATCCCCGACAGCGCCAAGCTGCAGCTGACGGTGCGTTCCTATGGCGACGAGACGCGCGCCGCGCTGCTTGACGGCATCCGCCGCATCGCCCGGGCCGAAGCGCTTGCGGCGGGCCTGCCAGAGGAACTGTTACCTGTGGTCGAGGTGGAGGAGCCCTATACGCCTTCGACCTACAACACGCCCGAATTCACCGAGGAGGTGATGGCGGTGCTGAAGGAACGCTTTCCCGAACGCGTGTTCGAGGTGCCGAGCGTCATGGGCGGCGAGGATTTCGGCCAGTTCTACAGGGCCGATCCGGACAGCATCGAATCGCTCATCTTCTGGGTCGGAGGCGTGCCGCAGGAGCGGTTCGAGGCCGCCCAGCGCGGTGAGGTCGAACTTGTCAGCCTCCATTCTCCTTTCTGGGCACCCGACGCTCCGGTGGTCATAGCGACCGCGACCGAGGCGATGACCGCGGCGACGCTCGATCTGCTGGGGAAGAAGGGCGGGTAAGAACCGCCCTAAGGCAGCGAAGCGGTCGGGCAGCACGCCCTCAGGCAGCGAAGCGGTCGGGCAGCACGCCCTCAGGCAGCGAAGCGGTCGGGCAGCACGCCCTCAAGCAGCGAAGCGGTAGGGCAGCACGCCCTCAAGCAGCGAAGCGGTAGGGCAGAAAAAACGTAACGGCCGCCGGACTTGGGGCGAGCCCCGCATCCGACGGCCGTCTTCTCCTCCCCAGGAGAACTGGTGAAGGGGGCAGCGCCTACTGCGTGGAGGGCACGTACGTGCCCAGCCGGTGGTGCAGCGCGTTGATCTTGGCGAGTTCCTCGCGGTCCTCGGTCGTGCGGGCGTGGCTTTCGAGCGCGCGGCGAAGCAGCTTCATGTCGGCGGTCGAAAGGAGCGCGCGGGCACGGCCCGGTTCGCTTTTCGGGGCGTCGGTGTTGGTGGTTTCGGTATCGCTCATCGAATCTCTCCCTGTCCGGCATGGGACGCACTGGCGGATGCGTCGTTCATGCAGACACACATGCAACCTGAGGCCGCATCCCGCAAGGGCAGTTGCAACCGCCTCACGGGATGCGGGGACCGGTTCATGCAGCCTCGAACTGGTTCATGGTGTTGTCCTTGCCGCCCGCCTTGAGGGCCGCTTCGCCGGCGAAATATTCCTTGTGATCGTCGCCGATGTCGGAACCCGCCATGTTCTGGTGCTTCACGCAGGCGATGCCTTCGCGAATTTCCTTGCGCTGCACGTTCTTGACGTAGCCGAGCATGGCTTCCTCGCCGAAATATTCGCGCGCGAGGTTGTCGGTCGAAAGCGCCGCGGTGTGATAGGTCGGAAGCGTGATGAGGTGGTGGAAGATGCCCGCCCGCTTGGCCGCATCGGCCTGGAAGCTGCGGATCTTCGCATCGGCCTCCGCGGCGAGATCGGTGCTGTCATAGTCGACGCTCATCAGGCGCGTGCGGTCATAAGCGGACACGTCCTTGCCGGCTTCGACCCATGCATCAAAGACTTGCTGGCGGAAGTTCAGCGTCCAGTTGAAGCTGGGCGAATTGTTGTAGACCAGCTTTGCGTTCGGAACAGTCTCGCGGATCTTGTCGACCATGCTCGCGATCTGTTCGACGTGCGGCTTTTCGGTTTCGATCCACAGCAGGTCCGCGCCGTTCTGGAGCGAGGTGATGCAGTCGAGCACGACGCGGTCGACGCCGGTCCCGGGACGGAACTGGTAAAGGTTCGACGGAAGGCGCTTGGGAGCCATGAGCTTGCCGTCGCGGCTGATGAAGACCTGCCCGTTGGTGATGTTGGCCGGATCGACTTCCTCGGCGTCGAGGAAGCTGTTGTACTGGTCGCCGAGATCGCCCGGCTCCTTCGAATAGGCGATCTGCTTCGTCAGGCCGGCGCCGAGCGAATCGGTGCGCGCGACGATGATGCCGTCATCGATGCCGAGTTCGAGGAAGGCGTGGCGGCAGGCGCGGATCTTGGCGATGAAGTCCTCGTGCGGGACCGTGACCTTGCCGTCCTGGTGGCCGCACTGCTTTTCGTCGGACACCTGGTTCTCGATCTGGAGCGCGCAGGCGCCCGCTTCGATCATCTTCTTGGCNAGGAGATAGGT
>JGI12048J13642_10262171_pt1 | contig 23250 bp, 20 predicted proteins | sample ElkSlonscriptome_16_FD_13642 | JGI IMG/M metagenome (IMG submission 13642)
TGGTGGCCACTGCCTTGATGCCCAAATCTTTGCTGAGGCGCAGCAGGCCGTCGTTGACGCCGCGCTGTTCGTCTATGCCGTTCTCCTGCAATTCAAAATAAAGCCTGTCGCCAAATATCCCCTGGAGTTCGATGGCCTTGTCCCTGGCACCCTGGTAGTCATTTTGGCGAAGGAGCCAGGGGATCTGGCCATGGAGGCAGGCAGTCAGGGCGATGACCCCTTCGCTGTGTTCGGCCAGTGCCTCCAAATCTATTCTGGGCTTATAATAGAAGCCCTCGAATTGGGCGATGGAGGCGAGTTTCATCAGATTTTTATAGCCCGTTTTGTCCATGGCCAAAAGGACAATATGAAAGGCGGTGACCCCTGAGACCTGTTTTTTATCGTGCCGTTTTCCAGGGGCTATGTAGAATTCGCAGCCGATGATCGGTTTGATACCGGCTTTCTTGGCCTTGACATAGAATTCAAGAGCGCCGTACATGGCTCCGTGATCGGTGATGGCTACCGCATCCATCTGGTATTCCTTACATTTGTCTATAAGGTCGGAAATGCGGATGGCGCCGTCGAGAAGACTGTATTGAGAATGGACGTGAAGATGAACGAAACCGGCACTCATGATATCTCTGGGGGTAAAGATTAAAGGTGAAAAGGGCCTCTTCCGGGTTCAAAGGAACGAGCATCGTCCCGGCGGTGGCAGCTTCAATAGTCGCAACGAAGTATTTCGACCGTTGGACTGCGATCGAGATGCCTGGATGGCCGGGCCGACGGTGATCTCACCGTGTCCTTGCCGGACTGGAGGCAAAAACGGCCGATCAGGCGGCCTTGGTTTTCAAGAGGGAACGCGCGGCGGGCTGCTGACGGTTGCTGGAGGTATATGCCGTCCAGGGGAAAAATAAGAAAAAGGTTGTGGAATCAGGCTATTTCTGCAGATCGCCACAGATAAACCATATCCGGATAGCAGAGGCCGGCACCCGTCTGAAACAGATACTAATTTAGCATAGAACAGACCAATATGCACCCTGAAAAACGCCGGTCTTCAGGGTGCAAAGGGAAAAGAAGAGTAAGCGCTATAATGTTGATAAAACAAGAACATAATTTGGATAGTTCACGAGTAGAGAACTCCTGCTCAACGAGCTGACCTGTGATTGGCAACTCTTGCGTCTTGCGTATGTCAATCACAGAAGCGACGCAGGAGAGTGGGGCATAGCCGCCTCGCCGGAAGGTAAGTAAACATGAACATGCCCATCATTCCTTGCTCCTTGTACGCACTGTTATCGTGCTGCCCTTTCCCAATACGATCGTCAATGTCTGAGGGGAGTCATCAGAGCTGCTGCGTGGTACATTTTACATGAACTGCTCGGGTCAGGCTGCTCTGGCCAGCTGCTCATCAAGACCAATGTTCACCAGTTCAGGATGCCGGCGATCGCTGCTGTCCACCTCTTCTTCAGGATTGAGGGCCATGGAGGATACTCGTTCTTCCAGTCTTTCCGAAGGGGTCAGAAAGGAGTCGAGTTTGGTTTTGAGTATGACCGGATTGACCTCAGTGTCGATGGCGATAAGGCCCTCCGTCATTATTTTTTGCAGCAGCAGTTCATGGTTGGTTCTTTCCTTGAGATTGGCGGCAAAGGGCAGAAAGACAAAGTTGGAAAGAATAAGACCGTAAAGGGTCGAGGTCAAAGCGATTGGGATAGCCTTGAGGATGACGGCGGTGTCGCCGATGCCACTGAGCATGGTGATCAGGCCGACGACGGAGCCGATGATGCCGAAGGTGGGAAAATAATCCGCTATGCTCTTCACTACCCGTTCTGTATCGTCACGGCGAAGTCGAAAGAAATACATTTCGGTATTGAGGATTTCGCGAATCTGATCGGCCCGGTAGCCGTCAACCAGACAGGCAAGCCCCCGGCGCAGAAAAATGGAGGAGGTCTCGCTCTCTTCTTCTTCAAGAGCGAGGACGCCGCGGGTCCGGGACTTGATCGCAAGGTCGAGAAGTGTTTCTACAATCTCTTTTTCTGTTTTCGAACGTTTATTGTACGAAGAGACAATCACCCGGGCGGCAATGGAGAGCTGCTGCCAGCGAAAACTCAACAGAGCGGCGGCGAAGGTACCGCCGATGACAATCAGTAGACCGGAGAGATTGAAATAAAAACTCAGATTACCGTTGATCAGAAATCCGGCGAGAAAAAGACCGGCGCATAGAATGAGTCCGAGAAAATTTTTAATAATCATAGTGTCTGAAAAGCTCTGTTTGTGGTTTCTCTGAAGGCGATATCCTGTCGTTTTTGAGGCTGGGCGATGACAATTTCAACGCGCCTGTTGGCGGCCCTGTTTTGGACCGTGGTGTTGGGGGCCAGGGGTTTGTAGGAGGAAAAGCCGCTTATGACGAACTGTTGCGGTTCCATACCCATATCCTCTATGAGAAAATTGGCGACGGCGTTGGCGCGGGCGATGGAGAGTTCCCAGTTGTTGGCATAGCGGCCAGCAAAGATCGGTACGTCGTCTGTATGACCTTCGATGTGCACCGTATTCGTGGTCTGCTGTATAACTTCGGCGATTTTCTCCAGAGAATCAATGGCCTGTTGGGAGAGCGCCGCATGGCCCGGTTCGAAAAGAAGATCACCGGTGAGGACGATGCGCACCGCTTTGTCAGGTACCAGGTCGATGGAGGCGAATTGGTCGAGGTTATGTACATCGAGAGTTTTACGGCTCCTGCTGAATATATCATTGACGGAGCCAGGCTCTTCTGTGGCGAGTTCCAGCGGCTGCGGTTCAATGACAGGCTCAGCCAGCTCCGGGACCTGGGTGCTAGCCGTACCACTTCGTCCTGCCTGGGCAAGTATTTGCGCGGCGGGCCTCTGGTTCGGTTGTGTCGATATCGTCGTCTCGGCTAGCCGCGGCTCAGTTTCAGGAGGTACGGCTATGGGGGCGGATTCTTGTTCGCTACTCTGGGGAGTTTTCGCCAGAGCAACAGCAGGCTCCGGCCGTTTTTGGGGCGTTTCCGCCGGCAAAAAAGCTGCAGGACCGGCAGTGGCAGCTTGCTGTTTTTCCTTGAGAGCTACTGCGCTGGGAATAATCCGTGCCAGTTCTTCGAGTGTTTTGTCCATATCAGCATCGGAGAAGGCTTCGTCCAAATTGATTTCCTGGAGGGTTATCGGTTCCACTTTTTTGACGGTGCCGGAGGTGATCAGCGGTGCCCCCGGGTGAGTAGCGGCGAAAGGATAGGCTGCCGGGTCGTTTCCGCTGCTTTCAACCGCGTCTCCGGTATCGCCCGCAACTACTTCATGCTCATCGCTTATAAGAAAATCCTTATGCGCTGCCTGGTAGACGAAGAGCGACAGAAAGAGGATGAACATGGTCATCATCAGATCGGACCAGGCAATGGACCAGTGGGCACTTTTCTGCGCAGGAGGCCTTAGTGTTTCGTCCTCGAGCTGGTAAAGGGAATGGCCATGGTGGATTTGGTCGTTACGGCCGTATTCCGCCTGAAATTGCCGCTGCGCGGTCTTGGACTGATCTCCGTGAGAGGCGGTCTGTAGTAGAGAAAACGATGTTTTTGCTGTCATAGTGGTTGCGTGGAAGCAGTATCGTTAAAAAGTTCCAGTAAAGGTGATGTCCTTCACACTCGTAGTTAATGTATCGGCAGTTCGGTGCCTGGACATAAGGCCATCTTGAAAAAATGGCCTTATCACTCAATCTCTTTGTTGTGTCAGGAAATCTTATCCTCGGAATATACATTATATGCCTCCGGTAAAAATTCCTGCCATGCCTCGACCTTGAGCGAAAATCCCTATCATTCAAGGCACCCATAAGGCGAAAGTTTACGGTGGGGGAGGGCGGCTTCGGACAATGACGCCGCCGGTAAGAAAGGCTGAAACTGCGGAAGGGGTGGCCGTTTCCAGTTCGTGTCCGGCAACGAAGTGCAGAGTTTGACCAGGGGGGTGCAGCGATCGAGTGCGGGACGGATCGACGGGCAGGCCTTAAAAAACCGGCTTGTAATCGAAGAAGTGCGTCGTCTCCAGTTTTCTATGGGTGAAGGTTTCTCCTCGTGCTATGAAGGAGCTGGTAATGGCGCCGTTGGAGGTGAAGCGTACGCCTTCGAGAAACTCGCCGTCGGTAATGCCGGTGGCGGCTATGGCGACCTCCTTGGTGCGGATAAGATCCTGGGCCTGGAAAATCTTGTCGAAATCATAGATGCCATGCTCCATGGCTTCCTCACGGTCGCGGTCATTTTCATAAAAGATTTTACCCTCGAAGTAGCCGCCGAGGCAGCTGATGGCAGCGGCCACCAGCACCCCTTCGGGGGCAAAGCCGTAACCCATGTAAATATCGGCCTTCTCGCCCGTGATCGCCGAGAGGCAACCGGAGATTTCGCCCTCTTCAATGAGTTTGATCCGTGCGCCGCAGCTTCTCACCTCTTTGATAAGTTTCTGGTGCCTGGCCTGGTTGAGGATGCAGACGGTGACATTGTCGGTATATTTACGCAGGGATCTGGCGACCCGTTTGACATTGACCGTCGGCGGCTGGTTGCTGTCTATGACGGCCCCTACTTTCGGACCGACTACGATCTTGTACATGCTGAGGTTGGGAACCGACTGGATCGAATCCTTGCTGGCAATGACCGTATAGGAGGTGGCGTTGTTGAGACCGTCGGCGGCCGAGTGATGGCCTTCGAGGGCAACGGCCATGAGGTCCATTTCCGGTCCTCCTTCTCCCAGCTGCGTCGGGATCTTTATGGTAGCCTCTCTCTTGGTAAAGCGATCATTGACCAGATGGCCGTTGATCTGCAGACGATTGAGAGTTTTGGTGATGGCCGCCCGGGCGATATTGAGTATCTCGTCCTCATTACCGAGCCCTTGAACCCTGGCTGCCGTCAGGGCGGCGATTTCAGTGGCTCGAACTATTTCCATACCGTAGTTTTTATTCATAATGGTCGCGCCGGATGCTGGTGAATGGTTAGATGATTACAGTGAAGAATTGCGGATAACCCGCATCAGTTTGTCGCGTTCATTTTTAAGAACCTTACCCTCAATAGTGTCCTTCTTCTTCATCGCTTGGGGAAATTCATCGATGAGTTCGATGTCCAGGGGCGCCGACTCCAGTGTTCTCTCCGCTACTTTTATCTCGTCGGGGGTCGGCAGGATTATGCCGTATATCTGGTGCGGCGTGTGAACCATGGCGTGGCCTCTGTTGTAATAGGCGGCGGCGAAACCGCCGTCGACATTGATGGCGATGCCATCATCACTGGCCATTTGTCTGCCTTTGAGGTAATCGACCGGAGTGTGGCCGTAGACGACTCTCTGAACGCCGAACTCCTCCTGGAGTTTCTTTTTGAAGGCATCGGTCTTGAGATTCTGCTTCCAGTAAAGCGTCCGCTCCTCGTGGGTCTTCTTGTCCTTGAGAAAATAGCGTTCGAAGGTTTTCATGGCGTGTTTGCCGAAAAACGGAGATTTCGGTCCGCACCACAGATAAAAGAACAGTGCCTGGTCCTTAGGATCCTGGGCCTGGTCGTTGAGATAATTTCTGCCGACACGACGAATGGTTTCCTGGATGTAGTCGAGGAGATTCTTGCCTGTCCTTCCTAGAAATTCCTCGAACTCACCGTCGGCGGTGGACGGCACAAGAGCGTGGATATTGAGAATATTATTAAGAATATTATAGGTTCTTCCGCGGGTGAAAAAATAGTGTAAAAGTCTTTTCAGCTTACGGTTATGGCGGAACTGGTCTTCGAGATCATCGATGACAGCCTGTTCCCCATCGGTGAGCCTTCCGGGGTTGTCGGGATCGAGTGTCGGAAAGAAGGTATCGTTGAGTTGGTTGGTCTTGCCGGACGTAAGCATCTGCGCCAGCCTGTCGAGCCAGAGCCTCGATTCCATCTCATAGTCGGGAAAGCTGCGTATGGTTTGCTCTTCGAGCTTGAACTGGATAATGGCCAGCGCCTTTTCCATGGACCTGCCCATTTCGGTCTTGGCTTTGAAATTGCCCGTCACCGTCTCGGGGGGATAGGTTTCGGCTGCGAATTCAGCCAGTTTGGCGGTGTCGAAGCGAAGCCTCTCCATAAGTTCGAAGTGATCGTATCTACTGGTGATACGCATAGTTTCGGCGATCAGTGATTTGTTGCCTGAAGCCGCGCCCAGCCAAAGAATGTCGTGATTGCCGAAAATATAATCGACCATATTGCGATAATAGCTCGAAGAGAGGATGCGGATAATTTTGTCTGGCTGGGGACCGCGGTCGAAAATATCGCCGAGTACCTCGATGCGGTCGAGAAGTACCTGGCGTATGGCATGGGAGAGATGGGCTATCATCCTCTCGGAGATAACGGTCTCTTCGAAGATGGGGTCCGGTACCGGTGAGTCTGAAAGCAGACGGTTGATGATGTCGATGAATTCTGGAAGAAATATATCCGTGGTGCGGTAGCGGATATTGGTCAGTTTATAGCGTAGAACCTGGACGAGACAGAAAATAACATCCTGACGGTCCATGCGGATCTCGTCGTCGTGAAAAAACCGTTTTTTTCTGATGATGGAAACCAGATATTGAATTTTATTAGAGCTGAAAGTGCCGGGAAGGGCCTCCCTGCAGGTCTGGTAGAGAAGGCCGAAGCGCCCCCTGAGAATCGATTTAAACCGGTCTCCCTCGCCGTGGAGGTCGCTTATCCAGAGAGTCGTGGGGATATTGGAGTTGAGATCGATCTCCATCTGCAGCAGCTGGCTGGCCAGCTTGTCGATTTCATTGATCTGGATGTCGTCTTGAACCATGTCCCTGGCTGTGTCTTCTTGCTGTGAGGTTTGTGTGCCCATAGAGTTTTTTTACCAATAATGGCTTCGTTAGTATGGAGAGTACCTCGGATAATAGGGATTTTCGCTCAGTGTCGAGGCGTGTCAGGAAATTATACCGGAGGCATATACTTAATATTCCGAGGATAAAATTTCCTGACACAACGAAGAGATTGAGTGAAAAGGCCATTTTTCAAGGTGGCCTAAAAAGCGCTATGTTTGCCAGCACCTGGTTATGCCCTTGCCCTATCATCTGAGAATACAGTGTATATGCTTTTATTTAAAAATCCAGAAAAACCAAAGAGATTTCACCTTTTTCGTCTCGAACGACCACAATTGTTAAAACTCTTTGACTCTTCCCACGGTTCAGCAATGCATCATTAGGCAGGGGAACTCTTCTCCCCAAACGCAATAAACCCGTCGCTGGGAGCTTGGCAGCAGCCGTCCAGGCTGCAGATACCCGTGAAAAAGCACCCCTGTCGTTTTGCGAGTTGATGTTCTGAGCTATCAGGGTAATCATATAAAAAATATCGCAAAAAACCTCGAAAATCAAATTGGTGAAAACCCATGCGCTACTTTCACAGGAAAGTCGAAAGGACAAACATATCTTTGCGGGAAAAATCTTGAGCACATATTCTCTTAGAAACCATGATGTGGTCGTAGCGGAAGTAAAAATGTTCATCTTCTAACAGATCTGCACTCTTTCAGGAGACTGCTGAGTAACCCCATACATTTGGATGCGCTGTGCTTTTTCATCCGCGTCAAGCCTGCTGGTAAAAGGCGAATTTCGAGTATCCGGGCGATTGAAAAGATGATTGCCGCGGCAGATTAGAGTATTATTGCTCTTTGCATGATGCCGGCAACACGATGAAATATGTGGCGACCGCTGTCGCGGCAGGAACGGGAGGGAGTCATACCTTGCAGGAAGAACGATTGCAGAGGCTTTTTGGACCGACGGTCCTCTCCTTTTTTGAAGAGAACTTCAAGCAGATGTACTTTCGCGGCCATGAGGGGGTGAAACTTCGCGCCGTCTGCCAGCAGAAGCAGGAGGGCTCGACGGTGCTGCTCATTCTCGGTGGCAGAACCGAGTTTGCCGAAAAGTACGCCGAGGTCATTCATGATCTGCGCATGCTCGATATGGGCATCTATACTTTTGACCACCGCGGTCAGGGCTTATCGCAGAGGCTTCTGGAAGATCACGAAAAAGGACATGTGGGCCGGTTTGATGACTATGTCGAGGATGTAAGGATATTTCTCGAAGAGTATATTGGTAAAGGTCGAAGGGTTTTTGTGCTTGCCCACTCAATGGGCGGCGCCATCGCCCTCCGTTTCCAGCAGAAATATCCCAACTTACTTGAGGCCTTGATACTGTCCTCACCGATGCTGGGTATTAATTGTCTTCCCCTGACTCAAAAATTCACCCGTATGCTCAGTCGCCGCGCCGTCCTCGATGGCAGGGGGCATGACTATATCATTGGCGGACACCCGTATCGGCAGATGCGATTCATCCGTAATGTGCTCACCTCCAGTAGGGTTCGTTTCGACATCAATCAGGAGTTTTGTCGGCGCAATCCAGCATTTTCCCTCGGCAGCCCGACCAATTCCTGGCTCTACGAGTCGCTGAGCGCCTGTGCCGCCATCGCCAAAGAAGCGGAAAGCGTAACCGTACCCGTTCTCCTGCTGCAGAGCGGCAGCGATCGGGTGGTGATGGCACCGGACCAGAAACGTTTCTCCCTGCGGGCCCCGGCCTGTCGACTTCATACCTTTGCCGGTGCCCGGCACGAACTGCTCATGGAAAGAGATTCTTTGCGGGATCAGGCTCTACAGAGGATCAGAGAATTTTTTGAGGAGCAGGGTGTGGCGGTAAGCCCGGCTTAGAGGCTTGCCGCCAGTTCTGCGGCCTCGCGGATGACGCGCTTGGCGTCGAGTTCGGTGGCCACCTTGGCACCGCCAATGAGATGGGCCGGAGCACCCGCTGCCGTTAACTCCTGCCATACCTCCTGTCTGGAAACCTGCCCGGCGCAGAGGACGATGGTGTCCACCTCCAGCAGCCGCTTCTCGTCTTCTCTGCGGATATGCAGACCCCGGTCATCGATTTTTTCATAGACGGCCCCGCCTATGGTTTCCACCTTTCGTTTCCTCAGGGAGATCCTATGGATCCAACCGGTGGTGGGTTGCAAGGATTTGCCGAATTTCTCCGTCTTGCGCTGGAGCAGATAGATAGTGCGCGCCGGAACCGGTTTCACCGGCTTGACTCCCTCGATGCCGCCGGGGTGGGAGATAGTGGTGTCGATCCCCCATTCCTGGAGCCACAAAGACAGGTTGAGGCTTGACGAAGGTGGACGTTCGCAAAGGAATTCGCTGACGTCGAAGCCGATGCCGCCGGCGCCGATGACTGCCACACGGTCTCCTGCCGTTTTCCTGCCGGAAAGCAGGTCCTGGTAGGTGACGACGCTGGGGTGATCGATGCCTTCTATCTGAGGAATACGGGGCAGTACGCCGGTGGCAACCACAATCTCGTCATAGTCGCCGGCGATCAGATCCTGGCCGCTTTGACGGCTGCCTGTGCGGACATCTATGGCAAGTTGCCGAAGACGATTGCTGAAATAGCGCAATGTTTCATCGAATTCCTCCTTGCCGGGGATTTTTCGGGCAAGATTGAACTGGCCGCCGAGGTGATCGGCCGCTTCGAAAAGCACGATTTCATGGCCTCGTTCCGCACCGTAGCAGGCAAAGGCCAGTCCGGCCATGCCTCCGCCGATCACGGCAATTTTCTTGGCATGTGCGGGTTTGGGGAACTTCAACTCTGTTTCGTAGCAGGCCTGGGGATTGACCAGACACGAGGCCCGCTTGTTGCGAAAAACGTGATCGAGGCAGGCCTGATTGCAGCCGATGCAGGTATTTATCTCATGCTCTCTGCCTTTGGCGGCCTTGCGGGCGAAATGAGGATCGGCCAGCAGCGGCCTGGCCATGGAAATCATATCGGCCTGACCGCGGGCGAGGATGTCTTCGGCCACCTCCGGTGCATTGATGCGGTTGGTGGATATCACGGGAACGTTTATCTCCCTTTTCATTTTGGCCGTGACCCAACTGAAGGCCGCCCGCGGGACGCTAGTGGCGATGGTGGGGATCCTTGATTCATGCCAGCCTATGCCGGTATTGATCAGGGTGACCCCGCGCTTTTCGAGTTCGCGGGCGAGATGAACGGTCTCCTCCCAGGTATTGCCATTCTCTACCAGGTCGAGCATGGAAAGACGGAAAATAATGATAAAGCGCTCTCCCACTCGTTCCCGGATGGCCGAGAGTATCTCCAGGGCGAAGCGAATGCGGTTTTCATAGCTGCCGCCCCACTCATCGTTTCTTCTATTGGTGCGCCGGCTGATGAACTGGTTGATCAGATATCCTTCCGAACCCATTATTTCAACGCCGTCGTAGCCTGCCTTTTGCGCCAGTGCGGCAGTGCTGGCAAAGTCGCTAATGGTTCTGGAGATTTGTCGATGCGACAATTGCTTCGGCTTGAATGGGTTGATGATCGCTTTCACCGCCGAGGGAGCGACGCTGAAGGGATGGTAGGCATACCGACCGGCATGGAGTATCTGTAGACAGATCTTGCCGCCGGCTTCATGAACCGTCTCGGTGAGGGCTTTGTGTTTGCCGGTCTGCCAGAAAAAACTGAGCTGACAGCCAAAAGGGGCCAGCCGACCGCGAAAATTTGGGGCGATGCCGCCGGTGACAATGAGGCCCACACCGCCTTCGACACGCTCTTTGTAAAATGCCGCCAGCTTGGCAAAGCCTCCGCGCTCCTCCTCGAGTCCGGTATGCATCGATCCCATGAGGATCCTGTTTTTCAGTCTGGTAAAGCCAAGGTCGAGTTCACTGAAAAGATGGGGATAGCGGCTGTATGTCATGGCGTGATGTACCTACTTTAAGTTTGCATATGGTGCTTGAGCCGTTTTCTGCCTCTGCTGCAGCATGGCCACGGAAGGCGCGGTCAGCAGTATTACCGGGCCTGCCGCTACTATACCAGAGAGTGACTGCACGGGGCAATGAATTTTCGTTAACGTAAAGGGAAGACCTTGAAGGGAGAGGGAAGAGGGGCGCTGTGGGGGGTTGGGCACCATGGCGCTGGAGATGGAAAGAGACGGAAAATACTGTTTTACCGTTAGAGAGCCTGGCATTATCCGAAGAAACAAATTTTTTGATAAAACCATTTTCATGTTTAGTATCGTAGCAGGTACGAAATCATTTTTGTGTCTTAATGTGTTAATAAGGGGAAGAAGATGAAAATTTTTATCACAGGTGGTACCGGTTTTGTCGGCACCAGGCTCACCCAGCGGCTGCTTGACCGTGGCCATGAGGTAACGGTGGTTTCCAGCAGCGGCAAAAGTCATCTGCAGAACAGCATTTCCACATTCCACAATCTGCAGGCCAATACCACCGAGAAGGGCAGCTGGCAGGAAGATCTCGGTTCCTACGATGTCATCATCAACCTCGCCGGCAGATCTATTTTCAACTACTGGTCGGACTCCTACAAGAAAACGATCTACAACAGCAGAGTAAAGACGACGCAAAATGTGGTCGATGCCCTGCCGCCTCAGACTTCAGCCGTCCTGCTCAGCGCCTCTGCCGTCGGTTACTACGGTGACAGTGGCGATACAGAACAGGACGAGAGCGGATCCCCAGGTTCCGATTTTCTTGCCAAGGTTGGCGTGGATTGGGAAAAAGAAGCTCTTCGGGCCAGAGAAAAGGGTGCCAGAGTGGCGGTGATGCGCTTTGGCATTGTTCTCGGTGAGGGCGGCGGCGCTATTGAGACCATGAAGACCCCGTTCAAACTCGGTATGGGCGGTCCCATAGGCGACGGCAGTCAGTACTTCTCCTGGATACATGTCGAGGACCTCATTGAAGCCATCCTCTTTCTCATGGATGGCGGGGCTCTGGAGGGACCGTTCAACTGCACGGCACCTGAGCCGGTGCGGCAAAAAGAATTCGCCAAGGAACTCGGCAGCGTTCTCCACAGACCGGCGATACTGCCGGCTCCATCCTTCGTGCTCAAAACCTTCGGCGGAGATTTTGGAGAAATGCTTCTCCAGGGCCAGAAAGTCGTCCCCAAGGCCCTGCTCGATCATGGATTCACTTTTCGCTATCCGAAGATCAGACAGGCGCTCGAAGCGATTTTCTTCTAAATCCAGGTATTTCTTTCTGAATCAGATGTTTTTCACCACTGGTGAGCCCTTGAAGCGGGGCTGCGGACGCACAGTTGCGGAAAACCTTTTTCCTTTTTGCCAACCGGCTCTGCTAGGGTCTCCGATCGCCGTCTGGATACTGCAATTACGGTTGCACTCCGCAGTGCTCTGGGGTATTTCTAGGGCAGTATGAGACACGCTTTTGCAAAACGTCCGTCAGGTTTTAGGGGAGACGGAGTAAGAAGGCAACAGCACCTCCACTGCTGAACAGGAAGTTGCGTTTCCTAGGTTTCATAGGTAATCAAACAAAAAAACAAGCTGTAGCTGCGTCGCTGCCGTGTATTCAGCTATCCCTTTGTGGCGCCCCGCCGGCGTATGCCGGCAGGCGCAGATGTGTAAGGCATACGCCCGGAGTTGTCATGATTGAGACGAAAACAGAGTACAGGAAGACAATCTGCCCCCTCGACTGCCCGGACAGCTGCGGGCTTGTCGCCTCGGTAAAAAACGGCAAGGTTGTAGCTCTTAACGGTGATCGCGATCATCCCTTCACCAGAGGCGTGATCTGCCGCAAAATGAAAGGCTATCCAGCCAGGGTTCATTCCAAAGACCGTATTCTGTTTCCGATGCAGCGCACCGGCAAAAAAGGCGAAGGTCGCTTTCAACGCATTAGCTGGGATCAGGCCTTTGCAACGCTGTGCGAACGGCTATCATCAACAGTTGAGCAATTTGGCGGTGAGTCCATACTGCCTTTTGCGTATGCCGGTAACATGGGGGTTGTCAATCGATTTGCCGGATATCCCCTGTTCCATAAACTTGGAACAACCCAGCTCGACGAGACAATCTGTTCCACCGCCGCCAAGGCCGGCTGGCGGGCCAATTGCGGCGACGTACCGGGTACGGCGCCGGAAGTCGCCGAAGAGGCGGAGCTGATCATTATATGGGGCAGCAATACCAGGGTAACCAATATGCATTTCTGGCCCTACGTGGCCAGGGCCAGAAAGAAAGGGGCGCAGCTGGTGGTCATTGATCCCTATCGTAATGAAACCGCGGCATCGGCCGATCTTCACCTGAAGATCGAGCCCGGCGGTGATGCGGCCTTGGCCCTGGGGCTTTTGCGCAAACTGATGGCCACCGGCGATCTCGATTATGATTTTATTAACACCCGAACCGAGGGCTTCAATAGCCTCAGGGATCACCTGGAAAACAATTCAGACAACGTTTTTGCCGCTGGCTGCGGCATTGATGAGGGCCAGATGGAGGGGCTGGCCGGGCGCCTGCGAAAAACGCAGCGAATCTATCTCCGCCTCGGCATAGGCATGACCCGCAACAGCAGGGCGGCTGTGAATATTCGCGCCATCACTTCTCTGGCCGCCGCTCTCGGTCTTTTCGACGGCGGCAGAGGCAGGGGGGTTCTTTTGACCTCGGCGGCATTCAGCGGTGACCAGAGCAGGTTGACCTGGCCTTCTCTGGCGACAAAACCTGGCCGCCGCTTCAATATGGTGCAGCTGGGGAACTGTCTGCAGACCGCCGATCCACCGATACGGATGATGTTCGTTTACAACGCCAATCCTTTGTCAACTACTCCAGACGGCAGTCTCGTGCGCCGGGCCCTGGCCGATGACAAGCTCTTTACCGTTGTCCACGAGCAGGTTATGACTCCCACGGCTCGCTATGCCGATCTGCTGCTGCCAGCCACCACCTTCCTGGAAAATCGCGATCTTTACACCTCTTACGGTCATTTCTATCTCGGTTTTGTAGATGCCGTCATCCCTCCGTTGGCAGAGGCCAAAAGCAATTTCACCTTCTTTCAGGAGCTGGCGCAGAAATTGAAATTCGATGACCAGCCCTTTCAGCAGAGTCTGGATGAACGTCTCTACAGCTACCTGGAAACGCTCTCCGGATTGCCGCCCGCGGTCAGGCAGGAAGGAATACCCTATGGAAAAGCGATCCGTTCGACCACGGGCCTGCCGCATACCCCGCAATTTGCCGGTGACGGGCCCCGCTACAGTTTTCTCCAGACGACGGAGCCGGCGCTGCCGCAGACCGCCTGTCTGGCGGCGGCCGGTGAGTTTGATGATGCGGACTACCTTGCCAGGTACCCCTTCAAACTCATAACGCCTCCACACAGGTATCTTCTCAATTCTACGTTTGGCGAACAGTATGACGACTATGTTGGCGAAGTGCTGATCCACCCGTTGGACGCCATCAGCTATGATATAGAGGAAAGCGAATTTCTGACGCTTTTCAATGGCAGAGGCTGGACACGGAGGAAGGCCAAAATAAGCGATGCCACCCGCCGGGGACTGCTGGTGGCTGAAGGAATTTTCTGGGAGCAACAGCAGCGGCCGGCGGGCATTAACGATCTTACCTCACAAAAAATCACCGATATGGGTGGTGGCGGCACTTTTCATGAGTCCAGAGTGGCGCTGATGAAAAGCAGATGACAGCCATCCTGCAGAGGACCTGTACTATGAAGACCATCGGTTTGCTGGGCGGCATGAGCTGGGAGTCGACCCTTGAATATTACAGAGCCTTGAACCGCGGTGTCCAGCAGGCCCTCGGTGGGCTCCATTCGGCAAGAATTGTCATGCACAGTGTTGATTTCGCGCCTCTTGAAAAGCTGATGCAGGCGGGACGGTGGTACGAACTTGCCCAGCTTCTGGGAGATGCCGCCGTCGGCCTGGAGGCGGCCGGCGCCGATTTCCTGCTGATCTGCACCAACACCATGCATAAGATCGCCCCGGAAATAGAGGCGCGGCTTGCCATCCCTCTGGTGCATATAGCTGATGCCACCGCCGGGGTTCTAGTGGCGAAAAAGATCAATAAGGCAGCACTTCTAGGTACGTCTTTTACCATGGAAGAAGGGTTCTACCGGCAAAGACTGACAGAACGCTACGGCCTCGAGGTATTGATTCCCGATGCCGCAGCCAGAGAGACAATCAACAGGGTCATTTTCGATGAACTCTGTCGTGGAATTGTCAGCGAGCGCTCCAGGGACGACTACTGCCGGATCATCGATCAAATGATTGCCCGGGGAGCCGAGGCCGTCATACTCGGCTGTACGGAAATCGGCATGCTGCTGGGTGACAGGAATTTCGAGATTGAACTGGTCGACACCACCGCCGTTCACGCTTCCCGAGCGGTAGCCCTGGCTCTGGAGGGGGTGTCCCCAGTAGCAGAATAGAGTATGTAGATTGATACAGCCGCACCCCTAATGAGTCGACGACGAGGCCAGCAGGCACCAGAAATATCGGGACTGCTATACCGTTACCAAAGGCATCTGATCTTGCAGGAGTTTGGTAAGCGGTTCGCCCCAGTAGATGACCTCAATGCCCATTTTCTCTAGTTTGTCAGTTACCTCTAGCTGATCGGCGCAGGCCCGGCAGGCACTGAAGTGAACTCCTTCGGCCTTCGCTTCTTCGATTTTTTCGAGAATTTTAACATCTTCGCTGACCAGCAGGGCCGGAGCACCCCAGATAATGACCGTCACCTTTTTCCACCAGCCCCGGCGCATGCTATTGGTGGAATACATAAGAATCATTTTTTCCGCAGTAATCTTGCTGTCGCTGGTCCAGAGGAGGTGCAGGTGCTCTTTGTCGCTCATGGGGATATCTCCTTGCTGAAAATACGCATCGGGTTGGCTTTTCTTGGTTTTCTACCTTTTATCGCTATAAAAATTGAAGTATCAGAGACGATTCGACGCCTTCTGCTATTGGCCACCTTGAAAAATGGCCTTTTCACTCAATCTCTTCGTTGTGTCAGGAAATTTTATCCTCGGAATATTAAGTACATGCCTCGGGTAAAATTTCCTGCCACGCCTCGACCTTGGGCGAAAATCCCTATTATTCAAGGTACCCTATTGTCTTGAAATACTCTGCTCATGTCAAGAGCAAGAAAGGAGGAATCCCTGGTATATGCCGCTGGTTCTCAACCGAACCGCTTCGTGTAAAAGATGTTTCACCCATCTCATGTGGATGTGAGCGGAAGGTCTCAGCGGTTCTTTTCTTTCAGCCAGTCGTGAAACTCAGAATATTTCCGGGCGAGATTGACCTTGAGAACTTCCCAGTAATTTCTGCCATCCCGTTGCATGCTGATCCACTGAGCTATTTCCTGCATGCATCTGTTCGGCAGCTGCGGGTGCTGTTCCTCGCCTGTCAACCAGCGGATGGAGACACCGTTGGCGACGGAGATTTTCTCGAGATTTTTCAAAGTTGGCAGGTTGGCTCCAGTACTGTTCGGGCTAGGTCGCGAGGCGTTCAGCGTGGTTGCGGGCAGCTTTCCGCTTATGCTTGCGTGCCAGGATCACCTGTTTGAAGGCCTTCTCCCGGTATTTGGAGGAGGCGTCCCTGCCGGGAAATATTGAGAGATAGTCGATGATCTCGTCATAGGGACCGCTGTAGTTGCCGGTTATCCGGCAATAGGGATTAAATACCAGAGTTATGAGATCTTCACCACTGAGGTGATGTTTATTCATCAAAGCGGTCAATTTGGCAAAGGCGCCTTCGTGGCTGAACCAGAGACAGCCTATGCCGGTCTGACGCTCGAAGGAGAGAAACTCGTGATAGCTGCGCACATCCTCGCGTTCATAGTTCATGGGGATGACGCGGGTGATGTTGACCATAATTCCGGGAAGATCAAGATATCGGGAGACGCTTGCCCGTTTGTTGCCCTCCTTCACATAATATTTGTGGAGGAACTCAAAGCAGTCGATGGGATAGTCAAGCCATCTTTCGGTTTCCCGCATGACTCGTGCCCATTTATGGGCAAAATCACCGGAATCGAAGTGCGGCAGTGGATAATAACTTCTGGAAAAGCAGTAACGGCGATCGATATTGATGGTACCGGTCAGCCTATGCGGCCAGATATAGCCGACCCAGTACGGTGTCTTTTCTACTTCGTAGGTATATGGATCCAGTACCTTTTCCAATGTCGGAATGCGGACGTCCTTGCGAAGAAAGGTATTGAAAAAAACTTCGAGTCTGCCTTTATCCCTCGCTCTGTTATACACATCTCGGGGGACTTGACGAGGAGGAACACCAATCATATACAACACCAAGCCTGGTAAAAAGAGTCCATCCGTTCCTATTTACAGGATACAGTAAGTATTTTTTGCTTTACGTACCAGATGTTCTCGCAAAAAGGAATCATTTCTATTCAGGAAGGCGTAATAATTCAATGTCACCGGTTTCCTGGTCATAGGAAAAGTACTGGAAGGGGCAGGCGTTGATCAGATTCAGTGGAGCGCCGTCACGGGTTAGAAAATTGAGGTCGCAGTTCGTGTATCTTCGGTGGATATGGCCGTAGAGCCAGAGTTTGGGGCTGAGGTGGTCATTGAGGGAGGCAAGTTTTTCCGATGGCTTGTGGTTTCCCTCGCCGCAAGCAATCAGGCCGAAATCGGGTGGGGCGTGGGAGAGCATGATATCCACGCCGGAAAATGAGGAAAACCGCTTCTTCATAATGACTTTGGTCTTGAACTGGGTCAAATTGAAGTCGGTATGGTAGAAAGGCTGCTCTCCGTAGGCGGCAATACCGCTGAATCCGCCGATGGCAAGATCCTCGTCGAGAAAGTCATAGTCATCACAGGAGAGGACATGGATACCGTTGACAATGCTGAACATGCCGGCAAACACTTCTGAGTATTGAAGATTCACCGGTTCCTGTCCTTCGATGAAATAGGTGCCGTCATGATTACCATGGACCATGATGCGCACCGAAGGCATGTAGCGATCGACCAAAAAACTCAGATAATAGGGGGCAAGGTCGCCGCAGGAGAGCAACATGTCGACTTGCGGAAAATCTATCGAATTATTGTAGAGTTCGGGTTCGTCTGATACTGCTAGGATGTAAATCATAAAAAGATATGGAGAGTAGATGGCTGTGATGTGGCGCGATGATGCGCAAGAGCATGATGGAGTTTCCAAGAATAAACTGTTCATGTTTATCTGACAACCCCCTCTTTACAGAGATCCTGTTCGGCACTCTCCATCATACCCGCAGTATGTATGGGCGGCGTACCAATCAAGATAGTTTACCCCGTAGCTTTGCGGCTATGTCTTCCAAAGAAATGACCACGTCAACTTGTTTTGTGTACTCAGTGAGCTGCTCTTGCAATATATTCTTGAAACATGATTAAAGGTTGACCAGAGGAATCTTTTTACATATTATATTTAGATGTATGGCTAACTATGCAATTGATGAGGGCTCGTATGGACAACCTAACAGCGCTGTTCAAGGCATTGTCGGATCGGAATCGTCTCAGGATCGTTACGGCGCTTATGGAATATGAAGAGCTCTGTGCCTGTCAGATCATCGAGTTTATGCAGGTAACTGGGGCTACCGTTTCCCGGCACATGGGCGTATTGATTGCATCAGGCCTTGTCGATAGCAGGAAAGAAGGTCGCTGGGTTTATTATCGTTTGCGCCGGGAGGCAGTTGAGTTTGCCGGTCTTGTCCAGTGGATAGAAAAACAGCTTACCAGCGATTCGGCCGTTGCCCGTGATGCAAAAACGCTTGCAGAGATTTTGAGCTGTGATCCGGAAGAAATTAGCCGGAAACAGCGTAGCGATGCCTGGTGCGCCAACACTTAAAGTGCAGTGAGGAAATACAAAGTGGACAAAAAGTTAAAGGTACTCTTTCTGTGCACCGGAAACTCATGCCGCAGTCAGATGGCTGAAGGCTGGGCAAAACTGCTGAGAAGCAATGTAATTGAAGCCTATTCCGCAGGCATTGAGCTCCACGGTCTGAATCCACATGCCGTGAAAGTAATGGCGGAAGCTGGTGTGGACATTTCCGGTAACACCTCAAAGCACGTTGACGAATTCAAGAATGTCGGATTGGATTTCGTCGTCACCGTCTGTGGTCATGCTCACGAAACCTGCCCTTTGTTCACCGGAAACTGCAAAGTAATTCACATTGGTTTTGACGACCCACCGGAGAATGCCAAAAAACTTGCCGAACAAGGGGCATCCGAAGAGGAACAAATTGATTGTTATCGTCAGGTAAGAGACGAGATTAAAATATTCGTTGAAACCTTACCCGGTTCATTGAAATACAGAGGAGAAATATGAAAAGTAGGGAGAGTGATCTTGTCCGGGAACAGGTACGGAGTCGTTACGCGGATATAGCAGAATCCAATGAATCCTGTTGTTCAAGCGATTGCTGCACGCCGACATCGCTGGGTGACGGCACTTTTTCAGCTCGGTTGGGCTACTCAGAAGATGAGCTGGCAACTGTTCCGGTTGGCTCGAACATGGGGCTCGGCTGCGGCAATCCCCGGGTGATAGCGGCGCTGCAGCCAGGGGAAGTCGTTCTTGATCTCGGCAGCGGCGGCGGTTTTGACTGTTTTCTGGCGGCTCGTCAAGTCGGTGCGGAGGGGAAAGTGATTGGGGTAGATATGACCCCGGAAATGATTGCAAAGGCAAGAGCGAATGGTAGAAAAAGTGAGTTCGAGAATGTGGAATTTCGGTTGGGGGAAATAGAACATCTGCCCGTCGCTGACAGTTCAATCGATGTTATCGTATCCAATTGTGTGATCAATCTCTCTCCTGAAAAAGACCAGGTTTTCCAGGAGGCATATCGGGTATTACGGCCCCAAGGCAGGCTGGCTGTGTCCGATGTCATCGCCATCAGGCCGTTACCGGAGAGTGTAAAGAAGGATATGGATGCCCACTGCGGATGTGTCGCGGGAGCGGTAACGGTGGCTGAAATAGAGCAAATGCTTCGTCGTGTCGGTTTTGCGAAAATATCGATTGAGGTGCAGGAAGGCAGTGATCAATTCATCCGTGACTGGTTTCCCGGGACAAGCATTGAGAACCATGTCCGGGCGGCTGCTATCACCGCATATAAATGACAGGAAGGTATTGATATAATGAACAGTCAACTTGCTCCCGCTGGTGATCGGAAAATGACCAGCATCTTTGAGCGATACCTTACCGTTTGGGTAGGTTTATGCATTGTCACAGGAATCCTGGTAGGAAAAATGGCCCCAGATCTGGCCAAAAGCCTGGACGGTATGGCAATCCATGTCAATGGTGCACCGGTCGTTTCTATTCCGATTGCGGTCTGTCTCTTTTTTATGATGTACCCGATCATGGTAAAGATTGACTTTACCAGTGTTATACAGGCCGGGAAAAGCGGCAAACCAGTACTTCTGACGCTTTTCGTCAACTGGTGTGTCAAGCCATTTACAATGTATGCGATTTCCTTATTTTTCTTAGGCTTTTTGCTAAAGGGTTTTATTGGTGTCGAGGCCATCGATTTTGTCAAAATGCCTTTCGGCCTCGACTTGCCCCTTGGTGCTCAGCACGGCGCGGGAACCGTGGTGCTCCACGAGGGTGTGAAAATGCTGGAGATTCCACTTTGGCGCAGTTATTTTGCCGGTTGCATTCTGCTTGGTATAGCACCCTGTACAGCCATGGTGCTCGTTTGGGGGTATCTGGCTCGCGGCAATGACGGTCTCACCTTGGTAATGGTAGCCATTAATTCGCTCACGATGCTGGTACTTTATGGTATTCTTGGTGGTTTATTACTCGGTGTTGGCAAACTTCCCATTCCCTGGCAGGCATTAATGCTTTCGGTGGCCATCTATGTGGCGCTTCCTTTGGTCGCTGGATATTTCTCGCGCAGATGGATTATCAGAAACAAGGGTGAAGCGTGGTTTAAGGAAAAATTCCTGCAGGTGCTCACTCCGGTCACTATCAGTGCTTTACTGCTGACACTGATTCTGCTGTTCAGCTTCAAGGGAGAGACCATCCTGGCTAATCCGCTGACCATTTTATGGATATCCATCCCGCTCATTCTGCAAACAGTTGTGATTTTCGGGCTCGGCTATGGTGCGGCGGTGGCACTCAAACTCAACTACGAAGATGCTGCCCCTGTTGCCATGATTGGTGCCTCAAACCATTTCGAAGTGGCTATTGCAACCGCGGTAATGCTTTTCGGACTATCTTCAGGGGCGGCTCTGGCAACCGTTGTCGGGGTGCTTATTGAAGTTCCCGTAATGTTGATGCTGGTCGGGTTTTGTAAAAGAACTGCCGCATGGTTTGAGTAAGAGAGAACTCTTCAACATTGTCCGTAGAGATCCTGCCGCCACTGAATGGATATGCCCCCTCTTGTGTGATGAGCCGTACTGCTATAGAGTAACGCCCCTGCAATTATTTCACTTCTCACTACCACATTCGTAAGGTTGTGTATTCGTGTGCCACGTAATCTCAACGAGCAGCGGATCGGAATAGATCTTTTCATGGGACGCCATAGACCCGTCTTTGGGTACCCCTCTGCAGCCGTCCTGGCTACGGACATCCGCGAAATGAGCAACCCGGACCCTTTGGCAAGAGGCCAGGCTGAGTTTCATGTGTAATCAATAGTATTTCTGGGTATAAAATATTTTTTTAATGGTATTTGGGCTCAACGAACCAGTATCATGTGAGAATGTCATAATATCATTTATATTGGAGGCACACAGCAGGGCACAGTAGACGGATCAACATTTGGACCCAGAAGATGGTCACTTGTAAGCAGCATAGATAACTATTTCGAAGCTTTGCATTGAGGAGCTAACATGATGAATTATTCTTATCTTGGATCAACGGGTATTCAGGTTTCACAGCTATGCATGGGTACCATGACGTTCGGCAATGAAGCCGACAAATCTGAATCTGCAGCAATGTTTAAGAGATGTCGTGATGCAGGGATAAATTTTTTTGATTGTGCCAATGTTTACAGCCAGGGAATAGCAGAGGAAATCCTTGGAGAGCTAATGAGAAACTGCAGGGATGAGCTCATTATCACCACTAAAGCTTGGGGAAAGATGGGAGATGATATAAACAGCCAGGGGAGTTCTCGCAGAAATATTATCGCATCCGTCGAGGCCAGCCTGAAACGTCTCCAAACCTCATACATTGATATTTATCTTCTCCACAGATTTGACCCGTTCACTCCACTGGAAGAGACACTTTCGACATTGAAAGATCTTGTTGCTCAAGGAAAGGTCCGATATATAGGGGCGAGCAATTTTGCTGCCTGGCAGATGGCCAAAGCATTGGGTATTTCAGCCAGGTATGCGTGGCCTTCGTTCCAATGTATCCAACCGATGTACAATCTTGTAAAACGGACCGCAGAAGTTGAAATACTTCCTTTCGCCCAACATGAAAATATGGCGGTTATCAGTTATAATCCACTCGGTGGAGGTCTGCTCACCGGCAAGTATGGGAAAAGTATCGAATCGTCATCAGATCGATTGAGTAGAAACAAAATGTATGGGAGAAGATATGGTGATGGGTGGATGCTTGATGCCGCGTTGAGCTATGTTGAGTATGCCAAGAAAGGTGGATACAACCCGGTAAGCCTTGCCGTAGCCTGGGCAGCTGCCCATCCGGGTGTAACGGCCCCCATCATTGGGGCGAGAAATGTTACTCAACTCGATGACTCGCTAGGATCCATTGATGTTGAGATGACCGATGAGCTGTACAGCGAACTGTGTTCTCTCACGCCGACCCCTGCACCAGCAACGGACAGAACGGAAGATTTGCCCCAGGAATAGATGATACAGAAAAAAATAGGGAGGATGTGACGCATAAACCATTCACCCCAGAAACTGGAGGGCAGCATCCTATCAGCATCGAGGATGGAGTTTTCAAGCCTTGAGTGAAGAGGTAGAGTGAAAAAATGCCTGAAGATAATTTCAATAGAAAATAGAGGAGAATATTCATGAAAAAATCTATTGGTCCCAGCACATTGGCTTATCCAAATCCAGTTTGGTGTGTTGGCAGCTACGATAAGGAAGATACCCCCAACGTAATGACCATAGCCTGGGGCGGCATTTGTTGCTCAAAACCTGCGGCAGTGACGGTTTCACTTCGCAAAGCCACGTACACATATGATTCGATAATGGAGCGCAAAGCTTATACAATCAGCGTTCCTTCGGAGAAATATGTGGCGGAAGTCGACTATTTTGGGCTTGCCTCCGGGAAAAACACCAACAAATTCGAAGACACCGGCTTAACTCCGACACGATCGGAGGTTGTTGACGCACCATATGTAGATGAATTCCCCCTCATTATCGAATGCAAAGTTATCGAAACCGTTGAAATCGGCCTGCACACGCAATTCATAGCAAAGATCGAGGATATAAAGGTGGACGAGGAAGCCGTAAATCCGAAAGGCTATCCCATGATGGAAAAGATTGCTCCCTTTGTCTTTGGGTTCGGTATCCGTGAATACTGGTCTCTTGATAAAATTATTGGTCAAAGCTTTGAAATAGGGAAAAAATTTAATAAATAGAGGTAGCTGCCTGT
>JGI12048J13642_10934604_pt1 | contig 23124 bp, 18 predicted proteins | sample ElkSlonscriptome_16_FD_13642 | JGI IMG/M metagenome (IMG submission 13642)
TGCTCATAAATCAAAGTAAAAGTCCAATGCCACTATTAAGTATGCAACCACAAACCTGAATTAAAGAAGCACATAGAGAAGAAAATCTCTATTTTCGTGATTAATCACATTTAAAAATCATTTAAAACCAACAGGATTATGAAGAAATCATTACTCATTTTAGTGCTCGCCGGCATGTTTGCCGTAAGTGGAAAGGCACAAATTGCAGATGGAACTGTGTTGACTGAAAATATTGTGTTCACAGATCTAGAAGGAAACGAGCACGATCTATTTGCCTATTTAGATGAAGGTAAAACTGTAATTTTTGATCTTTTTGCTGAATGGTGCGGACCATGCTGGAATTATCATAACACAGGTACCGGCCATCCTAATGGCGGAGCGCTCAAAACAGTATGGGAAGATTATGGTCCCGATGGCACCGACGAAGTTGTTGTCTTCGCAATAGAAACTGATGCCTCTACATCAGAAGATCTGATGTATGGCGGTGCAGGTACTAATGGATGGGACTGGGTTACCAATACACCTTATCCAATGGCAAATGCCAATATTGGTAACATTTTCGAGCAGGCTTACTACCCATTCATTGTTCGAATTTGCCCAAATCGTCAGGTTTTTGAGCTGGGTCAGCAATCTGCTACCGGAGTTATGTCTGATGTTGGTGATTGTTTGGCAGCTTCGGGTAACACTAATCCTGCGATCCTTTCCTATGATGGTACAACAGCCACTTGTGGAGATGTTGAAGTTTCAATGACTATTCAAAACTTGGGTACTGAAGTGTTGACAGCTGCAACATTCGAGGTTTTGGTAGACGGAGAATCAGATAATGTATACGAGTGGACGGGTTCTTTAGAAACCTACGAGACAGAATCTATCACTGTACATGAGTATACCGCTACGGCAGAATCAGATCTGGAAGTAAATATTACATCTGATGATGAAGATTTGACAAGCAGCAATGTGGAAGAAACAATCATCTTCGCAGAAGAGTCTACAACACTGGTTACCGTGACAATTGAATTGGACAATTTCCCGACTGAAACATCTTGGGAAATCACTAATCAGGACGGTGATGTTCTTGCTGATGGCGGACCTTACACTAACGGGCAGGCTACTCAAACAATTGAAGAGGAAGTAGAATTACCCTCTCTCGGATGCTATGGATTTGAAATTTTCGATTCTTATGGAGATGGTTTGAATGGCGCTGCTTGGGGCGGACAGAACGGAGAGTATACCCTTACTTCATCAGATGGTGCAGAGCTTGCTTCAGGTGGAGGTAACGACCAATGGGATAGCGAGTCCGTTCCTTTCCTGGCAACTTCGGCTCTTTCAACATTCGACAATTCAATCGATGGTGACTTGGCAGTTTATCCTAACCCCACCAATAGTACTTTGAATGTGAATCTTAATCTTAACTCCAGCCAGCGCATTGTCCTCGAGATTCTCGATGTTACAGGACGAGTGGTTAACGCTAAAGATTTTGGCACGTTAGGTGCAGGTAGCACATTATACACGACAGATCTATCTTCTTACGAAGCCGGTATCTATCTTTTGAGCATCAGCTCGGGAAATGCCAAATCAATTAAGAGAGTAGTTGTTTCAAAATAGCACATTCTCAAATAGTAATTAATCAATCGGCAACCTCTGATCTATACAGGGGTTGCCGATTTTATACCTCAAGCCAAATGATCCGAAAGTTAATCTTAACGTTCACTGCGTTCTCCTTACTATTATTTGCACATGCCCAAGAAAATTCAAATACTTCGAGCATTCCTTCCACGAATGTTAAGTCTTTGGAAGGTAAAACATTTGATACTGCAAATTTTAGCAATGACGGTAACCCCATGATTATTAATTTCTGGGCCACTTGGTGTTCTCCATGTAAAAAGGAACTGAATAACATTGCCGAAGTATATGAAGATTGGGTAGACGAAACAGGAGTAAAATTGGTAGCGGTGTCTATTGATGATGCCAGAAGTCAATCGAGAGTACTTCCATACATCAACGGTTCTTCTTGGGAATATGAAGTTTACATTGACGAAAATCAAGACTTCAAAAGAGCGATGGGCGTCAATAATGTTCCTCACACCTTCTTGGTAGACGGAGCGGGAAACATAGTCTATTCTCACAATAACTACGCGCCCGGCGACGAAAATGAACTTTACGAAAAAATACTCAGCCTATCGAATCAGTAAGATGGCATGAAAAAATTACTACTTACCCACTGCCTTCTGCTTTGGGCCGTCTTGGGATTTGCTCAAGATGAGTTACAAGTACGAGGGAACTTCTCCATCGAGGGACAATACTATCAACAAGACAGTGCTATTTCCGCCGTAGTGCCTGACGAGCAAGTGGCTCTTCAAGGATTTGGAAATATAATTCTGACTAAAGGCAAATTTGAAACCGGCGTAAGGTTTGAGACCTACGTGCCTGCATTTGTGGGCTACCCGGCAGGAGCCGCTTGGGACGGTACAGGCTTGGGTTACCGATACGCCAAGTACAACGGTGATAAAATTGAAATTACCGTCGGTAACTTTTACGAACAGTTCGGTTCAGGCCTTATTTTGAGAACTTGGGAAGACAGAGGTTTGGGTGTAGATTATGCTCTGGACGGAATCAGAGTGGTGGCCAGGCCAGCCGACGGTATTACCTTAAAAGGACTTTACGGAAAACAACGATTTAATTTTGATGACGGTTTCCAAAATGGTGACGGGATCGTTCGAGGAGCTGACGCGGAATTTCACTTGAACCAACTATTAGATTCCATTATTAACTTGAACGGTCAGTGGTTTATCGGAGGAAGTTTTGTCAGTAAATACGAAAGAAATCGAAGTGCCGCTTTTGATTTTCCTGAAAATGTCGGTGCCGGTTCTGTTCGTCTGCGATACCAGCAAGGAGGTTTTCAATTCTCGGGAGAATATGCTCATATATCTCAGAATCCCACCAAAATGAATTCTCAAATTGTAGATATTCCTGACTCCCTGAGTCCTTCTACCGGAATTTTCCAATTTGGACAAGCACTACAAGCAACTACTTCCTATTCGAGAAAAGGGTTTGGTGTTTCCTTAACTGCGAGCTCTTTGGCCAACATGGCTTTCCAAAGTCAAAGAGGAGCAGATGCCTTTGATTCATGGATCAATTACCTGCCGCCAACTTCGGTACTCCAAACAACCCTGCTCGCACAATTCTATCCTTACGCTACTCAGCCAAATGGTGAAACATCTTTCAGAGGAGATCTTTTTTATACCATCCCTAAAAAGAGTCTTTTGGGAGGTAAATACGGAACCAAGATCGTAGTGAGCTATACGCACGTTCAAGCTCCTGATTTTCCCGAAGTCCCCGGATTTGATGAAAACAGAGAAGGAGTTCAACCAAAACTGTTTACGTGGGGTGATGATACCTATTACGCTGACTTTAATGCCAAAATCACCAAAAAAATCAGCAAAAAATTCAAAGGCAGCCTATTCTATATGAACATCCAATACGATAACGATGTCATCCTTGGAGCTTATGACTACGAGAATGTAGCCGCAAAGGGAAAGATATATGCAGATCTCATCGCATTCGAAGGGGACATTCGATTGAAAAAAGGACATAATTTCAGATTTGAATTACAAGCGCTCTTCACCGATCAGCATTTGCAAGATTGGTTTGCGGTGGTGACTGAATATACGATCTCACCGCACTACTTTTTTTCAGCAGTTAATCAATACAACTTTGGCAACGCCGATGGCGATAAATTCAACTTCCCTGTAGTCTCTGCAGGTTATATTGATGGAGGAAACCGTATATCTTTAAGCTACGGAAGACAGCGAGCGGGAGTATTCTGTGTGGGCGGAGTCTGCAGGGTAGTACCTGCCTCAAACGGTTTAACGGTAACCCTAACGTCAAGTTTTTAATCATGGAAAATAGATTTTTGATACTTCTATCGTGTCTCGTAATTTTCACTTCTTGCGACAAGACGGATAGTCCTTATTTAGATACGGGCAATACGATCGAAACGACCGGAGTCATTGAATTCGGGGCAAACTACTTTCAAGAATACGAATCGACCGTGCTTCTAGAAGACTTTACCGGTTATCGCTGCACGAACTGTTTACCTGCCATACAAACAGCTGAAGATTTGGAAGACACTTGGGGTGATCGTCTTACCGTTGTGGCCTATCATGTAACTGAAGTTTTTGCTGCTCCATTGGTGAATCCCGAGCCACCCGATTTCGCATTTTCTTTAGATTTTCGGACTGACGACGGGGACAACTTATTTGGTACAACAGGTATTCAAGGCCTTCCTAATGGCTTGGTGAATCGATTCGACTTTGGAACGGGTAGTCTGCCTCAGGGAGCTGGTACTTGGGAGGAAAACGTATCTGAAGAAATGGACAATCCTCCTGTCGCATTTCTGGAATTTCCCGAAGACTCTGTGAAACTGAATGGCTTGGAGCTCGAGTTCACGGTGGCTTTCAGGCCTTTGACCGAAATCGACGGACCGATAAATCTGGTTTTAGGAATCTACGAAAACAAATTAATTGAAGGACAAAAAGATGGCGCGGAAACTCTCTATCCATTCTCCCATAATCATGTTTTTCGGGGAAACATAAATGGAGTTTTTGGTCAGGAAGTGCTTCCTTCTGATATAACTTTCAGCCCGGATGAAGCCATATTTTATAAATTTTCTACTGAAATAAGTGACCAATGGAATCCAGACAACTGCTACGTTTTTGGCTTTTTACAAAGCATTCAAACCGAAAAGATCTTGGCATCGTCCAAGGTTCATTTCTGATCTTACCGCTTTTTTTTGTTCTTCTCAGTGTTGCGACATTGGCTCAAGAAAAGGCTGATGAGGAAGGTTTCGGTCTTTTTATCCATGCCGGTATGAATTTCAGTCAAGTAGGAGGCGATGGCCTTCAAGGCTTCGACAAACTGAATGCTGCAGTAGGCTTAGGTGTAGAAAGAAGGATTCACGAGAAGTTTTTGGGTCGTTTGGAGCTCAACTTACTTCAAAAAGGAAGTCGCAAGGTTGCCGATCCGGAAAACGGTGACCGGACGGAATACAAGATGGCACTGCTCTATGCGCAGGTACCTGTTTTATTGGAGTATCAATACAACGAAAAGCTATCACTCGTGGGCGGTCCTGGATTTGGCTTTCTATTGGCATCGGAAGAAACCGATTTTTTTGGTGAAATTCAGAATACACCGGACTTCAATGTTTTGGATTTTTCGCTAATCCTCTCTGCCCAATATTCATTTTCTGATCGATTTGGAGTTGAAATTCGCCTGGATCAATCCTTTATGCCCATAAGATCCAGAGGTTCAGTGGATACTCCGGTTTTGATTGGTAGGCAGTACAATACTGTGCTTGGAGTACTCCTTTCTTACTCAATCAAATAGACCTAAGTGTGAGGTTAACACTTTGATTTTCATTTACCTAAAAAATTTGTTAATCCGTCGAAAAGCCGGATACGACAAGCCTGAGTATGACGTTTAGTTGTTATATTCATACCAAACCAAAAGACTACCTTCTCATGCTGGAATTAAGTAAGAAAATCCTTCAAAAAGTCAGTTTCGATCGCAAACTCTTTCGGAAGGAACTTAGGAAGTCGCTCAATTGGTTGAAACCAAACGAGCGCATTCTACTTAAGACATGGTGCTTAGCTACTTTTGGCGCCACTTATCACGAAACGATAATGGAAGTCTTTGAATCAACAATGGGTGCCTCTTTTTGAGGCACTCTTACTTAAAATAAACCTCGTTGCTCTCCCGGATGATTCATGGTTCGGCCTAAGTGTGCATAAGCCGAATCCGTCGCTTGACGCCCTCTAGGTGTTCTCATTAAAAAACCTTCTTGAATTAAAAATGGCTCGTACACCTCTTCGATTGTACCCGAATCTTCGCCCACCGCTGTAGCTACTGTCCCAAGCCCTACGGGTCCTCCCTTGAATTTATCGATAATGGTCAAGAGAATTTTATGGTCCATTTCGTCCAATCCGTGTGTATCAACATCAAGCGCCTCTAGAGAAGTTTCGGCTATTCTCATGTCGATGACTCCATCCCCTTTTACTTCCGCAAAATCTCTAACCCTTCGTAGTAGTGCATTAGCTATTCGGGGAGTTCCTCTTGATCTTCGGGCAATTTCGTGAGCAGCTTTGTTCTCAATCGGTATATCCAATATCTCTGCACTTCTTTTGACAATACCTGCTAAAATATCTGAAGTGTAGTAACTCAAACGGCTGTTGATGCCAAAGCGAGCTCTTAAAGGAGCCGTGAGCAAGCCCGATCGTGTCGTGGCGCCAACTAAGGTAAAAGGATTTAAATCGATCTCTACCGTACGCGCATTGGGTCCTGTGTCAATGACTAAATCAATCTTGAAATCTTCCATTGCCGAGTAGAGGTATTCCTCGACGATGGCAGATAGTCGGTGAATTTCGTCAATGAAAAGCACATCGTTCTCCTCCAAGTTTGTCAGCAATCCTGCCAGGTCACCGGGCTTATCCAAAACAGGACCGGAGGTAACACGAAGTCCGACACCTAATTCTTGAGAGATGATATTTGCGAGGGTCGTCTTTCCTAATCCCGGAGGGCCATGTAAAAGAACATGGTCCAAAGATTCGCCTCTTCGCTTAGCAGCTGTAACAAACACTTGGAGATTTTCCAACACCTTATCCTGTCCCTGAAAATCTCCAAATGACTTTGGTCGGAGCACACGCTCCAATTCTGAGTCGGTAAAAGAGGATGAGTCCCGTAAATCAAATTGGTCTGACATATTGTGGTTAAAGATACAGCGAATATGCAAAAAGGGCCCGCATAAACGGGCCCTTCAATTCATCAGGATACCAACAGGATCAATGTTCTTCTTCTCCTTCGGTCAGAGGAACATTTTGTGGTACGTAATCTAATTCCTTACCGGGCTTACTGTAATCGTAAGGCCATCTGTGTACAACCGGAATAGCTCCCGGCCAGTTTCCATGCATATGCTCCACTGGGGTAGTCCATTCCAATGTATTCGACTTCCACGGATTTTGAGTTGCGCGTTGACCGCGGAATATACTCCAGAAGAAATTGAAGAGGAATATCGCTTGAGCAGATGCCGCAAAGATGGCAAATGTGGTAACTAATACATTGAGATCGTAAATTCCATCAAACATAGGATAATCAGTATATTGATAATACCTACGTGGTGCACCCGCCATACCGACAAAATGCATCGGGAAAAATACACCGTATCCACCAACGATTGTCATCCAAAAATGGGCATAACCCAATTTTGAGTTCAGCATCCGACCGAACATCTTCGGGAACCAATGATAAATCCCCGCAAACATTCCGAAAATAGCCGACAACCCCATTACGATATGGAAGTGTGCAACTACGAAATACGTATCGTGAACATTAATATCAAGGGCTGAGTCAGCCAAAATAATACCCGTCAAACCACCTGTAACAAAAGTTGATACCAAGCCGATTGAAAAAAGCATTGCCGGCGTAAAAACCAGATTACCTTTCCAAATGGTCGTAATGTAATTAAAGGCTTTTACAGCAGATGGAATCGCAATCAATAAGGTTGTAAAAACAAATACCGAACCTAAGAAAGGATTCATACCCGACATGAACATGTGGTGTCCCCAAACGATGAATGAAAGGAAACCAATGGCCATGATCGAACCGATCATTGCACGGTATCCAAAAATTGGTTTTCTCGAGTTGGTGGCAATGACTTCTGAACTAATTCCTAAGGCGGGAAGCAACACAATGTAAACCTCCGGGTGACCTAAGAACCAGAACAAGTGCTCATATAAAATAGGACTCCCTCCTACAGGATCCAAAGCTTCACCACCAATATATATATCACTGAGGTAAAAACTCGTTCCCATAGAACGGTCCATAATCAGTAGCAATACAGCAGCGAACAATACAGGAAATGAAAGAACCCCCAGAACGGCCGTGATGAAGAATGCCCATATGGTTAGCGGCAATCTCGTCATTTTCATTCCCTTCGTTCTCAGATTAAGAATGGTAACGATGTAGTTCAACCCTCCCAAAAGTGAGGAGGCGATAAACAAAGCCATACTCACCAACCATAATGTCATACCGAGACCCGAAGACGGCATAGCTTGCTCCAGTGCACTGAGCGGGGGATAAATGGTCCACCCACCACCGGCTGCTCCTGTTTCAACGAAGAGCGATGCAACCATTATAACACTAGATACCAAGAAGAACCAGTAAGATAACATATTCAGGAAACCCGAGGCCATATCTCTGGCACCTATTTGCAATGGAATCAACAAGTTACTAAAGGTTCCACTCAACCCCCCCGTCAAAACGAAGAATACCATGATGGTACCATGTATGGTTACAAGGGACAGATACATATTTCTATCCAACACTCCGTCGGGAGCCCAGCGATCACCTAAGAAATAATTAAGAATTTCAAAACTCTCGCCTGGCCATGCCAATTGCAGTCGAAAAAATACCGACAACATCATGGCAATAATACCCATAAAGATAGCAGTGGTTAAAAACTGCTTACTGATCATCTTGTGATCTTGAGAGAAGATGTATTTACTTACAAAACTCTCTTTTTCATGGTGATGCTCATGAGGATGAGCATGTGCTTCTTGTACTTCTGCAGTAGCTGACATAAGCTTCTAATTTCAATTTTTTTCGGCCAACGGGCCATCTTCTTCAACGTTATCTTCTTCACTTTCCTCGGTAGCTTCGAGGCTTTCAGGCTCTACGAACGGATCTTGTTCGGACAGCCACTGTTCAAATTGCTCTTCTGATTCTACTATGATGTTCATCTGCATATTGTAATGTGCAGATCCACATACCTTGTTGCAGAGCAAGATATAATTAAACTCAGCATCATCCATTACTGTTCGCATAGAATCTGTAGTAATGGTGGGCTTATAGGAAAAACGAGTTGTCATACCGGGCACTGCATTCATTTGCGCGCGAAAATGAGGCATGTAAGCCGAATGAATCACGTCCCGAGAATTTATCTCGAAAGCAACGTCGCGACGGATTGGCAAATGGAATTCACCTTTTACAATGATATCGTCATAAGCAGTCGAGAAATCCTTCTTGCTTTTCTTAAAGTTTAAAATCTTTGCAATCTGCCGTTTATAAGATCCTATTCTATCTTCTAATTCTGCCGCTTGATCATCAGGCATAATTTCGGTAGCCAACTTATTTTCAGTTTTCGTTATTCCATCTCGGAGTTCCTGAACGCGCGTTTCGATCGTTTCATTCGTGATTAATCCCAATGGATTTTGAGAAGTGATTAAAAGATAATCAGACTCTCCCATCTTTCCATCTTCACCGGGGTATCTGGCCGTCCAATCAAACTGCTTTGCATAAAGCTGCACTCTGAGTGCGTCATCAGCAGGGTCAGCCATCACCGTATTCCAAACATTCAAACCATAAATGATCAGGAATGCCAGAGCAATAGAGGGTATAACAGTCCAGACCAATTCAAGTTTATTGTTGTGCGCGAAATAATAGGCCTTTCTATTCTTGCTGTGCACATACTTCCAAGAAAAGAAGAATAATAAAAAGTTCACAATAAAAAAGACCGTAATGAGTATGATCCAGTTTACATTGAATAGCTGATCTACGGCCGCGCCATGCTCCGAAGCAGCGACTGGTAGGAGCATATCTCCGTAGGCTATAAATTGCCAAATGAAAAACCCAAAAAAGGCTATCATGAATAGGAGCCAAAGATTAGCATTGACTTTATTCGATGTTGGTGAGATGTCCTCCTCACGTCTTTTTTGAAGCTCAGAGGATACTTGATATACCTTGGCAATTTGGGCTATACCAACCACAGCCAAAACAATCACCAGTAATAAAAGAAGCTTCTCCATAATCTTTTCCTTATCCTAAATTAAATGCTGTGGTGTAAACTTTCATCCAGATATGGCGATTTCTGAGGCATTAATGGTGCCTTAGTTAACGCATTCAACACTCTATTGATGAACAATCCCGTGAAACCTAAAAACATTCCGATCTCCATCCATCCAAAGTGCCAATGATCAAAAAGCACACCCGGAGTTATTAATAAATAAGTATCCAAATAGTGCCCGATGAAAATTATGGTTCCAACCACAATCAAAAAACGCGGATTTCTTTTCGCATCTCTTGACATTAATAACACCATTGGTACCATAAAGTTGATAATAAACATACCGAAAAACGGAATTTGATACTGCTCTATTCGTGTGATAAAGTAGGTTACCTCTTCCGGAATATTGGAATACCAAATAAGCAGAAACTGTGAGAACCACAGGTATGACCAGAGGAAACTTAAGGCAAACACCCATTTACCCGCATCGTGTATATGACTGGAATTTAAGTCTTTAAGATATCCTTTTGAAATTAAATACAAAGAAAGCACTACAATCACATTCATTGCGGAAACCCACATACCTGAGAACACATACCAGCCATATAACGTCGAGAACCAATGTGTATCTATAGACATTAGCCAATCCCAGGACATGGTACTTGAAATAACAGCGAAGAAAACCAAAAATAAGGCTCCTCTTTTATATCCCTTCAGGTGAAGTTCGACACCTCCGATTTCGTCTTCTCGCAGTGATCGTTTTCTAAACCATCGAGCAAAAAGAAATAGAACGGCAGCATATAAGAGCGTTCTGATCCAGAAAAACGGTAGATTCAAGTAAGCCGATTTATTGGCAATCAAAGCATCGTACTCGGTATTTGCTACAACGGTAGCACCTTCTTCTTTGGCTTCTTCTAAAGAAGCAAAATATTCCGGATGATCTGAGCCTAATGAAGCTTCAGAGACATATTCAGCATGCACGCTTTCATCCATCCAATGATAGATATGATTCAGGTGCAAGCTAGATGCTAAAAGTACTATAAGCATTACAGCCAAGCCAATGGGCACAAATGAAAATACGGCTTCGATAACTCGTCGCAGAGCTACTGCCCAAGCGGTTTCAGTAGCAAAATGCAAAGCGTAAAAGAATAGCGCTCCCAAGGAAATTGCCAAGAAATAAAAACCATTGATCATCACATTAGACCAAAATCTTCCGTGGTGATCGCTATGATCGAATAAAAAGCCAAAAATCAAAGTCACCACACCGATAGCAATGAGTACGAATGATATGATTTTAGCTCTATTTGAGAATACAAAGTTCATCCTCGAGGTTGTGTTTAGTTTCGTTAATAGTTAAGTTGTTATCCTTTAATCTCAGTTGTTTCTTCGGTTGACTCCTCTTCCTTTTCTGTCTCTTCACCGCCTAATTTCTGCAGGTGTTTCACGTAAGCTACTACTTTCCACCTTTCAGCTTTCGTAAGTTGCGATGCATGAGAGCCCATAGCACCTTTTCCGTAAGTTAAGGTGTGGAACATTTTACCTTCGGGTAATTCCTTCAAGGGACCGTTGTAAGCCTGAGGTGCGGGGTGACCGCCATTTACCACAACAGGTCCGTCTCCTTGGCCTTCCGTTCCGTGACACTGAACACAGAAATTGGTGTAAATGCCTTTTCCCATTTCAACATATTGCTCGTTTTGAGGGAAAGGTGACTTCAAAACTTCCCCTGAAAGTTGGTATCCCTCTTGGGTATTTGGAATCATGTAAGGCAAGTCATTCATCAGATTTTCGGTCATCGGTACTGTACCGGCAACAGGCTTACGCGCTGAAATTGTCAAATTAAATGCATCGCGTATAGTGTCTCTCACCTCTCCGTAATCCACATAAGCTTCCACGGCAGGGCTGCGATACATGTCAGGCATGTACTCATATCCCGGACTCTGTTCTTCCTTTATACAAGAAGAAAGAGCAAAAACAGCCACAACAGCTACTGCTATTTTTGTAATTGCGTTTCTCATTTTACCGCTATTTCTTTTTCATTTATCTCAATCGCTCCGACCCCTTTCAACATAGAAGTTAATCCTTCAGAAGTCATTGTCGGATTCTCCTCACTGGTTATCTCCATCACGAATTTGTCGTCTGTTGTTCGCGGGTCAGGATTTACTGCAGGCATCCCAGGCAATGTGCCGTTTCGCAACATGTAGGTTATTGCCATTCCGTGTGCTGCACAAAGCACGGTAAACTCAAATGTAACGGGTATGAATGAAGGCACATTTTCCAAAAGGGAGAAGCTCGGCTTTCCCCCGATGTTCATCGGCCAATCTTGAATCATAAAATACCACATTCCCAAGAGGGCCAACGATAAGCCGGTGAGTCCGAACATAAAACTGACGACGGCCATTCGGGTTCTTTTAATGCCAATAACGGGATCAAGACCGTGGATGGGAAACGGTGAGTATACTTCTTTCACACGAATACCTTGGCCTACGAGATCTCCCGCAGCTTCCAAAAGTCGGTGGTCATCGTCAAACATGGCATGAACCACCTTCACTGTTTTACTTGTGCTGGCCATAATCAGTGATCTTCTCGTTTATATTTTTCTCCTGAAACCTTCAGGATTGTTTTCAATTCGTTCAATGCCAAAACCGGAAAGAATCTGGCAAAAAGCAAGAAAAGGGTAAAGAAAATTCCAATCGTTCCGATGAAAATTCCGATGTCTACCCATGTTGGGTAAAACATAGACCAACTGGAAGGAACATAGTCTCGGTGCAGTGATGTTACGATGATTACAAAACGCTCAAACCACATTCCGATATTCACAACAATGGACAGGGCAAATGTAGCCATGAGACTTGTTCTGATTTTCTTAAACCAAAACAGCTGAGGACTCACTACATTACACGTCATCATAGCCCAGTAAGCCCAGAAATAAGGCCCACTGAATCGATTAATAAAAGCGTAAGATTCATATTCAACCCCGGAATACCATGAAATAAATAGCTCGGTAATGTAGGCTACTCCCACAATTGAACCCGTTACAATAATTACGATGTTCATGTACTCCACGTGCTTGATGGTAATGTAGTTTTCCAACTTCATAACCTTACGCATGATGAGGAGAAGCGTCAATACCATTGCAAACCCTGAGAATACCGCTCCCGAAACAAAGTATGGCGGGAAAATAGTGGTGTGCCAACCGGGAATTACACTGGTGGCAAAATCCATGGATACAATAGAGTGCACCGAGAATACCAGTGGAGTTGCCAAACCGGCAAGTACCAAAGAAACCTCTTCAAAACGTGTCCATTGTTTGGCTTTACCTGACCAACCGAAACTCAACAGTCCGTAGATCTTCTTTGAAGTCTTATTGGTCATGCGATCTCGAATAGTCGCAAAATCAGGAATCAGACCGATGTACCAAAATACCAATGAAACACTGAAATAGGTCGAGATCGCGAATACATCCCAAAGGAGAGGTGAATTAAAGTTCACCCACAGCGAACCGAACATGTTAGGCAAAGGCAAAACCCAATAAGCCAACCAAATTCTTCCCATGTGAATTCCCGGAAAGAGCGCGGCCATCATAACCGCGAATATGGTCATGGCTTCTGCTGAACGGTTGATCGCCATTCGCCATTTTTGCCTGAAGAGTAGCAATACGGCTGAGATCAAAGTTCCGGCGTGACCGATACCAACCCACCAAACAAAATTGGTGATGTCCCAAGCCCAACCGACAGTCTTGTTCAACCCCCAAACACCGATACCCGTGCTAATGAGGTATACAACGCAACCCAAACCCCACAGGGCGATGAGCCCTGCAATCGTTATTAAGACATACCAGGCTTTCGGAGCTTTATTCTCAATAGGCCCGACCACGTCTGCCGTGATATCGTGGTAATTCTTGTCACCCAATATCAGCGGTTCTCTTATGGCAGCTTCTTTGTGCATATTCTATAATATTTCTTTATACCTCAGTGTTTCTCACTTTAACCTTGTAGCTCACGCTGGGTCGCACCCCAATTTCCTGCAGTGCGTAATAATGTCGCTTGTCTCCTTCTGCCTTTCTCACTCGTGTGCCTTCATCATTTCGGTCACCGAATACGATAGCATTGGTAGGACAAGCTTCGGCACAAGCAGTTGTAATTTGCTCGTCTTGTACTGGTTGACCTGCCATCTTTGCTTCAAGTTTTCCAGCCTGTATGCGCTGCACGCACATTGTACACTTCTCCATCACCCCACGTGAACGAACGGTAACGTCAGGATTTAATACCAAACGAGCTGTTTGGTCTTGAGATGGATTGACTTCAGCAAATTTGTCATATGCTTTATAATTGAACCAGTTGAAGCGACGCACTTTAAACGGGCAGTTGTTCGCACAGTAGCGTGTCCCAATACACCTGTTATAGGTCATTTGATTCAATCCCTCGTTGCTATGAGTCGTGGCCGCTACCGGGCATACCGTCTCACATGGAGCATGGTTGCAGTGCTGACACATCATAGGCATGAAGGTGGTGGTGGGGTTTACATACTCAGGCTCCTCCATTTCACGATACGTTTCAATGGCGCCCATTCCCATTTCTTCACCTTTCTCCATGCTCATATCAGAGGAATAGTAGCGGTCGATGCGCATCCAGTGCATATCTCTTCCTCTTCTAATCTCATCTTTACCAACAACAGGAACGTTATTTTCTGAATGACAGGCAGTCACACAAGCACTACAGCCTATGCACGAAGAAAGATCGATAACCATTCCCCAGTGGTGACCAACACCTTCTACCGTATGCTCATCCCAAAGATCGATCTTGTCGACATCCTTTTTTATCATCTCGCCATCCTCATGTACGGATAGCTTGTGCGGATGATTATAGACCTCTTGAGGTTCGTTTTTAAATACGGTAAGAGATGTTTCTTTCAATACGGATTCACGTCCCATTATGGTGTGATGAACCTGGGTAGTAGCGATCGGGTATTCCTCGCCTACTGCTTCTATGGATGCTCCGGTAGCATAATAGCTCATGGAGCCATCTTTGGTAGACACAAATTGGAAAGCATTCTTACCAATTGGTAATTTCTTACCTGCATCATCCACAGCATATCCACCGTATTGCTTGGTTTGGTAGGCTGCCTTTCCGATTTTCTCTTCATTGGCTCCTCGCCCATAACCTAAAGCGATACCTATGGTTCCTATCTTTTGACCCGGTTGTGGAACTACAGGTAGTATTTCACTCACACCGTTTACGGTAACCTTAGCCAAGGAAGCCGGGAGCTCCTGACCCAAATGCATATTGAAACCCAAGGACTCAACATCAGCAGGGTTCATAGCTATGTAATTATCCCAAGTAATTTTGGAAATAGGATCGGGTAACTCTTGCAACCAAGGATTAGTCGCATGTGAACCATCACCAATTCCGGCATTTACGTATGTAACTAGTTCAAAACCATTACCCGACTTTTTCTTAGCCGCATTTCGTGCTGAAGCGGAAGACGCTGCTGCATTCAATTCGGGCCTTTCTACCATTTCGGCAGGTTGGATATCAACAGATCCGTTTCTCAAAGAGTTGAACCAAAAATCCTCAAAAAGCAATTCTTCCAGGGCGAAGTTCGTCATGGAATCCCTCCATACCCCTCTGATAAAGTCTCGATATGCCGTTTGATCATCAGTCCAATTCAAAATACTTTCTTGATACTGACGCGTGTTGTATAATTTTCCAATGGTGGGCTGAGCCAGCGCATAATGACCCGTGGCCGGATAAAAGTCATCCCACGACTCCAAGTAGTGATTATCAGGAGCAGCTATGTTGCAAAGCGTAGCCGTTTCATCTTGCCAAAGAGCAAAAGAAATGCTTGTTCCCACCTTGCTTAGGCCTTCTCGAAAGTCCGATGAATTTGGCAATGAATAGGCAGGATTGATACCGCCACCTATAATCAATACATCAACCTGTCCACCCTGCATATCAGAAATTAATTCTGCTACAGCGGCATCATTTCCTTGCTTTATAAATATTTCTTTCGACGTACTGATGGTACTGCCGTAATTTCCCAAAAGATTATTGATGGCATTGACCACTGCTTGAACGTCGGAGTCATTGCTACCCGAAACAACCAAGGATTGCCCCCTGTTTGATGCGAGTTCTTTTGCCGTCATCTTAATGGCATTCATCGGCAGGTCCGTTGTATCAACGGAGATCGATGACCCACCCGTTTTACCGGCAACCTCATTGTGAAGTGCTACAAGGGCTCTTCCTTCATCAGATGGCTTCAATGGCACACGAACATCTGCATTAGAACCTGTGAGTGACAAGTTTGCTTCATACTGAAAATGTCTGCTCATCCATTCACCCGTTGGCTTTCTGTTTTTGGCATACTGGGATACATACTCCGTATGCATGAGCCAATTGTTCAGGAAGTCAGCGCCAAAACTTACAATAGTGCGAGCCTTTGAAAAATCATAGGCAGGTATCATTGATTTGCCGAATGTCATTTCATTGGCTTTCCTGATTCCATAAGCTGAAACGGGATCATAATGAATAACATTTACGACGTCTTCACCGTATTTTACTTTGAAATTATCAATCGCTTTAAGCGTGGAAGGACTGATAATTGTCCCCATTAACAAGCTTATTTTACCGCCTTTGTCGGAAGCATCCTGCAAGGCTTTTTTCACCTTCATGTCAACTTCAGACCACTCAGCCGCAGCTCCATCTATCATGGGTGCTTTCAAGCGCTCACCATCATAAAGGCTCAAAACGGATGAATTAATTCGAGCGTTTACGACGCCTTTATTCAATCCGTATTTAGTATTTCCTTTTATGTGTATGGGTCTTCCTTCGCGGGTTTTTACCATTACACCTGCATAGTCTACACCGTCAAAATAGGTGGAAGCATAGTAGGTGGGCACACCGGGAGTAATTTCTTCGGGTTTATTCACGTAAGGAATAGAGTGAATAACCGGCGTTTCACAAGCCGCTACCGTCGCTGCCGTAACACTGAATCCTAAAAACTTCAGGAAATCGCGGCGGTTGGTAGAGGTTTTTGATAATTCAGTCTCTGACAAAAAGTCGTCAACAGATTGTTGAGCGGCAAATTCGTTCTGACTGTTCTGCATGAATTCCGGGTTCTCTTGGAGCTCTTCGAGCCCAACCCAGTACTTCTTATCTTTTGCCATAAATCCCTTTCTCGGCTAATTAATAATGACACTTGGCGCATTCCCATCCACCCAATTCTTTGGCCGTGATGGTTCCATCTTCCAAGTAAGCTTTAAGTTCTTCTTTACCGTGATCCTTCAGGCGCTCATGAATCTCGTCATAGTATTCATTGCCTTCCATTTTAACCTCAGTTTCATTGTGACAGTTGATACACCATCCCATCGTGAGCGGAGCATGCTGGCCTGCGACTGTATAATCCTGCTGGATCTGCCCGTGGCATTCCTGACATTCAATCTCACCAACGACATAATGTTGAGCGTGATTAAAATATGCGTGATCAGGAAGATTATGCACCTTCACCCATTTGATGGGCTTTTCTTCTCCGGTGTATTCCTGATTATCCATATCCCAACCTACCGCTTCATAAATCTTCATTATCTCAGCAGTACCTGCTTCATTTCTACCTCGACTGATACCCTTATGACAATTCATACAAATATTTGCCGAAGGAATACCGGCGTGCTTGCTTTTCAAAGCACTTGTGTGGCAGTATACACATGCTACCCCATTTTCACCGGCGTGAAGCGTATGATTAAATGCAATTGGCTGCTCCGGAGTATATCCCTGATAAACTCCGATCCCCATTAACGCTTCATATCCTGCTACCGCCAAATAAACGACCACCAAAATTCCAATGATCGAGACAAAAACCTTGTTTTTCCACAACCAAATTTTTGCCTTATCACCAGCCGACACCTCAAGAGCTACCTCCATCCCTTCGGCTGCCCGCATGGAATTTTGAAGTTTATTGAGGGATGATCTTACCGACCAAAGAGAGAAAATGAGAATAAGGAGGATAAAAAGAACGATCAAAAGCCAAGTCGTATCAAGACCTTTATCCACCGGCTCGGCAGCAACTGCGTCTTCGGCAGTAGCGACCTCTCTTACCGGGGGCTCCCAATTTTCTATATAATCCAGAATAGCGGTAATCTCCTCGTCGTCAACAGCCTGCCCGGGCATCAACCCTCCTTTGGGAAACCATTCATTGTAAAGATTCTTCACATAAGAATCTCCCGTTTCCAGTGCTGCGTTCGGGTTCTTAATCCATAGATAAAGCAACTCTTCCTTCCCCTCCCAGCGTTCCTGTACACCTTTCAGGGCAGGGCCTGTCATATTTTGATCTACTTTGTGACAAGCAGAACAGTTTGCTTTAAATAATTTCTCACCATCTTGGGCAGAAACCTCTCCAACACCAACCAAGGTCGTCATTATCAGACCCGTTAAAACTATGTTCAAGGACCTTTTCATCCTTCGTGAAAACTGCATCATATCTACAATTGAGCTTAGATAAATAGCCGCAAATTTTTCGGCAAAAATAAGAGAAAGGAGGTTCGATTCCCGCATAATGTCATAAAATTGTCACAGCAAGAAATAATTTAAAATCATTCTAAATAAGTGGTGAATTTGAATATTTTCACACTTCAAAAGAACAATGAGATGTCAGCTGCTTGGTCAGAGACGTTTTCATATGACGGCAAGAAAATAATGATCTTAAATTTGCCCTAGAATCTTACTCATGAACAGACTACATATTCTTACATTCCTAGCTATCTCTGCACTTGGCCCCTCTGCAGCTGCGCAAGACGAGGATGCACGATTAAACGAAAGAGTTTATTCGAGAAAATACACCACATCAAGAGACTCAACAAAAAATGAAATTCCGAAGGGAAATATAAGGGTGGTAGAAGACGCACGGATAACGAAGCTCGATGGACTAAAGAAAAAATATCCCGGTCAGATGGATGGCTACCGGGTTCAAATTTTCTTTGGCGACCGAGGCGAGGCTCTGGAAACCAAAGCAAAATTTCTAGCAGAACACCCTGAGATTCCTGCCTACATTTCTTACTTGGCTCCAAACTTTCGACTGAGGGTCGGTGATTTCAGGACAAAGATTGAAGGAGAAAAACTCAAACAAGAAATTGAATCAGTCTATCAGGGATCCTATTTAGTGAAGGACAAAATCGAGCTTCCATCTTTAGATATAGAAGAAGAGACAGAGTCATACGGAAAAGAGCCTGGCAGATATTAATCGTCAAGCGTTTGCTTAACTTCTACCTCTTCGTAGGCTTCGATGATATCGCCGACTTTGATGTCGTTGAACTTATTCACGTTCAGTCCGCACTCGTATCCTTTAGAAACTTCCTTCACATCGTCCTTGAAGCGCTTCAAGCTTCCAAGCTCTCCACTGTAAACGACGATTCCATCGCGAATAACCCGAATCATATTATTTCGGTTCAGCTTCCCATCTGTCACAAAACAACCGGCAACGGTTCCTACCTTTGAGATACGGAAGGTCTCTCTGATCTCTGCATTTCCGACAATTTTCTCTTCGATTTTTGCCGAAAGCATTCCTTCCATCGCATCTTTGATTTCTTCGATGGCGGCGTAGATTACAGAGTAAATCTTGATTTGGATCTCTTCTTTCTCGGCAATTCTTCTTGCACCACTGGATGGACGCACCTGGAATCCGACAATAATTGCATCAGACGCCGAAGCAAGAAGAACATCACTTTCAGTTATTTGTCCTACCGCTTTATGAATAACATTCACTTGAATTTTATCGGTAGAAAGCTTCTGCAACGAATCGCTCAATGCTTCGACCGAACCGTCCACATCACCTTTGATAATAACATTCAATTCTTTGAAATCTCCGATAGCGATACGACGTCCGATCTCGTCAAGCGTGATATGCTTTTGCGTACGCACGCCTTGTTCACGAAGGAGTTGTTCTCGTTTGGTCGCAATGTTTCTAGCTTCGCGCTCGTCTTCCATTACGTGAAAGCGATCACCCGCATTTGGAGCTCCGCTGAGTCCCAGCATCGAAACCGGGGCCGAAGGACCGGCTTCTTTAATATCCTGTAGCCGCTCATTCATCATCGCTTTAACCCGACCAGTGTATTGACCGGCCAATACTACGTCTCCGACACGCATGGTTCCTGCTTCGACTAACAAAGTCGTAACGTATCCTCGCCCTTTGTCCAAGGTAGATTCGATTACGGTACCGATGGCTCTTTTCTCAGGATTCGCTTTCAAGTCTAAAAGCTCTGCCTCGAGAAGTACTTTGTCTAAAAGGTCGTCTATGTTGGTTCCCTTCTTCGCCGAAATATCCTGACTTTGGTATTTTCCTCCCCAATCCTCGACCAAAATGTTCATCTGAGCCAACTGTTCTTTGAGTTTTTCCGGGTTAGCATCAGGCTTATCAATCTTATTGAAAGCAAAGATCATCGGAATACCTGCGGCCTGAGCATGATTGATCGCCTCTTTTGTTTGAGGCATGACGTCATCGTCCGCAGCTATTACAATAATGGCTAGATCAGTCACTTGTGCACCACGTGCCCTCATTGCTGTAAAGGCCTCGTGACCAGGAGTATCCAAGAAGGTGATTTTCTTTCCTTCACTTACTTCTACAGCGTATGCACCAATGTGCTGAGTGATTCCTCCGGCCTCACCGGCGATCACATTTTCCTTTCGGATGTAGTCAAGGAGCGAAGTTTTACCGTGATCAACGTGACCCATGACCGTAACAATCGGCGCACGCATCTCAAGATCTTCAGGTTTATCTTCTTCCGTAACTATCGATTCTTGGATATCAGCAGAAGTAAATTCAACTTCATAGTCAAACTCTTCTGCGATAATGGTCAATGTTTCAGCATCGAGACGCTGATTGATTGAAGCCATAATTCCGAGAGACATGCAGGCGGAAATAACCTCCGTTGAGCTCACATCCATCATAGAGGCAAGGTCGGCTACCGTTACAAATTCCGTAAGCTTCAGTAGTTTTGATTCTTCCTGCTCTTGCTGAAGTTTTTCCTCAGCGCGCGTTCGATGCTCTTCTCTTTTTAATCGACGGTTTTTTGCGCCCTTATTCTTACTTCCACCACCTTGAAGTTTCGCCAGCGTTTCTTTCAACTCTCTGTCGATGTCTTCCTGACTTACCTCGCGGCGATCATCTCTTCGTTTACCTCTTCCTTTATTAGCACCCGGTTTACCAACATCAACTTTATCCTGACGAATTCTTTTGCGTTTCCTTCGCCCTTTTTGGGTGTCTTTATCAGGGTCAGTGCTGATAACAGGCTTCTTCTTCGGCTTCTTTTCAGGAAGGTCAATTTTACCTACAACCGTAGGAGCGCTCAGTTTCTGAACGTTTGAACGGATAGTATCGTCTTCTTTTTTCGGCTCTTCCTTCTTCTCTTCCTCTTTAGGCTTATCGGCTTTGGGAGCTTCTTTTTCTTCTGTCTTTTCTTCTGCCTTTTCTTCTGTCGCCTTTTCTGCTGCCTTGGTTTCTGCTGCCTTCTCCTCTTTTGCCTCTTCAGCCTCGGGTTTCACTTCAGCTGCAGGTTCTTCCTTTTTCTCTTCTTTCTTTGGTTCTTCCTTCTTTTCCTTGTTCAGGTCAATTTTTCCCACTACGGAAACACCTGGCTTAGACTTTTGCTCCGGCTTAAAAACATCATCGGTAGTCCCCTGCACATTTTTGATGAGCACCTCATCTTTCTCTTCCTCTTTCTCTTTGCGCTCTTCTTTTTCTCTTTCAATGGTTACCGTTTCCTTATTGGCGGTAACCTTTCCGGCACTTTTGGCTTTCTCCTTAAGTTGCTTTGAGTCTTGAAATTCGTCCATGAGAACCTCATAGGCAGCAGGCTCAATTTTTGCATTGGGCTTGCTCTCTATCTCAATACCTTTATCTGCCAGAGTATCTACGATCGTTTTAATACCGACGTTGAACTCTTTGGCTGCTTTACTTAATCGTACCGATGCTTTGCGTATTGGCATATAAATTTATCGGGGTTTCTGCGAAGTTAAAAAATAAGCGCTACTAGGCTCTATTCTAATTCTTCGCTCAAAATTTTCATTATTTCTTTGACGGTCTCTTCTTCAAGATCAGACCGTTTAACCAACTCTTCAGTAGTGAGTTCCAAAACCGCTCGCGCAGTGTCCAACCCAACGGACTTCAGCTCGTCAATGATCCAACCGTCAATTTCATCTGCAAATTCTTCCAAATCGACATCTTCATCTTCTCCCTCAGAATCGCGGTAAACGTCAATTTCAAATCCTGTCAGTTTACCGGCCAACTTAATGTTATGACCTCCCTTACCGATAGCGAGCGAAACTTGATCAGGCTTCAAAAACACTTCTGCCTTTTGACCTTCATTATCCAACTTGATGCTGGTGATTTTGGCCGGGCTCAATGAGCGTTGTATGAGCAACTGATCATTTGCCGTATAATTAATCACGTCAATGTTCTCATTCTTCAACTCGCGCACGATACTGTGAATACGCGAACCCTTCATTCCCACACAGGCACCGACCGGATCAATACGATCATCGTACGATTCTACAGCCACTTTGGCCCGTTCTCCGGGAACGCGTACTATCTTCTTGATAGTAATCAATCCATCAAAAACTTCCGGTACTTCCATCTCAAATAAACGCTCCAAAAACTCCGGAGCCGTTCTGGAAAGAATAACCACCGGGTTGTTATTCCTCATCTCTACTTTGGCTACCACGGCTCTTACCGTATCGCCTTTTTTAAAGTAGTCACTGGGTATTTGCTCAGACTTCGGCAAGATCAATTCGTTCCCCTCGTCATCGAGAAGTAAGATCTCGCGCTTCCACACCTGATAAACTTCTCCCGCAATGATTTCTCCAACTCGGGCGCTGTACTTCGTGTAAAGGCTGTCTTTTTCGAGCTCGATGATTTTAGAAACCAGATTTTGACGCATCGACAATATAGACCTTCGCCCAAAGTGGTCGAGCTTTATCTCTTCCGTAGCTTCTTCTCCAACCTCAAAGTCAGGCTCGATTTTTACCGCTTGCGAGAGGGCAATCTGCGCATTCTCGTCTTCGACCTCTCCGTCTTGAACGATCTCGCGGTTTCGCCAAATCTCTAAGTCACCTTCATCGGGGTTGATGATGATGTCAAAGTTGTCATCCGTACCGTGTTTTTTGATCAGCATATTTCGGAAGACATCTTCCAAAATGCGCATCATCGTTTCACGATCTATGTTTTTAAACTCTTTAAACTCGGTGAACGAGTCGAACAAATTTACATTGCTCATGTCCTGTTATTTGAAATTGATTTTGATTTTG
>JGI12048J13642_10597405_pt1 | contig 23111 bp, 22 predicted proteins | sample ElkSlonscriptome_16_FD_13642 | JGI IMG/M metagenome (IMG submission 13642)
GATGAGGACCGTCCGGGTGTCCCGGAGGAGCATCCGGATCTCGTTCCGGAAGAGGGTGCCGATCATGGGCCGGCGGCCTCGGGTCCGGTGGATTCGGTGGCCGGCGCACCGGCTTCTTCCAACGCACCCGCCGGGCCGAGCTCCGCCTCACCCTCGATGCCCTCCGCCTGCTTCACGTAGTCCAGGAAGACGTCTTCCAGGTAGTGCTCGCCCGTGCGGTCCCGGAGCTCGTCCAGCGTGCCCAGGGCCAGGAGGCGACCCCGGTGGAGGATTCCGATGCGGTCGCAGAGCTTCTCCACCTCGCTCATGATGTGGCTGCTGAAGAGAATGGTCTTTCCCTCCTCCTTCAGCTCGCGGATGACCTTCACCATCTCCAGGGCGTTCATGACGTCGAGGCCCACCGTGGGCTCGTCGAAGATGAGCACCGGAGGGTCGTGGGCGACGGTGCGGGCGATGGACACCTTCTGCTTCATCCCGCTGGAGAGCTTCTCCACCCGGCCGTCCTCGTACTCGGCGATGCCGAAGCGGTCCACCAGCTCCTGGACGCGCTCCTCCACCCGGTCCGACGGATACCCGTTGATCCGGGTGAAGAACTCCACCGTCTCCCGGGCGGTGAGGCGCGGATAGAGGGCGGTGGAGGCGGAGTAGAAGCCCAGGGAGCGGCGGACGGCTTCGGGATCGGTCCTCACGTCGTGCCCCATGAGGGTCGCCGAGCCCCCGGTGGGGCGCAGGACGGTGGAGAGCATGCGCAGCGTCGTGGTCTTTCCGGCGCCGTTGGCCCCCAACAGCCCGAAGACCTGGCCGGGACGGCAGTCGAAGGAGATGCCGTCGACGGCCTTCACCTCCCCGCGTGACTCGTCGTAGAAGGTCTTCCGGAGCTCGGCGACGCGGACGGTGGGGGCGGCCTCGGTCATGCGAAGAGCTTCTCCTTGGCGAAGCGCCAGAAGGACCCGTCGAACTCGCCGAGGAGGAACTCCTCGAAGCGGAGGACCTGACGGGCCACGAGGACGCAGCCTCCCGCCAGCCCCAGCGTCACGGCGAGGGTCACGCCGATCCAGGGCCAGAGGAAGACGCCTCCGATGGCGTCGCGGATCATGAGGGTGACGTTGGCGATGGGAACCAGGGCGGTGCCCAGGCTCAGGTTGACGTCGGTTTGATCCCCCAGGAGGAGGGGGACGAAGACCAGCCAGTAGACGGGGGTGACCATGGCCTGCCCGTCTTTGAAGGAGCGGGCGAAGGCGGCGAGGATCATCATGGCCGCGGCGAAGAAGAGGGCCAGGGCCACGGCGCCGGCGAGCATCACCGGGGCCGCCAGGAGGGGGATGGAGAAGTCGACGTTCTGCTGGCTCCCCTCCAGGAGCGGGCGGACCACGGCACCCACGGAGACCATGAGCGCCACCACGTTCAGGAGGCCCGCCACGATGCCGAGGGTGGCCACGTAGAGGTACTTGGCCGTGACGATGCTCAGGCGCGACGCGGAGACGGTCATGAGGGTCTCCCAGGTGGATCGCTCCCGCTCCCCCGCCGTGGTGTCCACGCTGGGGATGAAGCAGCCCAGCGCCACCATGATGACCAGGAAGAAGCCCAGCATCTGGCCCAGGAGGAGCTGGCCCAGCTCCTCGGAGCTGCTGACGTTCTGGCCGGTGACGGCGAAGACGGCCCGGCCCGCCTCGTCCAGGCCCCGGGCCTGCGCCTCCTGGCCCATCCACCGTTCCCGGTGCTCCCCGACCACCTCCTCCACACGGCTGCGGGCCTGGCGGCTGCGCTCTTCCGCGCGGTCGTAGCGGATCTGGACGCGGAAGTTGTCCGGGAGCGCCGCCGCGGCCTCGCCCTCCACCTCCACGAAGGAGACCACGGCGTCCAGCTCCCCGCCGGCCAGCGATTCGTCCCAGCGTTCCGCCGGGAGGGGATCGTCGGACGTGCTGCCAGGCCCCGCCACGATCTCCACCGATTCCTGGGCAGCCAGCGTGTCCAGCAGGGACGCGTGCGCCGCCGGAGGCCCCACCTCCACGGCGATCCGGCTGACGAATCCCTCGTTGACGCCCTGCACGAAGGTCAGGCCGGTGAACATGACCCACAGCATCACCGGGTAGAGGAAGATGGGGAGGAGGATCCCGTTGATGACGATGGTCCGCTCGCGGAGGGCCGAGCGGAGCTCGCGACGGTACAGGATGCCGATGTGGTGCCAGTTCATGGACGGCTTCGCTCAGGCGTCGAAGGGCGGGCGAGGGCCGGTGGACTCACTCCTTCACCGTGAAGGTCGGAAGATGGAGTCCCCATCCGATGGCGGCCATGCGGAGCGAGACGATGAGCGCCATCCCCGCGAGGGCGGCGGGCGCCCGGGCCATCCCCATCCACTGCAGGAGGAGGTAGCCGGTCGTGCCGGCGATGGCGGCGGAGGCGTAGAGATCTCCTCGGCGGAGGATCATGGGGACGTCGTTCACCAGGACGTCCCGGAGGACCCCTCCGGCGACTCCGGTCATCGTACCCAGGAGCACCACGATGATCCCGGGAAGTCCGCCGGCCTCGGCCACCTGGGCGCCGCCGACGGCGAAGAGCCCGAGGCCCAGGGCGTCGGCGATGGCCAGGCTGTTCCGCGGCGGCCGGTAGCGGGAGCTCCACCCCACCGTGAGGAGCGCCGCGGCGAAGATGACCCAGAGGTAGCGGGGCTCCACCGTCCAGAAGACGGTCCGATCCATGAGGAGGTCCCGGAGCGTCCCGCCGCCGATGGCGGTGACCGCCGCCACCACCAGGACCCCCAGGAGGTCGAGGCTCTTCCGGCCGGCGGCCAGGGCGCCACTGGCGGCGAAGACGCCCACACCCACCAGGTCGAGGATCTCCAGGATGTCCATGGGAGGCGGGAGGTCGGCGGGAGAGCGGGGGCCGTGGCGGGAGCTTCCGGGCCTCGGCATACTCAGGCCCGGCGGGCTGCCCGGCGGAACGTCGCACGACCCGAACCTACAGCGCGGGACCGACCATGAGCACCCTTCGTGACCGTACCCTCTTCATCACCGGTGCCAGCCGCGGGATCGGGAAGGCCATCGCCCTGCGGGCGGCGCGGGACGGGGCCAACGTGGTGGTGGCGGCGAAGACCACCGAGCCGCACCCCAAGCTCCCCGGTACCATCCACACCGCCGCCGAGGAGATCGAGGAGGCGGGGGGACGGGCGCTGGCCGTCCAGATGGACATCCGCTTCGAGGAGCAGGTGCAGTCGGCCGTCGAGGCGGCGGTGGCGGAGTTCGGCGGGCTGGACATCCTGGTGAACAACGCCAGCGCCATCTACCTGGCGGGCACACTGGAGACGCCCATGAAACGCTTCGACCTCATGCACGAGGTGAACGTACGCGGCACCTACCTGGCCTCCCGGGTCGCCATCCCCCACCTGAAGGGCTCGGACAACCCCCATATCCTGAACCTGGCGCCGCCCATCCCCCAGGAGCCCGCCTGGTGGGCCCGCCACCTGGGCTACACCCTGGCCAAGGTGGGGATGAGCCACTGCGTGCTGGGGATGGCCCACGAGTTCGCTGACGACGGGATCGCCGTGAACGCCCTCTGGCCCCGGACGACCATCGCCACGGCCGCCGTACGCAACCTGCTGGGGGGCGAGGAGATGGAGCGCCGGTCCCGGACGCCGGCCATCGTCGCCGACGCCGCCCACGCCATCCTGGTGCGGCCCGCTGCGACCTGCACCGGCCACTTCTTCCTGGACGACGAGGTGCTGGCCGAGGAGGGCGTGGAGGACCTGACGTCCTACGCGGTGGACCCCGACGCCGAGCTCCAGCGGGACCTCTTCCTGTAGCGGGTCGGTCGTGACGAACCGCTAGCTCGCCGCGCCTTCCACCGGAGCCGTCTCGGCGCCGGACGCCAGGAAGGCCGCCCAGCCGCTGGAGACGTCGACCACGGCGTGGAGGAGGATGGGGGCCCAGAGCTGCCCGGAGGCCACGTAGAGGATGGCCAGCACCAGGCCGATGGTCCCGGTTTTGAGGACGGACCCTGGCCCGCCCTGGTAGAGGTGCCCCATGCCGAAGGCGACGGACGAGAGGAAGACGGCGGGCCAGACCCCGACGAAGGTCGCCAGGTAGGCCAGGAGGAAGCCGCGGAAGAGGAGTTCTTCGGTGATTCCGGCGGTGACGCCCAGCCCGGAGAACCAACGGCGCTCCCGGACCGTCGACGGGAGCATGGGCCGAAGCCGCTCGAGCTGGTCCCGGACGCCGTCGAGGGCCTCGGGATGGTCGCGGAGGGCCCGGACCTGGCCGAACTGGAAGGCGGCGAGGAGGCCCGCGCCACCGAGGATGGCCCAGGACGTCCAGCCGGAGGGGCTCGCCAGCCCCAGCTCCGGGAGCCCACGTCCGAGGGTGAGCCAGCCCACAAGCAGGATGCCGGCCAGGCCCCACAGCTTGACGATGGCCCGCCGGTAGGTCCGGATGCGGACGGCGGCCTCGTCCCCGTTCAGAGCGATCTTCAGCCGCCGCCAGGCTCGGAGGCCCTCCCAGGGGAGGACCCCCACCAGGACGGCGGCCAGGAGGTGGTCGAAGAGGGTGGGGGCCAGGCTCATGCGTGGGGGAGGAAGACGAGGATGAAGGTGGCCAGCGGCCCCAGCAGGAGGGTGATGCCCATCCAGCGCCACCGGCTCCGCTCCCTGGTGGCGGCCACCTCCCCGTTGATGAGGGAGAGGACCAGCCAGCCCATGACGAGCTCGGGGTTCATGGGCGACATCCGGGGGAGGGCCTGCCGCCTAGTGGAAGTTGCCGAAGTCCGCCCGGACCCCGTCGTCGGACAGGGTGACGGTCCAGCTCCCGGAGGGTTCCGAGGGGACGACACCCTCCACGAAGGCGAGCATGCCGGGGACGGATGCGTAGGCACTGGGCACGGCGGGACGGCCGCAGGGGATGGGGCCCCAGCTCACGGCGCCGACCTGCCAGGTGCGCCCGGCCACCTCGAACATCCAGGGGCCGCCGCTGTCCCCGGAACAGGAATCCGGCGCCCCGGCCTGGTGCCCCACACAGATCATCGAGCCCTCGAAGCGGACGTTCTCGCCGTCGTTCCAGGCATCTTCACAGGCCTGGTCGGTCCGGTAGGGGATGGGAGCGATCTGGAGGTCGACCGGAATGTCCTCTGCGTCGCCCAGGCGACCCCACCCGATGAGGGTGCCCATGGCTCCGGGCTCCAGATGATCGGCGAAGGTGGTGGAGTCCATGAGGAAGGGCCGGGCCACGCCCTCCACCCGCTCCTCGAGGCGCACCAGCGAGATGTCCCGCTTGTAGAAGCCGCCGGCAGGGGAGTAGCCCGGGTTGATGAAGGTCTCCGCCACCCCGATCCGGGTGCCGCTTCCATCGAGGCGGTTCGTTCCCAGGAGGATCTCCAGCGCCTCCGGCGGGAAGGGCTGGGCCACGTCGTCCGAGAGGCAGTGGGAGGCGGTGAGGACCCACTCCGGGGCGATGAGGCTGCCCCCGCAGATGTGGGCGGCCTGCGGGTCGGACTCCGCGGCGATCTGGATGGACGCCATGAAGGGGTAGACGCCGTCCGGGGCGTCGTCGCCGCCCAGGATCCGGAGGGGCCGGGGTGCGCGGATCGGGGCCGAGGTGGGGTCGGCGGAGACGCCTGCGCCGGGCAGGCTGTTGGTGTAGCCCACGGGCAGTCGCTGGGTCACGGTGTAGACGCCTGGCGTCAGCCCCTCGAACCGATAGACCCCACCGAGGCTGGAGGTCGTGGCGGTCTCGCCCGAGTCCACCTCGCCGTCCTCGTCGGCATCCAGGAAGACCACGACGCCACGGATGCCCTCCTCCCCGTCCTGGCGAACCCCGTCGTCGTTCCGGTCCCAGTAGACCACGCCGGCGATCTCCCCCACCGCCAGCTCCGACACCTCCACCGTCTCCTGGACGGTGTTCTCGGCGCCCTCGTCGTCGGTGACGGTCAGGGTGACGCCGTAGCTCCCTGGTCGGTCGAAGACGTGCTCCACCACCTCGCCGGTGGCGGTGGTGGCGTCGCCGAAGCTCCAGCTCCAGGAGACGATCTCGCCGTCCGGGTCCAGGGAGGGCCCGGCGTTGAAGGTCGCCCCTACCGGCGCCGACCCACCGGTGGTTTCCACCACGAAGGCCGCCACCGGAAGCTCGTTGTCGGGCCCCGTCGGATCGGGCTGGGTGGGGGTGGGCCCGTCGTCGGAGCCACCGCAGGCGGCCACGGCGAGTGCCGAGGCGGCGAGGAGGAAGCCGGGCCGGGAGGAACGTGGGAGGCGGGTGTGGGTCATCATGGGTCCGGGCTGGGGCGGATGGCCCCGACGAGCCGTCCGTCCATTGAAGGTTCCGTCCCGACAAGAGACCCCATGCGCCCCCTCACGATCCCTCCCCATCGACGCTCCTGCTCCTATCCCGCGGCCCTGCGGGTCTGGCTGCCCGCACCCATGGCCTTGCTCCTCCTCCTCCTGACCCTCGGCGCCCGTCCGGCGGCGGCGCAGGACACGGCGCTCTGCGGCGACGCCCACGCCCACCTGGAGGAGGTGGCGGGAATGGCGGCCATCACGGAGCCCGACACCATCGACGATTGGCGCACCGACCAGCTCGTGCCCGGGTGCCGGGTGACGGCCTCCGGTGCCACCAGCCTTCCCCGGCGCGACGTGGTGGTGGAGTTCTACGAGGAGCTGGAGGCGGCCGGGTGGACCCGGACCCCGGACCCCCGGGACGCGCCCAACGAGGCGTCCCTCCGCTTCCGACGGAACGGTGCCGATTGCCTCTTCAACTTCTACACCGACGGGATGCTCCTCACCGAGGCGGAGGAAGAGGTGGACAACCGGGTGCCCCTCATCCCCGGGCAGGAGCGCTACAACTTCCTGGTGATGTGCACGCCGGCCATGGAGGCAGCGCCCTAGGACGACGGCGGCGAGGTCTCCGGAGTCGTCAGGTACCCGTGGTGGAAGCCCAGTCGCGGGTCCTCCATGGCGCCCACCGGGAGGTACTCCTGGATGTCCGGCATGTGGACCCGCAGGCGGATGGTGTTGGCCGGGTAGTCGTAGATGGTGATGTGGTTCAGCCCCCGGTTCGCCGTGAACAACAGGGATTGGTCCGGGCTCAGCTTGCAGGCGTGGACCGAGTCCACCAGGGTGAAGCGGCTCGTCCGGAGGGCACCCAGAAGGTGGTGCGTCTGGGTGAAGAGCCCGCCCCGGGCCAGGACGTCGTAGACCTGGGTGGCCACCGTTCGACGGTGGGCCACATGCTCCTTCAGCCCCGGACGCTCGTCGATCATCCGCCAGGTGGCGAAGTCCTCCAGGCTGATCATCACGATGGTGTGACTGGCGCCGTTGCAGAAGATGAGCTCGGTGTCGGAGATGGTGATGTCCGAGTTGATGTGGGCGGGCACGTCCCGGCCGGCGGCCCAGTGCCGCACGATCTGACCGGAGGCCGCATCCACCTCGAAGGCGTACTCCTTGAGGTAGGCCATGGCCCACTGATGCCAGTCCGTGCCGTCCACGGGATGGACCCGGAAGGAGACGCCGTAGAAGAGGTCCTCGCTGCGATGGGGCACGGTGTGCCAACAGGTCGCCGGGAGCTCCACCTTCCGGAGCGTCCCCGTCTCGGTGTCCCAGATCCCCATCTCCCGGGCCTCTCCCTCCCTCCCCAGCGCCGGATCGTCCATGGCGCCGAAGACCACGTAGCGACCCGAAGCGGTGCGCTGCATCCCGTGGACGATGCCCATGTCGTGGGGTACCAGCTTCTCCGGCCGGTCCATCCGGTCCACGTCGAAGAGGTAGAGGTGGTTGCCCACGGAGGTGACGAAGGAGGTGGCATCCAGCCAGACGGCGTGGGTGCTTCCCCGGAGGGAGCTGGTGGGGACCTCGAAGCGGAGGGTGGAGATCCGCTCCAGCTCGTCGCCGGTGCGGGTGTCGTAGAGGAGGACGTGCTGGCCCGCATTCCCCAGGAAGCCCAGCGTCCCCGAGGGATCCACGGTCACGGCATGACCTGCCGCCACGCCCTCGAAGAACTGGATCCTGTAGGCATAGCTGTTGTCTGCCGGGTCGAAGAGGAAGATGCAGGTGCCGGCCCTGCCCTCCAGACCGTTGATGCCGTTTCCGTCCAGGGCGATGTGGAAGGCGTAGGGATAGCTCTTGCTCATGGGCCTTGCCGTTCCCGAAGGCTCCGGGGCATCCTGGTTCGTCCGCCTGTCGTTCGTCGTCCTTCGTCTCGTCGGGAGAGCCATGCTGCCGGATCCGACCTGCATCGAGCGCCGGGCCCTGGAGGCCGAGCCGGGCAGCTCCGTGCCCCTGACCCGGAGCGAGGTGGAGTGCCTCCTGGCCGACCCCGCCTATCGCGCGAGCCTGGGCGAGCCGGCGCGGGCGCACCACTACCGAAAGAGCCTCCCGGACGGCCAGGGCCTGCACCTGGTGATCGAAGGAGACGACGCGTCCCTCCACCGGGACCTCCACGACCCCCACGCCGGGGTGGACGCTCTGGGGCGTCACCTGATGGACGAATCGCCGGGCCAGGCCGCTTCGCTCCTGGCCGCCGGTCTGGCCCTCTTCCGACGGCTCGGCGCCTGACCCTCATTCGGCGTCTCCGGGGTCGGCTCCCAGCAGCGCCCCCACCCCCGAGGCGAGATCCAGGAGCGTCTTGGCCACGATCATGGCCGACGCCTCCCGGAGTCCCTCGTGGATTCGCCCCCGATCCAGAGGACCCAGCGCCCCCGGTGCCATGGTAGCCTCCACCTCGAACTCCAGACGGGTGCCGCGACCGCCCATGGCCGGGGTGAGGCGGGTCCGCCCCCGGGCCCCGAGACCGTCGCCCAGGATGCTCGACTCCACCGTCCAGGCCGACTCGTAGGCCGCCGAGTCCATGCGCGCCCGTTCGGTCCAGACCAGGGCGTCGCCCTCCACCCTGGACTGGAGGAAGGCCGGGAGGGCCGTGGTGGCTCGCCATTCGTTGACGGTCTGGAAGACCCCGGGGCGCTCCTCCTCCCGCTCCAGGCAGCGCACCGACTCGATGCCTTCCATGTGTTGGGCCACCTCCTCCAGGCGGGCCTCCAGGGCGTTCCAGACCCGGTCCCGGGCCTGCCGCACCAACACGGTCCTCCGTATGTCCACCCCCGTCAACGGGTGCCTCCGGTCGCCGGGGCTTCGGTGAGGAGGGCCTCGTCGAGATGTCCGGCCCGGTGGAGCCAGGTCAGGGCCTCGCGGACCGCCTCCTCGGCAGGGCGGGGTGCGTAGCCCAGCGCCCGGACCCGGGCATCGTCGTACCAGTACCAGCGTCCCATCATGCGGACCTCGTCGCGGGTGAGGGTGGGGTCGGAACCCAGGAGCCGCGCGGTGGCCTCGCTCCACACGGCGGTGAGGTAGGCGGCGGTGTGGCGGGAGGTGGTGAGGGGCCCGTAGGTCTCGCAGAGCCGGGAGACCATGGTGTGGAGCTCCTGCCAGGAGAGGTTCTCCGAGGCCAGCAGGTAGCTGGTCCCGGGGTCTCCGTGTTCGGCCAGAAGGCGATGGCCGCGGGCCACGTCCCGGGCGGCGACGACGTTGCCCCCGCCGGGGAAGGTGGTCCGCCAGGGATCCTTCAGGTACCGGACCAGCGTGGCGTGGCTCTGGGCCAGACGGTAGTCCCAGCTCCCCATGGTGAGGGTGGGGCAGGCAGCCACCAGGGGGAGGCCCTCCCGCCGGGCGATGTCCAACGCCACCCGGAGTTGCCGGAGCTTCGAGACGGCATAGGCCGAGGCGTCTCCCGGGGTGAAGGTCGACGCCTCGGTCCGTGGCGTGGGATCGGGGGAGGAGCCGAAGACCACCGAGGAGGAGGTGAGGACCACCCGCTCCACACCGGCGGCCGCCGCGGCCCGCACCACGTTCCGGGTGCCGTCCACCGCCACCGACTCCATCCGGGCCGTGTCCACCCCCCCGTAGGTGAAATAGGCCGCCGCATGGAAGACCACCTCCCGGCCCGACATGGCCACCTCCAGGCTGGCCGGGTCCAGGACGTCTCCAGCGACGCGTTCCACGGGCAGCCCGGCCAGGGCGCGGCGGGGTGGGCCGGGCCGGAGGAGGGTCGCCACCGACCAGTCGGCGTCCAGGAGCTCCCGGACCAGGTTCGCGCCCACGACGCCCGTGGCCCCGGTGACCAGCGCCTTCATGGGCGGTCTCCGGATCCGGACGCCGGGACCCGCTCCCCGCCCTCCACTCCCGGGCCCCGGGTCGAGCCGGCCTCCCGGATGACGGTGGCGGAGGCGGCGGCCAGGTCCCGGCCCACCGCCTCGCCCAGCTCGGTCCAGAAGGTGACCGGGGTCAGAGGAGAGCTTCCGGCGCCCTCCCAGGGTCCGCCGGCCCGGATGTAGGCCGGGGCCTCCACCCCGGGGAAGTGGACGAACCCGTCGTCGTCCACCTCCGCACTCCGGAGCTGGGCCGCCTCGCCGGCCCCGGAGGGCGGGTCGGCGGCGGTGGCGGTGGGCGCCCACCCGAGGATGCGTGTGAGGAGCGCCATGGCGCCGGTGAGGAGCGCCTGGACCTCGTCCCCGGTAGAACTCTGATCGGGGGTGGGAGCCTCCCGACCGATGCGGTAGGCTTCGCCCCGGAAGGCCGACATGAGGTTGGCGAGGGTGCCGTCGAAGAAGCGCCCGTAGGCCTCCGACGCCAGTTCGCCATGGAGCTGGGGCCACCGGTCCACCCGGGCCGAGGCGACCGCCGGCGGGAGGGTGAAGCGCTGACGAGCGAAGATCCGCACCGTCACCTGTCCGGCGGGGGTGCGGGTGAAGGAGACGAGGCCGTCATCGGAGTCGGCGGAGTCGTTGGGACTCCGGACGGTGCGCCAACAGATGGTCTGGCGGTCCTCCTCGTAGGTGAGGATCTCCACCTTCTCCACGTCGATCTCCCGCCCACCGAAGGCGCTGACCCAGTTGGGCTGCGGAAGGTAGACGTTGCGCTCCACCTGACGGAGGGGTCGTCCCTGCTCGTCGCGCTCCAGCACCGCCCAGGACCCCCCGAGATAGTCGTTCATGTAGCGGATGGCCCCGGCGATCTCCACCTGCTCCACGAAGGCGTCGTAGTCCACGGGCAGCACCCGGGTGGCGGTGAAGTGGAGGTGTCCCCCCACCGTCCGGATGCGGAGCCCCCGGGCGTCCTCCGGGGCGCCCTCCAGGACCCGGGCCTGGCCTTCCACCGCCGCCACCGTGGCATCGAACTCCCGGGAGTCGAGGGCGTCCACCTCCAGGGTGATGGGCGCCACGGACCGAACGATCTTCGACTTGTTCACGGTGCACGCCAGGGCGCGCCACGCACGGGCCAGCCACCCCGCTCCCCATCCCAGGGCGCTGGTGGCGCGCTCCTGGATCGACGGGGAGGGCAGCGCCTCCAGCGCGCTGCTCACCCGGGCGTTGAGCTGGTCCAGGAGGACGGAACGGAAGGGGAACCGCTCCCTGTCGGTGGGCCGGAGGGCGGCGTGGGCCAACTCGTCCAGGGCGGGCCAGAGGCGCCGGGCCGCGGTGGACTCCAGGTGGGTGGGGTGGGGATTCTCCCACCCGTCCCAGGGCGCCGTGTCCCCTGAGGCCAGATGCCATGCCGACGGGAGGCCCAGGCGGTCCAACGCCAGGCCGTTCAGGGGCGAGACGTGGGGGTCGAGGCCCATCTTGAGGGCGCCCACCCAGTCCACGAGGAGGGCGCTGGGCGAGGCCACCACCGTATGGGTGGCCAGGGCCTTCGGTGACTCCGACCCGCGGCTCCCGTGGCTGGAGACGACCCCGTCCAGGACCGCGAAGTCTGGAGGCGCCGTCCGCAGGAGGTGGAGGCATCGGTCCCGGGGCGCCCACCGGGCGGCCGCTCCGGAGGCCGAGACCAGACCCAGCAGGTTCGCCACGGAGAGGGCGTAGCCCCAGCTCTCGTCGGTGGTGGCCGACCCGAAGCTGATCCGGAGGTCGGCGTCCACCCAGGCCCCGTCCACCCGCAGGGCCGCGGTCGTGTCGAAGCGGCTCAGGGGAAGGGTCCGAGGGTCGTCCTCCACCCAGGAGAGGTCGTAGGGCTCCCCGTCCGGGGCCTCGAAGCGGTACCCCGCCAGGTCCGGGAGGGCCAGGGCGTCCCGGTTGTAGAGCCAGCCGTCCGGGCGATTCCGTCCGTCGCAGACCACGACCCGCTCCACCCCCCGGGCCCGAAGAAGCTCGATGAGCCGCTCCACCAACCGGGGGTCCGTGGCCGCCGGGTCGTCTGCCACCGTGGCGTCCAGGTCGGGCTTGATGGCGACCACCGGGCCGCCCTCGGACCCGCCGCCCTGGGCGCGGAGCTGCTCCACGAGAGCCCAGAGGCCGCCGGCGTCCAGGGCGTCCTCCAGAAGCTCCATGCCAGAGGCTCCCGAGGCCTGGGCGACGGCCACGGCCATCGAACCGTCCGGAGGAACGATTCGGCCGTCGACGTGGGGATGGGTGGAGGGTGCTGCCGAATCGGGCATGGAGGGAGGGCGACGGCGTTTGACCCTGGGGGGGACCACGTCGGCCGACGGGACGGCGAAGGTAGTGGGGCCGGTTCCGGGGGAGCAAGCAGGCGATCTCCGGCGCGTTTCGGCCGCTCCGAATACGCCGTGCTTGACGCCCGATGGTGCGGCGTGAGACTATGAACGCAGCCTCCCCAGCTAGGATGGGCATACTCTGTCCCGCGCCCGGGAGGCCGTTCATGAGCGTCAGCATCCCCCAGCCGTTCGTCACCAACGTCGGGGTCGCGCAGCCGTTCCGAGTTCGCGCCGAGGGGATCCCCAGCGACTACACCTTCGGCGTGACCGAGCTTCCCGCGGTGAACATCCATGTGGAGGAGCTCCCGACCATCCGCCTGAGCGTGGACAACGTGGCCCGGATCCCCGTCGCGTTCGAGCCCATCGAGATCCGGCTCACCGAGATCCCGTCGGTTCGCACGCACCTCCCGGCGGACTTCGCCGTGGGCTTCTCCGTGTGGGGTACCGAGATCGGGGCCATCCGGCTCTGCGGCGAGGCCCAGGTCATCACCGAGCCCTACCGGCCCAACCCCTGCGAGCAGTGCGGCTCCCCGAACGTACGCCCCGACGAGCCGTTGAACCGGCCGGAGGGGTAGCCCGTGGCCGCCAAATCCCGCACGACGAAGCCGCTGCGCTTCCGGGGCGTTCCGGCGAGCCTCACCGGGGTCGTCCCCGACCGGGACGACGCGGAGCAGGAGGTCCGGGTGTCCTACCGGCCCTCCGGGTCCAAGGAGGCCCGCGACGTCATGGTGCTGGGCGACTCCGACCCCCGCATCGTTCGGCTCACCCTCCCCGACGACGTGGAGCCGGGAACCTACGAAGGAACGGTCATGCTGGGGGACGAGGAGCGGGATGCCCGCCTCGAGGTGGAGGCCGCGCCGGGACTCCGGGTGGTCCCGGAGCAGCTTCGGGTCCAGGCCCACCCCGGCGACCTGGTGGGGGCCGACCTGACCCTCATCAACACGGGGAACGTCCCGGTGCAGGTCCGCAGGACCCAGGTCTTCGGGGTGTTCATGGAGGGAGGCGTGGAGCGTGCGCTCCACCTGGGCTACGTGGACAAGCAGAAGGGCGATCGCCGGCGTGTGGACGTCATCGCCGACAACCTGGCCCAGGCCCATCCGGGGCTGGTGAAGATGAAGATCTCCCGAGGCTACGGGAAGGTCGGCGCGGGGGAGCTTCGCGAGCTCGAGGTGACGCTGGACATCCCGTCCTCGGTCAAGGCCGGTCGCACCTATCGAGGCAACTGGGAGCTGGCGAACCTGGTGTACCCGGTGACCATCACGGTGTCGGCAAAAGCCGAGGAAGAGCCCGACGAAGACTGAGCGGCACCCGAGGGTGCCAGGGAGCGATGGCATGGCGGAATCGACGAGAGAGGGGGCCATGGGCCAGGTGCCTACGGCCTTCTACGAGCTCGTGAGAGCCCAGATGGAGTGGGGCCGGGAGATGGTCCGGGCCTGGACCGGGATGGAAGCGCCCGAGTGGCAGGATCCCTGGAAGGCCTGGCAGGAGATGGCACCCACCCCGGTGTGTCACGTCCCGGAACCGTGCTGGATGCCCCGCCGGCTGGGGGAGTGTCGGAGCCACGTCCGAAGCTGCGGCGAAGGCTGCATCCGGGTGGTGGTGACCAACTGCGATCGCGTCCGCCGGACCATCCGGGTCCGGGTGGAGGGCGACGAGGGCGTGGAGGTCTCGATGGACTCGCTGAGCCTGGGGCCCATGGAACGGGGCACCGTGTCCGTCTGCCGCAGGGTGCCGGAAGGCATGGAGGACGGCACCGAGTTCGAGAACCTGATCTGGNTGGAGGGCTGCCGGGACCATGTCCTCCGATGGACGGTGAGCGTGGGAACCGCCGGCCTGGATTCCTGTCACGAGATCCGCGTGGAGGACTGCCCCGACCACCGACATCACTGGTACGACCACTTCTACTGTGTCCGCGGCTGTAGCGGCCGGGGCCGGGATTCGAACACCGATGGCTGACGACCGCACGCCCTTCGAGGACGTCCTGAAGCGAGCCTTCGACGCCAACCTCCAGTACTGGGAGACGGTGAATCGCGCCGCCTCGGACTACGTCGAGGTCATGGCGAAGGTCTGGAGGGACGCACCCATCTCCTGGACGCCCGGAACCACCAAGCGGTCGTCCCGGAGTCCTGCGAGCCCCGCCAGGGAGGTCGAGCCCCGCTTCATGCCGGCCCTCCTCCTCGAGGGCGCGGCGGGAACGGAGGCGCGGGCGGTGGTGATGGTGCGCAACGATCTGGATCGGGAGGCCGAAGCCCCGGTGGTGCCCTCGGTCTTCCAGTCTCCGGAGGGAGAGACGCGGGACCTGGCGGTGTGGGCCGAGCCGACCCGGGTGCGGGTGGGCCCGGGAGAGCAGGTGGCCGTGACGCTGGCCGTGGACATCCCCGACGACGTCGCCGAGGGGGTGGGCTGGCGTGGTGAGGTGAACGTCCCGGGCCTCTCGGAGCGGGGCGTCCCCGTGGTGGTGCGTCGGGCGGCGGCCGAGAAGAAGGCCACGACCCGGAAGAAGACCCCCACCGCCGCGGCGAAGAAGAAGGCCACCGCGGCCAAGAAGAAGCCGGCTGCGGCGAAGAAGAAGGAGTCCTGACCGACCCGCCGTCCGACCTCCCGGCCTACTCTCCCCGGAGGGCTCGTGCCGGATCCACCCGGCTCGCCCGGAGGGCCGGCACCAGGGCCGCCAGCACGGCGGCCAGCGCCAGGACGAGGGTGACGCCCACGAGGGTGACGGGGTCGCCGGGCTGCACGCCGAAGAGGAGCCCTTCCAGGAGGCCCGTCAGGAGGAAGGCGGCGGCGGCTCCCACCGCCACGCCCACCGCCACCAGCCCCAGGCTCCACCGCACCACCATCCCCGAGATCCGCGCGCCCTCGGCCCCCAGAGCCATGCGCACACCCATCTCCCGTACCCGGGTGTTCACGGCGTAGGAGACCACGCCGTAGAGTCCCACCACCGCCAGCGTCAGCCCGACGCCGGCGAAGAGGCTCAGAAGGAGGGTCACGAACCGCTCCGAGGCCAGGGCTCCGTCGACGATCTCCCCCATGGGGCGGACCCGGGCGACGGCCAGCGACCCGTCCATCTCGGCGACGATCTCGCGCACGGCCGGCACGATCCGGTCCGGCTCGAGGTCACTCCGGACGACGGGCCACGCCGCCACGGAGGGCGCCTGGGCCCAGGGGAGGTAGACGGCCATCCGACTCTCCTCACGGATGCCGAAGTTGCGGATGTCCCGGACCACGCCGACGATCTCCCTCCAGAAGGGGTCCTCGCCGGTGGGGTCGGAGAAGGTGATGCGACGGCCTACCGGGTCGTCGTCGGGGAACCAGCGCGCCGCCAGCGTCTCGTTGATGAGGACGACCTCCCGGTCCCCCTCCACGTCCGAGTCCAGGAAGGCCCGGCCCTGCGCCAGCTCCATCCCCATGGTGGAGAGGTAGTTCGGGGTGATCTGGCGGACCCATGCGGCCCGGCTCTCGCCCATCCGGGGAAGGGGGGTCCCCTCGATGTAGAAGGAGACGTCTCCGTCGAAGCCGGTGAGGGGCACGGTGCTGGTCACCGCCACCGCCTCCACGCCGGGGACGGCGGCCACCCGCTCCTCGAACTCCTGGACGAAGGAGACCCGGTCGGGGGTCTCGTAGCCGCCCCCCAGGATGACCTGCATGCTGGTGACACCGGCGGGCTCGAAGCCCAGGTCCACCGAGCGGAGGTTCTGGAAGCTCCGGGTGAGGAGCCCGGCCCCCACCAGGAGGACCAGGGCCAGGGCCACCTGCCCCGAGACCAGCAGATTCCGCACCCGCGCCCCGGAGCCGCCCATGGCTCCCCGCCCGCCTTCCCGGAGCGACTCCCGCAGGTCGGCGCCACCGGCTCGGAGCGCCGGGATGAGGCCGAAGACCAGTCCGGAGAGCAGGGTGACCAGGGCGGTGAAGGCCAGGATCCGCCCGTCCACCGCCACCTCCTCCAGTCGAGGTGTGCCCGCCGGTGCCAGGGAGACCAGCAGATCCGTGGCCAGGAAGGCCACGCCCACGGCGGCGACGCCGCCCACCACGGCCAGGACCAGGCTCTCGGTGAGGAGTTGCGCCACGATCCGACGCCGACCGGCCCCCATGGCGAAGCGGACCGCCAGCTCGGAGGCCCGGCTGGTGGCGCGGGCCAGGAGGAGGTTGGCGACGTTGACGCAGGCCACCAGGAGGACCAGGCCCACCGCAGCCAGGAGGACCAGGAGCCCCGTCCGCGTGTCCGCCGTGAGGTCCTCCCGCAGGGGGACGGCGCGGAAGCTCATGTCGGTGTTGCTCTCGGGGTAGCGGGCCTCCAGCCGGCGTCCCAGCTCGGCCATCTCGGCCTGGGTGGTGCCGGGATCCGTCCCCTGGGTGACCCGCGCCACCATCCGCCAGGAGTACCCGCCCCGCCCGCCCGCCACGGCCTGCTCGTCGATGCCCGGGTGGGTCCAGAGGTCGGCGTTGGGGAGGAAGGGAGGGCGAAGCCCGGAGGGCATCACTCCGGCGACCTCCACCGACTGCCCGCTGAGCGTCAGCGTCCGCCCGACGATGGAGGGGTCCGCACCGAAGGCCCGGTGCCAGAAGCCGTCGCTCAGCACCACCCGGGGGGCGGCCCCGGGACGATCGTCCTCGGGCTGCAGGCCGGCGCCCAGTTGGGGCTCCACCTGCAGCACCCGGCTGAACATGCCCTCCGTGACCTGGGCGCCCAGGAGCTGCTGAGGCTGATCCGGGTCGGTCCAGGTGGGGGACCAGCCGCCCCAGGCCGCCGCCGCCTCCAGCGTCGCGGCCTCGTCGCGCAGCGAGGCGAAGTTGGCGTAGGAGAGCCATTCGTCGGCGGGGCCTCCCCGTCGGGTGACGTCGGTCCAGACGTTCACCAGCTCGTGGGATTCGGGGAAGGGAAGCGGACGGAAGAGGATGCCGTCCACCACGCTGAAGATGGCCGTGTTGAAGCCGATCCCCAGCGCCAGCGTGAGGACCGCCACCCCGCTGAAGACGGGGTTCCTGCGAAGCTGTCGCAGGGCGTAGCGCAGGTCGTGCGTCAGGGTGTCCTTCCAGCCGCCCATCGTCTTCCTCCTCGTCGTCCGTCCCTGGTGTCGTCGCATCTCCGATTTGGCTCGCCCCACGTCGCCGAAGCGCCGAACGGCTTCCGCCTGCGCCGCCTCGCGCTCCCAGCCCCGCGCCACCAGGTCCTCGGTGGTGCGCTCCAGATGGAAGCGGAGCTCGTCGTCGAGCTCCTCCTCGAGACCGGCTTCGTCCACACGGATGCGGAGGAGCCGCCGTTTCCGTTCCTCGTCGCCCTTCCCCATGGCTTCGCTCCCCCGGTGATCGCCTTCGCATCGCATCGCGGCCGCCCCCCGTCCTCCCCAGCCCTCTAGGTCGCGGGACCTCGCGCCAGCGCCTTCGCCACCGCCGCCGAATAGCGGTCCCAGGCCTCCTCCTCATGCCGGAGTCGGGCACGTCCCGAGGGAGTGAGGGCGTAGTACTTGGCCTTCCGGTTGTTCTCCGAGAGCCCCCACTCCGCCTCGATCCATCCCTTGGCCTCCAGCCGATGCAGGGCGGGGTAGAGGGTGCCTTCCTCCACCAGGAGGGTGCCCTCGGTAGCCCCCTGGATCCACTCGGACACGGCGTACCCGTGCTGCTCGCCGTCGCTCAGCGCCGTGAGGATGAGGAGGTCCACGGTGCCGCGGATGAGGTTGAGGTTCCGTTCGGTCATGGTCGGTGGATGCCGGACGCCTTGGCGGAGTCGTCGGGGCTTCCCCTCGGGTTTCGAGGGGAGTGAAGGGCAGGATAGCTTGGACTCCCCTCGGGTGGCAAGGGGTGCGCGCACCGACTCCTGCTAGAAGAGGACCTCGGCGAAGTCCAGATCCTCCGACGCCAGGACGAAGGCGGTGGGGGGAAGCCCCTCGCTCATGGCCTGGAGCCGCCGATAGTAGGCCGGGAAGTCGTCGATGCCACCCGGCTCGGCCAGGCCCAGGATGACCAGGTCGGCGTCGGCGGACGACCTCCGGAGGGTCTCCGGGAACTGGCCCCGCTGGCCCACCAGCACCTCGATCTCGGCCCCGATCCGGAGCCCCTCGATCATGGACTCCAGGTTGGCGCGGGCGGCCTTGGCCGCCGCCTCGTCCCCCACCATGAGCTTCACGTACAGGGTGGCCCGACGCCACATGGTGCTGGTGCGGAGGAGGTAGCCCAGGAGCATCATGAGTCCGCCGTTCTTCTGCAGGCCGCCCCACCAGACGTCGATGCGGCGTCGATCCCCGAAGCCCCGTTCCGCATTGTGCCGAAGGAGGAGGAGATTCCGGCGCTGCCGGTGCATGAGCGCCAGGGTCTGGCAGTACTCCTCCAGGTGGTCGGGCTGCGTGGTGGTGCCCATGAGGATGGTGTTGGGGACCAGGGGCCCGAAGCCGTAGGTGGAGACGAGCCGCTCCATCCCCTGGAGCGGTGTGGGAGCCTCGTCCACCCGGACCAGCGAGCGGATGCCCCGACGCGTCAGGTACTCGGAGATCCGTTCCTCGGCGTCGGCCCGGGCGGCGCTCCCCCGGGAGCCCTGGGGCAGGATGGTGGCCACCGTCATGAGGGCGCGCCCATGGGTGAGGGCGTGGGCCAGCTCCACCAGGTGCCACCGCCCGCTGGGGGCGCCGGAGAGGACCAGGATGTTGGGACGCCAGTTCTTGGCGTCAGGCTCGTCCCCGGCCAGGCGAAAGAGGATCTTCTGCGCTGCCGAGAGGAGGACGCCTCGCCGCACGTCGCCCCAGGTCGTGCGCATCTCCCGGCGCTCCAGCCACAGATAGACCCCCAGGATCACCACGCCCGCCGCCACCGTCGCCGCGGCGTTGATGAGGAGCATGATGGCGAAGCACCCGGCAGCGCCCAGGAGCGAGACCGACCAGTGCACCCGGAAGGAGGGTCGGAAGGAGGGGCTCCCAAGGAGGTTCTCCAGCCCGGCGCCCAGGTTCACGCTGAGGTAGGAGGCCAGGAAGAACATGGTGAGGATGGGCGCGATGACGTTGAGCTCCCCGAGCGTCACCGCCGCCAGGGCCACCCCCAGGGTGACCACCGTCCCGATCCGGGGCTCGTCGTCCGGGCCGCTCCCTCGACCCAGGATGCGCATCCAGCGCGGGAGCACGCCGTCGCGGGCCAGCGCCTGGAGGACGCGCGGGGCACCCAGGATGCTCCCGAGGGCGCTGGAGAGGGTCGCGCCCCACACCCCGAGGAGGATCGCGTCGCCCCAGAAGGCGATGCGCCGCATGATGAGCGGGTCGTCGATGAGGGTCTGGGCATCGGCCCGGGTGGAGAGCACCAGCGGCAGCACCATGTAGACGACGTAGCCGACCCCCAGAGCCGCCAGCGTCCCCCGAGGTATGGAGCGCGACGGGTCCTTCAGGTCGCCGCTCATGTTGACTCCGGCCTCGATCCCCGTGACGGCGGGGAAGAAGACCGCCAGCACCACCCAGAAGCCGGCCTCCGGGTTGCTCGGCGGCTGGAGCTGGAGCTCGGTGGCCTCCACCGGACTCCCGAAGAAGAAGGAGAGGAGGGAGATGGCGATGGCCGCCATGATGAAGTACTGGGCCCGGATGACCAGGCGGGCGCTGACGATGGCCAGGACCGCCACGACGACGGTGGTGATGGCCGCCAGCACCGTCTGGTCCACGGCGGGGAACACCCGCACCACCGATTCGGCGAAGCCGATGGTGTAGAGGGCCACGGAGAAGGCCAGCGCGAAGTAGACGGGGATCCCCACCGCCCCGCCGGTCTCCACCCCCAGCGAGCGGCTGATCATGAAGTAGGCCCCGCCGGTCTCCACCCTGCGGTCGGTGGCGATGGAGGCCATGGAGAGAGCCGTCAGCGCCGTGATGGAGGTGCAGATGGTGACGATGAGGAGGGTGTTCCAGAGTCCGACGTTCCCCACCACCCACCCGAACCGCAGGTACATGATGACGCCGAGGATCGTCAGGATCGACGGCGTGAACACCCCGGCGAAGGTCCCGAAGCCGGCACCGCCCCCACCAACGGAGCCGTTGCCGGAGCGGCCGTTCCCACCCCGTCCTTCCGTGCCGCGTCCTGATCCGGCGGAGGAGCGGTCGTCGGCGACGCTCCGGACGGGGGGGCGCGGGCTCTCGGGCACGGGGGACTCGGGGTGGTGGGAGCGGGGGGAGCGCGGAACGGGCCGGGGGAGGCCCCCATGGCGACGCCCCGCAAAGGTAGGGGGGAGTGCGGCAGGGGGGGAGCCCGGCTCCTGCCGAGCGCTTTCTCTGCGACCGCTCGGCCTAATCCGCGGGCGACTCGTCCAGGCCGGTGCGCTCCGGCACCAGGGCACCCAGCGACATCACCATCTTCACACCCTCTTCCACCGAGAAGCCCGTCTGCACCATCTCCTCGGCCTTCACCACCTGAAGGAAGCCTGTGGTGGGGTTGGGAGTGGTGGGCACGAAGACCGTCACCCAGTCCTGGCCTTCCTGCTGGAACCCCCCGGTGACGAAGGCTACCGCCCGCATCCCCGGTCGGGGAAACTCGATGAAAACCACCGATTTGAAGGCCCGGGCGCCGGGGCCCTGGAAGGCCGCCACCACCTGTTTCGCCGCTCGGTAGACCACCCGCACCAGGGGCACCCGCAGAACCACCGCCTCGCCCAGGTTCAGAAGCCTCTGGCCCACCACCCGGGAGGTGATCTCGCCCAGAAGGTAGAGCGCAGCCACCAGGATGCCCAACGACAGCAGGGCCCTGGCCAGGACCGGCCAGTGGGCCAGCGCCGGATCCACCACCGGGAGGAGGATTCCGGAGGTGACGTTGAAGAGGACGCGGAGGACGAGGACGGTGACGAGGATCGGTACCAGCGCCACCAACCCCTGGGCCATTCTCCGTCGAAGGCGGAGGAGTGCACGCTGGATCAGGGAGCGGTCGGAGGAGGACATGGAGTGGAGGCGTGGGCCGACGGTTGCGAGCGGAGGGGCCGGGGAGTAGAGGATGGAGGGCTGCCTGGTCCTCCCGCCAGGGAGGGTGGCGGCAGCCGGATGTCGAGTTCGCGGCGTGTGGTGCGACTGGAGGGTGAGGGGACGGAGCCGCCGTCCTCCGAACCACGAGATGGAGGTGAACGATGAATCGGTTCCTGGTACTGCCCCGGGATCCCCAGGGGGCCTGGGACGACGTCAGTCCCGCGGAGATGCAGCGGATCGTCGAGAAGTACGTGGCCTGGGGGGACGGCCTGCGGTCGGCGGGGAAGATGGAGACGGGGGAGAAGCTCCGGGACGGGGAGGGGAAGGTGTTGCGCGGCGAGGGTGAAGCGCTGGCCGTGAGCGACGGGCCCTTCGCGGAAGCCAAGGAGGTCGTGGGTGGCTTCTGGATCCTTCAGGCCCGGGACCTGGAGGAGGCCACGGAGCTCGTCGCCGACTGCCCCCATCTGGCCTTCGGCAGCCTGGAGCTGCGCGCCATCGAGTCCGCGGGGGCGCCAGCGGCGTGACGAACGTGTCGGGTGTGGCCCGTCTGGTGGACGACCTCTTCCGGCGGAGCGCAGGGGAGATCACCGCGGTCCTGATGCGCCGCACCGGCGGACTGCACCTGGACGCGGCGGAGGAAGCCGTCCAGGAGGCCTTCGTGCAGGCCTGGAGGCGCTGGCCCTGGTCCGGGGTGCCCGCCAACCCCAGGGGCTGGCTGTACCGGGTCGCCTCCCGGCGGGCGCTGGACACCCTTCGGACCCGGGAACGCCGAAGCGGCCTTCTGGGCGATGCGGCCCGGGAGGCCGGGGCCACGGAGGCGGGGGTGGAGGGCGGCGATCTGGCCGGCGTGGGCCTCGGCGGCCCTCCGCCGGGCCTTCCGGATCCGGAGCGCGTCGCCGACGACGAGCTGGCCCTCCTCCTTCTATGTGCCGACCCCACCCTCCCGCGCATCACCCGGGTGATGCTCACCCTGAAGCTGGGCTGCGGCTTCTCCGTGGAGGAGATCGCCGCCGCCTTCCTCATGAAGGCCACCACCGTGGCCCAACGGTGCGTCCGGGCCAAGCGGACGCTGCGGCAAGCCGGCGCGCGGCCGCCGGAGCCGACGGTGGCGCTCCTGCGGGAGCGGGCTCCGGTCCTCCGGGAGGTCCTCTACCTCCTCTTCACGGGCGGACACGCGGCGGCCGAAGGGGAGGGGCCCGTTCGGGCGGACCTCTGCGGCGAGGCCATCCGACTGGGCCGGCTCATGCTCCGCTCGCCCGGCGGCGACACTGCGCCCACCCGGGCGCTCATGGCGCTCTGCTGCCTCCATGGCGCCCGACTCCCCGCCCGGCTGGGCCCCGACGGCCTTCCCCGATCGTTGGAGGAGCAGGACCGGAGCCTCTGGGACCGGAGTCTGCTCGCGGAGGGCTTCCACCACCTGGAGGAGAGCGCCCGGGGGTCCTTCATGACCCGGTACCACCTGGAGGCCGGGATCGCGGCGGTCCACGCCAGCGCCGCGTCCTGGCCGGAGACGAACTGGCGCCGGGTGGTGGAACTCTACGACGAACTCGCCGCCCGATCCCCTTCCGCGGTGCTGGAGCTGAATCGAGCCATCGCCATCGCGGAACTGCTCGGCCCGGAAGAGGCCCTGTCGACGGTGGAGCGGCTGGCCGACGAGCCCTCGCTGGCCGCCTACCACCTGCTGCCGGCCACCCTGGGCGCGCTGAATCGGCGGCTGGGCCATAAGGAGGTGGCAGCC
>JGI12048J13642_10001327_pt1 | contig 23101 bp, 23 predicted proteins | sample ElkSlonscriptome_16_FD_13642 | JGI IMG/M metagenome (IMG submission 13642)
GAAGCTGGGGAAGCAGAGGGAGAGCGTGTAGGGGCGGGTTTTACCATTAACGGGAAGGTTGTCACCCTGATATCACTAAACCCGCCCCGATTAGAGTGCAAGTCACCTTCAACAAAGGACATAAGACGTAGCTTGCTTCTGAAGGGAAGCGAGTATGACGAATGACATAAGACAAATGACGAATGACATAAGACAAATCCCCTAAAACAATCCGTCTATCTCAATTTCCTCAATCATCTGTAAAGCACGGGGATCGCCCACTCTCAACAGGGCAGCTTTTGCATCTTCCTGCACGCCCATATCTTCATCTTCGGCAAAGGCTTCAATTAAACCGTCAACTGCACCTGCATAGATAGCATTCGAGGGGAGTTCTCGACAAAGCTGCCCTAATGACCAAGCACAGTTACTGCGTACTGCTGCCATGGGGTCTTGCTTTAAGGCAGTAATTAATGGGGGAACACAGGCGACGATATCCTCATAGTCTAGCTTTGCCATCTGTGCTAGGGAACTTGCTGCCCACAAACGCACAGCAGAGATATCTGTACATAAGGCATCAATCAAACTGGGCAATGCTTTGCGATCGCGGCAATTACCTAATGCCCAAACAACCCCTTTACGCACATAACCATTCCAATCCCGGTTCAGTTGCTCTATTAAAGGATCTACGGCTGTTGGATCAGGATTGCGTCCTAATGCATAAGCCGCACTAACTCGTACCAACGGACAGACATCGTTTAATAGATTAATCAGATGAGGAATTGCCCGTTCATCTTGAAGTTCACAAAAAGCCCGCGCCGCCAGCATCCGTTGGGGCGTTTCTGGGGCGGTTAGCAGAGCCAGCATCGCTTCTGGATCGGGTTGAGTCTCTTCTGAGTGGTCATCAATTGGCTCGATTTCATCCAGAGGGCTGTCTAGCTCACCTGCCGCCTCGATTAATCTTAGCTCGTTATTATCATACATATTTAAAAAAATATCTTATTCAGCGGTTATTTGTCCTATGTCCTTTGTTATTTGTTATTTTTCCTTTGTCAACTTATCCATCTGAACATTCTCGCACTCAAAAGTATGCCCTGGGAAAAAGTGAAGCGTCAACACTCAGAACTCTTATCCAGATAGCGGTTTCACCATCCAAAGGGACTGGGTTTGGAATCCTAACTTATCATAAAGACGCACAGCCGATGGATTTGACTCAAACACTTGCAACCCAATTTGGCGATCGCCCCGAACTCTAGCCCAGTTTTCAGCATGATACATCAGTGCCGAACCAATACCCTGACGCCGATGCTCTGGCATCACGTAGAGTAAAAAAACATGGGCATGGCGATCCCCACTTACCTGATCAATGGCATTTCCCAGCCATAAACCAGCGACAGGTTGATTTGATGGTGCGGCGTCACCCTCAGGATTGGCTAAGTCTACCCACCACAAGGGTGTGTCTTGACAAAAATACCGTCGTATTGTCTCTTCTAAATGAGAAAAATCCTGCTGTTGCGGGAAAAGCTCTTGGTAACTCAGTTGGAGAAACTTCAACAAGGTTGCCTTCTCCAATCGAGAGCCAACTCGTAGCTGATAGCCCGGTATTAAAAATTTACGCATCTGATAAACAGGAGTTGAGGCAATAAGGGAGCGGGGGTGCGTGGTTGTCGGGGCGGGTTTTACCAATAACGTTTCGCACGAGCAACTGGGCTATAAGAAGCGTAAGAAACCTCGTCCATGCGTAAGCCATGGGCGGGTTTTGAACAACAGTTATCATGAACAGCGAGACGAAAGTTCCTAAACCCGCCCCTACACACTCAATACTCAAAACATCCCCAATCCCCTCATACTTACTGAATTGGCATCTTCAATAGGTGCAGGTGCTGCCATATCATTGGGCAAAAAGATACGAGCGCTAACGGCGAGTAACGCGACGACAAAGACTAAGACGATCAGAAAAGGGGCAATATACTGACGGAAAATAGACATAGGTATCCAATTGGATAAAGATTTGTAACGCCATTGTTATCTATCTTATAACTACTTGGAATCATAATCCCCATCATCTAATCCCGGTCTAGGCATCGGTACAGCTTTTTTCCGATTAAGCTGACGCAGCAACATTGCCCCACCCACAGCGATGATCAGGGATACCCAACCCGTCAGGGGTTGTAGCAGCAGAAATCCTCCGATCGCAAACATCGTACCAAACAACAATAAAATGGCGGCAAATACCCGTTTAATATCCTGTCCCAGGTTTTGAACAGGTAATAACCCCGTACTTTCCTGTTGACGTTGCCAACCGGGACCTGCTGGACGCACCCGACGATAAAATTCATCTAGAGTTGCCTCCGATTCTGGCGGCGTCACTAACAGGGCTGTAATCCATAACACACTGGTAATAACTGTCGTCACCAACAGACGCAAACCAAACTCCTCAATCTGGATAATCGGGACGATACTGGTGGTTAACCCAACAATAAACCCACCCACCATTGCCGTCAGTTCAGCTATGGCGTTAATTCGCCACCAAAACCAGCGTAAGATTAAGACTAAGCCAGGACCGGTGCCAATGGCAATCACTAACCGAAATACGGTTGCCACATCCTGAGAAAAGAACGCCGCCATCGCCCCTAATGCCGTCACCACCACTGAAGCAATCCGCCCCGCTAATACCAACTCTGACTGTTGAGCATTCGGTCTGATAAAGCGCTGATACAGGTCATTGGTTAAATAAGATGCGCCCCAGTTAATCGATGTGGATACCGTACTCATAAACGCAGCCAGTAGAGACGTAACCACTAACCCCAACATCACCGGGGGAAGGAAATCCAGCATCAGTTTCGGATAACCCAATTCTCGGTCGGATAAATCGGGATAGACGACAATCGCCACCAACGCCACGAGTATCCAGGGCCAAGTTCTGATTACATAATGGAGAATATTAAATAACCAAGCCGCTTTTTCTGCCTCCGCTTCATCCTTAGACGCCGCTAAACGTTGCACGAATTCCCCACCACCATCACTCCGACGAAATGTCCACCACTGGAGAAAGATATAGGCAAAAAAGGTACTCGCGGTAATTCCAGCGGTTTCACTCCAGCGGAAATTATCAGTTATCGGAAAAAAGGATAAAATATCATGTCCGGTTATCTGCTGCACTTCTGGCACAAGGACATGAATTCCACCGACATGATTGACTGCCGCGATCGCGACAACAATTGCCCCAAATAGTGCTAAAAAGAACTGAAAAAAATCGGTAGTGACTACACCCCAAAGCCCCGCAAAACCTGAGTAAATTAAAACCAGAATGCTAACACCAACCACACTCAAAATTTTCAGATTTTCCCCCGGTTCAATCCCCAAACTCTGCCAAAGTTCCAAGGCATCCACCACTTTAATCATGGCAAGCATAGCGTAGCCAATGGCAATACAGTTAATCGGTACGGCAAATAAAAAGGCTTTGGTTCCCCGTAAAATTGCGGCTGTTCGTCCGCCATACCGCAGTTCAGTCAATTCCGCGTCGGTGACAATTTCCGAACGTCGCCACAATCGGGCAAAGATATAAATCATCACCAAATGGGCGATGCCAAAACTCCACCATTCCCAGTTTCCGGCAATTCCGCGATTACCCACAACCCCAGCAATATAAAGCGGTGTATCAATAGAAAACGTCGTCGCTGCCATACTTGTACCCGCTAACCACCAAGGGAGCGATCGCCCGGAGACGAAAAAATCGACCAAACTCCCTGAAGCTTTGCGAGATAGATAAAGTCCTAACCCCATTGAACCAATCAGGTAGAGCAGGACAATCAGCCAATCAACCTGTTGCATAGTTTTGCGATAACGTTTGACCTGAGTTGGATATAGTACACCACTTTCGGTCATGTCATTTCACTGGTTAGAGTTTCATTGGCGGAGTTTTTGGTTTAGCTACCGTATCGATTCAGATGAGCAATTGGAATTTAAGCCCCTTATTAAATCTAGATTTTTAGGTTGCAAAATCCGAACAAACAGTTTTACCTATTCCGATAATCAATACCTCCTTCCCCCGTTCTTAAACTAAGCTGTATGTTTTGACGATTTCGCTAATTTCTTCCTTCCTACTGCGATCAAGCATTAGTAACTGAACGACAGTTCTTGCAATATGTCTAAAAAATTTGTTTGAAGAACCTATCTGACTGTGAGCAGCTTGATCAAATCTCAGGATACCCGACCCAAATTCTCCAAGTTTTTTTTCAGCTAAAGACTCAATAGCACCAGCCAGTACACTTTGGCTGTATTCGCTGGGAAGTCCCAGTCTTATCTGATCGAATTCAGAAGCGATTGATTCAGCATAAATATTTTCATGCTCTGTGGATACTAATAGCTCTATTCCAAAACTACCTGAATCATTAGGGAAAAATTCAGCCCCCAAAAATCCGTAAAAAAATCTAGCCCCAACAGGTATTATTATTTCGATACTTCCTCTTTTATTTTTATTTTTATTTTTTTTTGTTAATCCATTTGCGATATTTTTCGATATAATCTCAGTTGCGGGATATATAGCTCGTGGGTTTTCGTCAATCCATACACGGGCTTGTACATGACGATCTAGTTTAATACTTTGCATCTTTTATTCAATTCCCCAGAATTTTTTCCAATTTGAATTAAAATCATCAGGAAACGCTAATATCACATCGGGATGATAAAGACTAAATGGTGACACTTCATAGTCCTGAATAGCTTGATTATGAGCTGCTACGTAGGTATATCCATTTGCCATTAATTCAGCTTCTTTTAGTTCGTGAAAATAAAAACACGCATCTGCCCCGCTAATTTTTTGATTATTATCTAAAGCTTGCTGTAGTCTTTTGATCATCATATCATTAGGCTGCCAAGGGTAGAATTCTTCAATATGTTTCTTTATAACTTCTATTCTTTCTTTTTCGACAATAAACTCTTGATTTTCTAATTTGCCAAACAAGGTAACTTTGGTGTAATGCTAAACAATAGCAAGAAGTAGGACACCACACGAGTGATATATCTAGTTGGTCATAAAGTTAATAAATATATGTCAAACTCCGCAATGGTGATTTCCTGGAGAGCAGGCGCTCTCCTAATTCTGACAGTTAGTAGGTAGGGCTTGGATTCCAGTATTGTAGCAGCAAAATCTACCCAGATCGAGTACAGCCGCAGAAGAAAGGATTGAAGTCCTGAACAGATTGTGTCAGATATAAAGGTGGCACATCGGTTGGAACTCCACAGGTTTAGCCTCGGTCAGGTTAACCAAACGTAAAAGAAATTTAACCAACGAACAGGACGATTGAGGCTAATTTTATGCTATATAGAGCTGTTGCCTTTTCCACTTTGGCTGTGCTGGTGGGTAGCGAGTTAACTCAGCAAGCAATGGCGACTCCCGATTCCCCGACAACTAACCCACCATCGGAAACCCGAAACTATGTTGTCCCCACAGAAGCCACCTCAGCAACGCCTTCCCCTAGAACCGTCGCCTCTCCAGAAGCGACGCCAACCCCAGAATTTGCCCAATCTGTTCCCACCCTAAATCAATCTCAACGGTCTAACGATTTAGTTGTTCTCGCCACAGACGTGCAAGTCGTTGGTGTGTCGGAAGAATTGCAGCAGCTTGTCTTAAAAACGATTCGCACTCGTCCAGGGGGTCAAACCAGTCAAAGCCAATTGGCTCAGGATATTCAAGCGATTTTAGATACAGGGGTATTTGCTAACGCCAGTGTCACGCCAACCGCTAACTCCACGGGATGGGCGGTGGTTTATCAGGTTGAACCCGTTATCGCGCGATCGCTCGAACTATCCGGTAACCAGGTTCTTACCCCAGACATAGCTGATTCTATTTTCAATCCGCAATTGGGTCAACCCGTTAGTCCCGCTAACCTACGTCAAGGCTTACAACAGTTAGAACAATGGTATGAAGACAATGGCTATATCTTGGCACAGGTTTTAGACGTGCGATCGACACCCGATGGGGTAATTACAGTTGAAGTAGCCGAAGGCGTCGTCAGTGATGTTAATTTCCGCTTCCTCGACGAAGAAGGCGAACCCACAGACGGACGAACTCACGAGGATTTTATCAATCGGGAATTGAACCTACAACCGGGTCAAGTCTTTAATGTAGAGGTTGTCCGCCAAGACTTGCAACAGCTTTACCAATTGGGATTATTTGAGCAGGTAGACATTTCCCTGAATGGTGATGCTAGAAATGTCGATGTTATTTATAATCTGATTGAACGATCAGCTCGTGGCGTAAATGCAGGTGCTGGATATAGCAATGACAGTGGTGTTTTTGGTACTCTCAGCTATAACGACTTTAATCTTGGTGGTGTGAACCAGAAACTGGGATTGAATATACAGTTTAGCCGTCGTGATTTCCAGTTTGATGGCAACTATGGTAGACCCTATCGGGCCAGTAATCCAGAACAACCCGGATATAACGTGAATACGTTTCGGCGTCGTACTGTATCCCAAACATTCGATGATGATGTTGATCTCGCCAATGGTGATGATCCCCGTGAAGGACAGTTTGGCGGTGGTGTCAGCTTATCCAAACCCGTGAATGAGGAATGGGATGCGTCGGTAGGCGTCAACTATACCCGTACCAGTATTCGTGATAGTGACGGCGACATTAATGCGGTTGATGAATTCGGGAATCGTCTCTCCTTCAGTGATAACGGAATTGATGATTTAGTTACCGTTTCTGCTGGAGTGACGCGGGATAAACGAGACAATCCTGTCAATCCCACCCAAGGTTCTGTGGTGCGTCTGAGTACCGAACAGTCTGTACCGATTGGTAATGGTAGTATTTTGATGAATCGCCTGGAGGCAAACTACTCCCAGTATGTTCCCGTTGATGTCTTTAATGGTAATAGTCAAGAAGTCTTGGCATTTAACGTTCAGGGAGGAACCACGATTGGTGATTTACCCCCCTACAACGCCTTTAACCTCGGCGGTCAAAATTCGGTGCGAGGCTATGGTACAGGGGATGTCGGAACAGGGCGCAGTTATGTTTTAGCGTCGGCGGAGTATCGGATTCCCATCTTTAATCCAGTGGGCGCGGTTGTTTTTGCTGACTTTGCATCGGATTTGGGTTCGAGTGAAACTGTACCGGGAGAACCGGGTGTGGTGCGGGGTAAACCGGGAAGTGGGTTTGGTTACGGTGCGGGATTGCGCGTCAATTCCCCTGTGGGTATAATTCGCGCCGATTTAGGATTTAATGACCAAGGAGATAGCCGAGTCCAGTTTGGTTTGGGTCAACGGTTCTAAGCCTTAAAATGGTGTCCAACAAGGGCGGGTTTAGTTACCTTTGTCATGATTGTCGGGATTATTGGGATTATTGGGATTATTGGGATTATCGCGGTTGTAGGGGCGAGTCGCTGCACATAGTAGGTGGTGTGAGAATTAACTTGTATCGACTCGCCCTTTTCTAAATGCGGTGTTAGATAATTCCCGATATCCGGTACAGGGCGACCCGAGCCAATTCAAGGTTGGGTGGTATTAATTGTGTGCGGCGGGTCGCCCCTACATTTGTACACGGTGTTAGATAATTCCCGATACCTGGTACAGGGCGACCCGAGCCAATTCAAGGTTGGGTGGTATTAATTGTGTGCGGCGGGTCGCCCCTACATTTGTACACGGTGTTAGATAATTCCCGATATCCGGTACAGGGCGACCCGAGCCAATTCAAGGTCGGGTGGTGTTAATTGGATGCAGCGGGTCGCCCCTACATTTGTACACGGTGTTAGATAATTCCCGATATCCGGTACAGGGCGACCCGAGCCAATTCAAGGTTGGGTGGTGTTAATTGGATGCAGCGGGTCGCCCCTACGAGAACACCAACGCATGTTATAAATCAGGACTATAATTATTCCAATTCCAACTTTAATCCTGGCATTAATCGCTGTAAATTCTTTAACGATTTTCCTTGCCAAGGAATTTTATCGGAGCCTTTAATTTCGATCTGTATCGTCTTCTTTTTGCGTACATTCAAGACAAATTTAGACAACATGCTAATTCCCGAACTATTCAGAAATTCTAGCTCTCGCAGGTTTAACGTAATCAGGGAAGGGTCTTGCTGAATCATCTCATCGAGGATTTTGATGATCGGTTCGTACTCCTTCATTCCACCCAGTCGCAGTGACCCTTTAAAATATACAGTTGCTGTTTCTGGATCACCGATTACTTGGTAATTTTCACCCTGAACGTTTTGCTTTTCCATGAATAATTTAGCTCCTAAAACTACAAATCGCCAATAATACTTATTGAAGGTTTTGAGTCTATACCTTAAGTTGCACCATTGTTGTCACCGTAACCACTTCGGGTTCTTGTTGAACGGTTTCAAATTTCCAACCTAACTTGGCAAAATAATCATTTTTCATGGTTAATAACCCCAGTCCAGAAGCTGCCCCGGTTTCATCTTCAGCACTTTTTTCTAACTGACGGATATAGAGTTCATCCAGATCGGATTCGAGTAATTCATGAATGAAGGATTGGAACTTATTAAGAGATTGTTTAGAAACACTATTAGTTGCCAATAAAACCAAAGTGATTTCAGTCGCTATATCTAAAATGTGTAACCCAAATTTAATCGGATAGGATGAATTATCGTCATTAAACTTCATCGCATTTTCCAGTAATTCATTAGCGATATAACTCACCGCTCCTTTTATTTCAACTCGCTTTCCCTCAGGGTCAGGATCTTCGTCAATAGCGGGGAAAAAGGTAGTCAAGTAATCAGCGACAAAATCAGCCGATAAACCATTGTTGCGCCAGCGTTGCTGAATGGGAATGGAACTCGGTGAGAAGCCAAGAATTAAAAACTCTTCTTCATCAGACAGATTTTCTTGAAATTCTCCAAATATCTTATGCATAGCGATTACATCCAATCAAAAGTAATTATTTTTTCATAACTTGCCCAATGGGGTTATAAGAATGTTGAGAAGTAAGCCAGTATGATAGTGGAGTGATGAATAAAACGGGGTAGCGAAGGAATCGATTCGTTCCATGAATAAGGGAGATCCGTATAAGAAACCAAGCAGTTACTCCCGTTGAGCGGTCACCGAGTCTTGGACTACAGCCGCCTTGCTGAAGTAACCTACTCTCTATATTCTCATAAAATTGTTCATTTTCATCCTTAATTTTAATTTTCTCACAGACTTAGCGGTTGCTGAATAAGTTTGGTGGTGGGAATATAGCGTTTACATTTGAGATGTAAAACTAAGGCGTTCGACTTTTACGATCTAGTATGAGCTGTAATCCTTGATAGTTTAGCATTCCAAGTCAGATTTTCTAACCTGAAAAACTCCGAGGCATTTTTATGTTTCATTTGAAAACGCTATAGGTGTTAAGGGTTGCAGTTGATACAGAAAAGCGTACTTATTTGTGTTTGAGTACCAACACCGTAATATCATCGTAAATCTTTTGAGAACCAATATGACGCCGCACATCATGAATCACTTGATTTTTGATCACGTCTGCTGCACCCTGCCAAGTTTGGCTAACAATCTGACATAAGCGTTCTAAGCCGTACTGTTGCCGTTCTAAATTTTCAGCTTCAGTAATCCCATCCGTATATAGCACAATACCATCCCCTGACTCTAATTGCACACAAGTCTGGCTGATAAACTTGATAATGTCTTCATCTAAGCCAATCGGAAAACCTAAATCTATCGTATCGACTCGTTCAATCTCACCCGATGCTCTAACTACGATCATCTCTTCATGCTGTCCACTAATACTAATGTGTCCCCGACAATAGTTGAGAATTGCCAAGGTCATATTCTTATCGGAGTTCATCCGCTGAACATTATGGTAAATCGTGCGGTTGATCACATCCAAACATTTAACAAAGTCCGTTTCCTGCATTTCCTGAAGGGTTCTAATTGCGGTTTGTGCCATCAGCATAACCACACCACTTTCCAACCCATGTCCAGCAACATCACCAATACCAATTGTGACCACATCATCGTAATGCAGTATATCATAATAGTCTCCTCCTACTTCGTCAACGGGTTCCATAAACCCCGCAATATCTAATCCCTCAATTGATTCTAATTCCGCTGGTTTTGGTAAAACCATTTGTTGTAATGTTTTGGCGACATCGAGTTGGGCGCTCATGCGGAGGTTTTCCGCTTTAAGGCGTTGGTTGAGTTCATGGATCTCGGCGTTGGCTTGCGCTAGTTGAGCGGTTCGTTGTTCCACGTTTTCTTCTAAGGTTTCCAAGGATTCATGAAGCTGTTGTGCCATGCTATTAAAGGACTTGGCTAATTCTCCCACTTCATCGGAACGATGAAGTTCCACAACTTTTCCCCATTCTCCTTGAGCAATTTCTTTGGCAGCCCTATTTAGGGATAAAATGGGTTGCGTGACCCACCGTGCTGTGACAATTCCCAACACCGTTGCTATTCCTAAAGCCGCCAGACATAAAAAAATAGTGGTGCGAGTATTCGCCGTAATTTGTGCCATAAAATCTGCTTCGGGAACTCGAACCACAATCAGCCAATCTAATCCCTGTATATCAGTTAGGGGTGAGACTTGTACCAGTTGGGTTTTGTTGTTGATTTCAAAGGTAAATTGTAAAGGCTGATTAATTTGATTTAGATCATCAACTTGTTGAAGTAGTTCTTGTGTTGTCAATTTAATTCCAGGCTGTTGGCTATTTCGAGCATTGAGACGAATGGGTTCTGACGCTGTAGAGAGATAAGGCTGTTCATCGGTGGAACTGGCTACAATATCAGCGGAGCGTTCTAGAATAAACGCTTGTCCAGATTGGCTAATTTTTAATTCTTGTAAAAAATCACTAATTTGAGATAAAATCAAGTTGGTTCCCAAAACCCCTTGCAGCGTTCCTTCTGCGTCATACATTGGCGTTGTGGGTGTAATTTGTAAAACCCCTAAATCAGCGGAAATATAAATGGGACTCCAGGTTTGTTGTTGCGCCTTCAGCGTAGCTGTATACCAGGGACGAATACGGGGGTCATAGTCTTGGGATTTGAGCAACTGAGTCCGCTTTCCGTCCTCGTCTAGCGCATAAATCAGCCGCTTGGGAGCGGTAGCGCGATCGCGAAACTTCACGACTTGGCGACCATCCCCATAGTCTTGCACCCCAATAAAGTAACCTTCTTGAGTTCCTAAGAAAATATAATCGACAGCATTGGAAAGTTTAATGTCTGACCAAAACTGTTGCTGTAAGCTAGAAAAGTTACTAATATTTAGATTGCCATTCCGAATCGACGACAGGGTCATATTATGCATAAAATGCGGTGTTTCCAAATAGGCTTTAAGATGTTGATTGATTCGTTCAGTTACCCTAGTTGTTAACTGAATCGCCAATTCATTCACCGCTCTTTGTCCTGTGCGAAAAGACAGATAGCCAATTAGTCCCACCGTAGCAAAAACTTGCATGACAAAAGGAATGACTAAAACCATTCGTAGCGGCAAGCTGCCGGATATTTGGCTAACTTTATGTTTTATTTCTCTCAACCTTGATTTTTTCATACATCTGTTTCTGTTTTAGCACAAGCAACGTAATATTATCATAATTTTTTTGGTTACCAATATAGTTCAGGACATCATTAATCACCGCTTTTTGAATAGCCATGGCGCTTAAATGCCGATTCCTTAGTTATGTAGGGTTTGCTACAAAAGCTGGAACGTTTCAAAAAGAAGAATGTAGAAAACAATAAAAAAACCTGCTGACGCAGGTTCATGGTTTTATGGTAATGACTGAAAAGGATTGAAGTAATTAGCGGCGATGTCCGAACCATTTTGAGGCAATTGCCCCCATAACCGCCCCCACTAAGGGATTGCTGAGGAATTTGACAATGGCCGGTTGATCGGCTAAAACGTCCTGAAAGATATCCGGATGAGAATGATAGGTAAACGTGGCAAGTTTAGCCACATCATCCTCCGTCATCCGACTGGCGTGATGAGTGGAAAGTCCCAGTTGCTTTTCCAAGTCGCGATCGCTCAATCCGCGTTTCTTGAGTTGCTTGAAAAATTCACGCGCCACATCATCCCGTTCCTTGGGCTTAATGTGAGCGATCGCCTGTCGCAATTCAGGTTCCATCTGACTGGGAGGTATGCGATCGGGATGCAGGGATCTGCCAAATAATTGGCGTCGTTCATCTCGCGAAGAACGTTGAGCAAAGTCATCAAAGTTTTGATACTCTTGTTCGGGTGTTTCTGGAACGGGTTCCAGAGATTCGGTATTACCACCCGCCAAATCCTTCATGATCTGACGTTTATACTGGTCGCTCGTTGCCATCCTTTATTATCTCCTTTTTTTTATTGATACGTAACTTGATTGGACTGATTATTGTAATTCGCTGTTACAATAAGTTCTTTATCCGGGGCGTATACCAATACTTTCAGATCTCGATTCGGAAAATTTTGGTGGAACCCTTGAACTAAAGAGCGGGCTAAATCCTTAACCTCTGGCGGACGAACTTGAGGGGTAATTACAATCCCTAACTTATCGTTATCGCGCACGTAGGCGTCACTAATTAATCCCTTTGCTGTTTGCACCGCCCAACTACCGAACTCTTGACCTGCTGCCGTATTGCCTCGTTCTAATTGTTGATAGGTTACACTGGGATTCAATGCCGTTGGCGCTTTTGCTTTGGTTTGGTTTGCTTGGCAAGCCGATGTGGTCGCTAGGACTAAAATTAAAGCCAAAGCTGTGAAAAACTGGCGAGTTTTTTTACCTAAACTCACAGCAACCTCCTGATGAAACTATTAGTGGATTTTCAATAAATGACCAGAAGGTCTAGATTAAGACTGCCTAGACCTTCTGATTCTAGTAAGGCAGGTATAAATTAATCAGCCGACTCAAATCAGATACGGCTTTTTTGGCGTTCCCAATCGCGCAAAATGATTAACCTGCTTACTATTTCTGACAAGACAATTAATCGATTATTTCTTTAGCTTTATCTTTCACGTCTTCAACAGCGTGACGAGCTTCAGCTTCATTTTGCTTTGCCTTACCTTCTGCCTTATCCTCAGGATCACCCGTGACATTACTCATGGCTTCCTGTGCCTTACCTTCTAGGTTTGTGGCAGTGGCTTTAGCTCTATCTTCAGTACTCATATTTTGAAATTCTCCGAATTATGATGATTATGAATTCGCCCCTAAAAAAAGAATGAATAATTTTGGGGACAATTTCTTTTTGGTTAATGTCCAATGTATCTGTATTTTTCATTAAAATCGTCAATCTACAGGTAGATTAGTCTGATCCCCGCTTTATGTCTAAAGTAGGAATGGGTTATACCTTCTCTGGGTTGACGACTCATTTTTTAGAGACTTCCATACAAAATTGTAGATACGTGTGCAACGTATCTACAACCTGGACGATAGATTTTTACTAACCGTTAATCCAGATAACCCATCATTTCATCAGCTTCTTCCATGACATTGGAAGCGATGGGACGGTTTCCCAGAATCATTTCTGTGTTCTCAAGATGCAGGGTACTCACAGAAATCGGGCGATTTCCAGACACAACCATAACATCTCGGATTTGCATGTTACTCGCTGAGATCGGGCGCTCACCCATGGATGAAAGTGTGCCAACAATTTGTAAATCGCTGGTATCAACAGGACGTATCCCCCTTATTGAACCTTGATCACTCACTTTTAGCGAACTGGTGGCTATGGGACGATTTCCCGGTAGAGGGATTGAAGGTTCAACCAGAGAAACTTTCCTGGCTTGCTGCTTTTGAATAGCTAGCTTGGTTGATTGCGTTTCCTTATCTTTTGCCATGGGTGTTTCCTCGCTTTTTTTAGGGGTACGGCTATTCGTTTTACTATTAGCTTTTCTTTGGCTAATGGCGTTATTTGCCATAAACAATTCCTTTAAATTTCTAACGGCATTGGCTAGGGCGTAGGAGACTTAACCCCCTTTGGGGCATTATCACTACTCTGACTCAGATTTTTAGAATTATTATAAACGTATATCTATCTTAACGAATAGGTATAAAACAATACAAACTTGTAAAGATTTGCAAAGATAGAGAGAAATCGACTGTGACCATTGAGGCTTGCGTCAGTTCTGTATCCTATCTGATGCGTCGGGGCGACTAAGAACCTACGCGATACCGCGAAATGGTTAGCTTAGGACGATTTCCACCGTTAGCTTTTATTGTGTCCACCTACTTATCACCCAGGTTACTTCTATGACTGATCCCAAAGCGGTTAAATTCATCATTCAACAAGGAATGCGCTGTTTGCAGGGGGGAGACTTTGACGCCGCCGTCGCCCTATTCCAGGATGCGGTAAAGCTTACCCCTGAAAATGGGGAGGCTTGGACAGGGCTAGGACTCGCCCTAGGACATCTACAGCGCGATGAAGAGGCGATCGCGAGTTTTGACCAAGCGGGGGTGTTAAATCCCCAGGATGCGAGTATATGGCTGAATCGAGGCATAGTTTTGTCAGACTGGGGAAAGCATGAAGCCGCGATCGCGAGTTTTGATCAAGTGATCGAACGAGAACCCGCCCATCCCGAAGCGTGGAATTCTCGCGGAACCTCCCTAATGATTTTGGGACGCAACAAAGAAGCCCTCGCCAGTTTCGATCAAGCGATCGCCTGTAATCCCAATTACGATAAAGCCTGGAGTAATCGCGGTAACGTCTTAACCAACCTCGGACGCCACAAAGCCGCCCTCAAGAGTTTTGACAAAGCCTTGCAAATTAGTCCCAATCACCCAGAAATATGGTATAACCAAGGCTGTTTGTTGATGCAACTCCAGAAACGAGACGATGCGATCGCGTCTTTTAACAAAGCCCTAGAACTCAAACCCAATCATATCGGCAGTTGGATTAATAAAGGGATCGTCATTTCGGAAATGGGTCGTGAAAAAGAGGCATTACTCTACTACGAGAAAGCGTTAGAATTCGACCCCAACGAAACTCATTGCTGGAATAATCGAGGACTTACTATGCGGCGATTGGGACGTTTACAAGATGCTGTCGCTAGCTATGATCGGGCGTTAGAATGTATGCCTGAAAATTATGAAGCGTGGGACAATCGCGGCTATGCTTTAGTCAAGATGGGACGCTATCGGGAGGCGATGGCAAGTTTTGATAAGGCTTTAGAAGTGAATCCTGATCATGTGAATGCGATTTATAACAAGGGGTATTGTTATGCCGCCCAGGGTAAGGTGACGTTAGCGGTGAATTATATTGAACAGGCAATTAAGGTGAATCCACAGAAATATCTGCCCGTGGCGAAAACTGACCCAGATTTGGAACGGTTGCGGAAAAATAAGCGGTTTCAGAAGATGATTGGAGGTAGTAAGTAAGCCGGGAACTCAAGTTCCGGCTTAAAGCTAAAACCCGTTTAAACGGGTTTTAATTAAACGGTATTAATAACCACTTAAAACAAGCCATTAATCTAAATCCTGAAAAATAACAATATCAAGCCGAATTGGATCAAGAGAATGAGCCGAATGACAATTACTAGCATACGCATCTCGTTTTTGTCAATTTATTAACTGATCCGGATTTAAGGGAGTTGGGGACGAATAAGCAATTAAAGGCGTTGATTAAACAAGTGAGGAGACAACCCTAAGCCGTGAACGATCGCGCTTCTGATTGCTAACCCTAAACCCTAAACCCTGATTCTTTCCCGACTCCTTTATGTATTGCACTCAATCGAGAATCGTGAGAACGTTCCCCCTCAACGCAGCCACCTGTGAACCCAGGTTAAAAGCCTCTCATAGCCAAAAAAACATCGATGAGTACTCTCCTTCTAGAAAACCCTCAAGCCGCCAACCTTAGCTACAACTGTCCCTTGGAAGTCACAACCCATGAAGCGTGGTATAACTTGGGTATTATACTGATCCAGTCCGGACAGTTTGAAGAAGCGATCGCGACAGTTGACCAAGTTTTAGAACGTGAACCGGATTTATATCAACTGTGGTATAACCGGGGAATTGCGCTGGATAAGGCGGGACGCCATGAAGAGGCGATCGCTAGCTATGATCAGGCGGTGAAATTGCAACCAGACTTTTATCCGGCTTGGTATAATCGGGGCAATGCGTTGGTGAATTTAAAACAATATGAAGCGGCAAAGGTTAGCTATGATAACGCCCTAAATCTTAAACCGAACCTGCATCAAGGTTGGTACAACCGAGGTAATGTTCTGTTTAGCTTACAACGCTGTCTCGAAGCCATCGCTAGCTATCAAGACGCCCTAAAAATTAAGCCGGATAAATACGAAGCTTGGTACAATCAAGGACATGCTTGGGTACACTTAAAACAGTTCCAAGAAGCCATCGCTAGCTATGACGAAGCCCTAAAAATTAAACCCGATGCTCACGAAGCTTGGAATAACCGAGGAGGGGCGCTGTATCGCCTTGACCGTTTTCCAGAAGCCGTGGCAAGTTATAATGAAGCACTGAAACTTAAGTATCAACAACCCAGTTCTTGGTATTATCGGGGCAATGCCCTTGTGAACTTAAGATACTTTCAAGATGCCGTAGCGAGTTACGACGAAGCCCTAAAAATTAAGCCCGACAAATATGAGGCGTGGTATAATCGAGGGTATGCGCTTTTGCAATTGGGAGACTACCCAGAAGCCTTGGCTAGTTTCGACAAAACGATAGAGTTTAAATCCGACAATGCTAATGCTTTTTACAACAAAGCTTGCTGTTATGCTTTGCAGGGCAATGTTGACCTAGCTATCGAAAATCTGCAAAAAACCCTCAATCTGAATCCTGATCAATACCGAGAGTTAGCCACAAATGACTCTGATTTGGCTAGTATTCGCCATGATCAGCGGTTTCAAAAATTAATCTATTGACACTCACTCGGTTAAACATGCCCTCGAACGAAGTGAAGGGACGCGGATGATTCTTTCGTCATAAGCTGTCATGCATTTAAATTGGGTATTAGTAGCGAGCAAGATGCTCGCACTACACGGCTTTCGCCATTATTGACATTAAGGTTTAAATGCCGAACAGCTTAGGAAGCCAGAGTTTTACATCTACACTGACAGATCCCCGACTTCTTCAAGAAGTCGGGGATCTTGCTTAAGGCTGTATAGCACTACGGGCATACATTAGGACATTTTTCTATTGCCTATTGCCTATTGCCGCGTACACCTAATTTTATTGTCCTAACCTGAATGCGTAGTGCTATACTTCATCAACCTGAAATCTGCTGTAGCTTTATCCCCAGAAAGCTTAACCACCGTATGCCCTACAGCTTCTAGTCCATTACTTTACCATAAAAACGATTTTAATAGTTAAAAAGATTGGCGAATAAATTCGCTACTAACTAGAGATGTCAACAGTTTCGACTCTCTTTAAATTATGAAAAAACAGCCACACTGTTTATTTCAGAGGGCTGGACAGCCGTGTTCAATGATAATTCAGCACCATTCTGCTCAAATTCTTCGCTCGATATACAAGCGATCGCTGGCTTGTTAATACAAAGAGATGGCATTGTGACCAAGAGATGCTGATGCTCACTATACACTTCTACATCCGTGAGAGTAATAAAATTACGAGAACTATTCAATAAGTCCGAAATATTAAAACTGGAACGATAGCCATTTAAGGAGAGATTAATGGTCAATATCCCTAAAATTTGAAGATTATTGACGGTTAAAACGTTAACTCTCAGTTCTCTCATCAACTCACTCCTGCCAAATCAACAATTACCGTATTATCATCCCTGAAAATCAAGAGGTTGTCTGGAAAAAGGCGGGACTCTTGTTGCACCTGACCCTCCATTACAGCATTTTGCAACGTCATGAACGCTTGGAGGTCTTGTGAGTCGTATTTGCTTCTAAGTAGCTGTCGCAGTTGGTCTTCAGCTTCCCTGGTGAGATACCGTGTTGTTAGTGCCTGTTGAACAATCTCGCGAATCAACATGATTCTAGTCCCCAGTTTACCCTTTCATTAGGTTCTCAAGTTCAGCAGGTGCATTTTATGCAAAAGTCGGACATTTGTTACAAATATTTACATAAGTCATTGGTCTTATGTCATTGGTCATTCGTCTTTGGCTACCCCATCTTCCTCATCTCCATGCTCCCCCTGCTTCCCCTGCTTCCCCTGCTTCCCCTGCTCCCCCTGCTCCCCCATCTCCCCCTGCTTCGCACCTCCATACCGCCACTTTTGTTAAAGTTTTGTAAAGATTTGTCCCACCTTGCATAAAATCGCCCCTGAGTTCGTGAGACTTCTATGAGCAGAGTTAAGTCGGTGTATCAACGCAATCTCAGGTAACTGATGTACGAACCCTACCGCTATCGATGAATGCCATAGACCAACAGTTAAAGCAACTGGCACAGGACGCACAGCAGCATCCTCCCCGTAGTAAACAACGACAGCAAGCTTTAGCCAAGCTATTAGGTGCTATTCAGCAGTCAGGTAAACTGACTCGTCCCTATCCCGGACAATTTCATGGATTTTATGAGGATATTTATGATGAAGCCAAGCAACGTTTATTTTGTTATATTTGCGAAAGGATTGATGACTATAATCCCAGTTTTGAAGTTTTACAATGGGTAAACTTTCTGCTCAAGCAACGGTTCTTCATGGAAGCCAGTCGTTCTATGATGCCAACGCTGCATAAAGGAGTCGATGCTAAACGAGTCAAGCGTTTAACCCTGGATGACTTAGAGAAAAACAATCCAGCCGAAGTTGATCCGCAGTTGACGCCTTCCCTGTCCCAAGAAATCATTCATTATCTAGAAACTGACCCCGAAGGACTCTTTAATCAAACCTATACGTCAAATCAACCTGCCGCCAACTTCCAATTTTTAGCATTGAAACTTTTATCCGGTTATTCCTGGAAAGAAATTTCTGAAGAACTAGGAATTAATATTTCCACCTTAAGCAGTTTCTACCAGCGTTGCTTAACTAAATTTAGCCCCAAGTTAAGAGAATACTTATCATCATAATCCCTGAGGCACAGAATACAATGTTCCACACCACGAATGAACCCCTAATGCTGACCGTACCCCTGACGTTAGAAGCCCATCAAATCGCTCAACAGTTTCACCAAAAGCATTCCCCAAAAAAGGCAAAACAAGTTTACCTAAATACGTTAGCCGTTTATGCTGTCAAGACCTCTCTACAATGCCTAGAAATTCCGACAAACTGGCAGGCGAGTGATAGTTGGAATCCAATTATGCAAACCCTGACTAATACAGCCGACTTATTGATTAAAGATCTTGGCAAATTAGAATGCCGTCCCGTCTTACCCAACGCCGCTAGCTGTCATATCCCCGCAGAAGTTTGGTCTGACCGGATTGGTTATGTAGCCGTTGAATTGAATCAAGCCTTAACTGAAGCCAAGTTACTGGGATTTTTCCCCAGCGTTAAAACCGAGGACGTCTCCCTAAGTCAACTTATCTCACTGGAACATTTATTAGACCATCTTAACCCATCTAGACAACCAATACAACTTAGTCAATGGCTACAAAATATTTTTGATGCCGGTTGGCAGACTGTGGAAACATTATTCGACTCCTCGCCAACAGAACTCGCTTTTAATTTTAGAACGTATACGCAAATAGCCACCCACTTATCCGAACCATCCGATCTGAAAATCACACGCGGGAAGCGGCTGACATTAGGACGACGATATGATGATGAACAAGTCATATTAGTCATAAATTTGATGCCAACCTCCGTATCAGAACTCGATATTTCGGTTGAAATATATCCAACGAACGGTCAAACCTATTTACCTAAAAATTTGCGACTGATGATTCTCGATGACACCGGAGAAACCGTGATGCAAGCTGAAGCCAGAAGCACTAAGCAAATTCAATTACAGTTTAGTGGAGAACCCGGAGAATGCTTCAAAGTTAGGGTAGCGTTAGCTGATATCAGCATGACAGAAACCTTTATAATTTGAAGAAACCCTTCGCTTCGTTATTCGGGCAGGGTTGTATGTAGGGGCGCGTTTGACTACTATCATTTCTTACCTAACCCTGATGAAACTCAACCCGTCCCAGTTTTAAGTGTTACAAAATAGCTATATTCATCGTTAGTGCCTGTTCCCTATTCCCTATTCCCTATTCCCTGTTCCCTGTTCCCTGAAAAATGACAAATGACACCACCCACAAGAAATTAGTAATTTTGAAACTCGATGGTGATTTCCAAAGCCACGGATTTCGGGTCACATTAGCCATTGGTTGGGATGGCGCACCCCCAGATATTGAACTCAAAGGGGTATTAGACGCAGCGCCTGAATTTGCCGATCGCATCCAGTCTCATTGGCAACATAAGTATCGGTGCATTAGCGCCCCCTATCGAATTAAACCGAAAAAAATTATCTATGATGGTTCAGTCAGCCAGCGCCTGAGAGACTGTCAAGACTCCGCCAATGAATTAGGCGATCGCTTGCGAACCTGGTTAGATGGGGAAGGGTTTCGCCCCCTGGATCGGCGGTTACGGGAATCCCTCAGTCGTCAGGATACGATTCGCTTCTTAGTCAGCACCAGTGATCCACACCTGCAAAAACTTCCTTGGCATTTGTGGGATTTTTTTGACCATTATCCGAAAGCGGAACTCGCCTTAACTGATCCTCAATTTGAACGTCCGTCCCAATTTACCCCAAATCAGCGCACACCTAAGGTAAAAATTTTAGCCATTCTCGGTCATAGCCAGGGAATTGATATTGACAGCGATCGCCAGTTACTTGAAAGCTTACCCCATACCGATATTACCTTTTTAGTCGAAAAAAGCCGCCGAGAGATTAACGACCAACTTTGGGAAAAACATTGGGATATCATTTTTTTTGCCGGACATAGTGAAACCGAAGGGGAAACTGGGCGAATTTATATTAATCAAACCGATAGTTTAACCATTGATGAACTCTGGTATGCGTTAAGAAAAGCCGTAGAACGAGGGTTAAAACTAGCTATTTTTAACTCCTGCGATGGCTTAGGATTAGCCCGACAACTGGATGATATCCAAATTCCGCAAATGATTGTCATGCGGGAGTTAGTTCCCGATCGCGTGGCGCAAGAGTTCCTCAAGTATTTTCTCACTGCCTTTGCTCAAGGTCAATCCTTCTATTTAGCTGTAAGAGACGCCAGAGAACGATTGCAGGGATTAGAGACTCAATTCCCTTGTGCGAGTTGGTTACCTGTAATTGTCCAGAATCCCACCCAAGTTCCGCCCAGTTGGAACGACTGGATTAGCAACCCTAAAGCCAAACCCGTTAAGCGGAGACGGCGAGGTTGGCAATTGGTACTGGGTGCGAGTGTCATGGTTACCAGTTTAGTCATGGGAGTGCGATCGCTAGGTTGGTTACAATCGACTGAACAGCAAGCCTTTGATCAACTCCTAGAAATGCGCCCCACGCCATCCCTTGATCCTCGGTTATTGATGGTTGAGGTAACGGCTAAAGATATCAACAATTTAGGGGGTGAATATCCGCTACACGATCGCACCCTGCTAAAACTACTGCAAAAACTCCAAACCTATCAACCCCGCGCCATCGGCTTAGATATCTTTCGCGATCGCCCAGAGGGGGAAGGGCGGGATGAATTGGTACAATATCTGCAAACGAGCGATCGCGTGATTCCCATCTGTGTCATCCCGTCTCCCCAAATCCCCGAAGGCGTTGCTGCACCCCCAGAAGTCCCCAAAGAACGCTTAGGATTTGCTGATATTGTTGTTGATCCAGATGGGATTGTTCGGCGTCATCTCATCGCCATGAAACCGCCAGCCGTATCCTCTTGTTCCACCTTCTATTCCCTGAGTTTTCAAGTAGCCCTACACTATCTACAAGCCGAGGGAATCTCACCTGAATTTATTTCCCAAGATCAGTGGAAATTGGGTTCAGTGACGTTAACCAATTTAAATGCCAACCCCGGATTTTACCAGCGCGGTGTCGGATTAGAAGGATTTCAACTCTTACTTAATTACCGTTCCCCAGAATTGGCAAAAACCATGGTAGAACGAGTAACCTTGAGTGATATTTGGGCAAATCGCGTGAATCCTGATTTTTTGCAGGATAAAATTATTTTAATTGGCATAACTGATCCCACAATTAAAGATGAATTCCAAACGCCTGGTAATCATGAAATGCGGGGGCTATTCCTGCATAGTCAGATGGTCAGTCAGATTATTAGTGCGGCTGTGGGAGAACGCCCCTTGCTGAGGTTTTTACCTCTATGGGGAGATCTCGTCTGGGTGTGGATAGGGTCAGTTATTGGAGGTGCGATCGCATGGCACTATCGAGAGTCCCTGTTACGCCTGGGATTAGCAATAGGAGTCTCTATGATAACGATTAATGGTATTAGCTGGTTTATTTTCATTCAAACTGGGAGTATATTATCCATGGTTCCAGCAACGCTAGCTGTATTTGCGACAAGTGGAAGTCTAGTGGCTTACCAGGCATTTAAAACGTCGCGATCCGATTAAACCCCTTAAACCTATGACTGCACACAAACTTGCTTTAATCCTGGCGATAACAGTTCTTGAATTGACAATTCATCGACCACTGGTTCAAGCCCATCCTATTCAAAAATTAGCAAGTCTTAAACAAGATCCACCCGTTCGGGATAGACCGAATGATGATCGCAAACCTGCCGGAACTCGTGGACCTTGTGAACAGACTGAACAACCGTTTACACCGTTATTACCCATTACCGACTCCGGCGTCAAGTTTTCTGGCTTTACATTAAAAGCTTACCCCACATTTTGGTTTTATATTCCCTATCCGAGTAACACAATTAATCGAGGAGCATTCGTGATCAAAAATTCACAGGATGAGACTCGAAACTATCAGGTTAGTTTCCAGCTTCCAGAAACACCAGGCTTTGTCAAAATTAGCTTACCAATTACTGCCATTCCCCTAGAATTGAATAAACAATATCGTTGGCAGTTCACCCTATATTGTACATCCAATGATCCGACGGATTTATCTCAAAGCATTTGGCATAATGGCTCAATTGAACGCCTTGATCCTCAGCATTTAGAACCTCAGACAGCAACAGCGTTGGTAATGGATCAGATGAAGTTTTATCAAGATAATCGTCTTTGGTACGATATTTCAGCCGATTTAGTCCAAATCTATGACTTTCCTCTGGCTTGGCGTTATTTATTAAGAACGATAGATTTGGAAGAACTCAAAAAAGAACCGATCGCAGGTTC
>JGI12048J13642_10442969_pt1 | contig 23094 bp, 21 predicted proteins | sample ElkSlonscriptome_16_FD_13642 | JGI IMG/M metagenome (IMG submission 13642)
CATAAATCTGTCATCAATATGTCACTTTTATTAAATGTTGACATTTTTGTGACAAAAGTTAGTCTTCCTTTCTGTTTGGTCAATAAGCAGAAACATCAACTCAACTTAAGTGCAGCGCATTGTCCTGTTCCTAAACTTCATAACCTTTAATAACTATAATCGGGAGAGACTTCCATGACTGAAACACGGTACGCGGGCGCACCAGAAAGCCCCTCTTCTAATTGGCCAAAATGGCTAATGGTAGCGGGCTTAGTATATTTACTATTGGTAGCGGTCGGTATGATCGGCAGCGGTTTTAAAGCAGCCACAGGAGAACATGCAAAGGAACTATTTGAATTTGCCAGCAACCCTTTGACAGCCTTGGTAATAGGAACTATAGCCACCGCTCTGATTCAGTCATCAAGTACCGTAACTTCCATTATTGTTGGCTTAGTCGCCGGTGGATTACCTGTATCTATTGCGATTCCCATGGTTATGGGCGCCAATATTGGCACTACAATCACTAATACCATCGTTAGTCTGGGCCATTTGAAGAAGGGTGAGGAGTTTAGACGGGCATTTGCTGCCGCCACCATACACGACTTTTTCAACGTCCTGTGCGTGATTATTTTCCTTCCTCTTGAAATCATGTTTGGCTTTCTGCAAAAAATCGGTGTTTACCTATCGGGCTTTCTGGTTAATGCCGACTCAATGTCGATGAAGGGTTTTAACTTCATCAAACCTTTGGTGAAGCCACCCGTTAACTTCGCTAAAGACACATTCTCGTCCATGGGTTTTTCAGAAGCGATATATGGAACACTGCTGATCGTATTTGGTATTACCCTGATATTCTTTGTTATCACCTACATTGGTAAATTGCTGAAAGTGTTAATGACCGGAAGAGCAAAAGCCATACTCCACAGTGCTGTGGGTAAAGGCCCCGTGACAGGAATTGCTTCAGGTACTGTCGTGACGGTCCTGGTACAATCCTCCTCAACCACTACCAGCCTTATCGTTCCTTTGGCTGGCAATGGTTTATTCAGCCTGAAACAGATTTATCCGTTCACCTTAGGAGCCAATATCGGCACCTGTATAACCGCCTTACTGGCTGCCACAGCGGTTACTGGTGAAAACGCAATCTTCGCATTGCAGATAGCCCTCATACATTTGGTTTACAATTTCTTAGGGGTTGTCGTGGTCTATGGTGTTCCCATACTGCGAAATATTCCAATTATGGCGGCAGAAGCCATGGCCAATATGGCGGTTAAGAAGAAGCTGTATGTTGCTGTCTATATCAGCACATTATTCTTCATTTTCCCGGTGGCTTTGATATCGATCAGCGAAACCCTCGGCGTTTAGAGCACAGCCCGAAAACAAAAAAAAACACGCGTCTTAATCAGCCGCGTGTTTTTTAACCAACTAACTTCCACTAAGCGTTAGTTACCTGTGCAGACTCGACCCGGTTACGCCCTCTTGCTTTTGCTAAAGCAAGACTCTGAGAAGCGCACCGAAACAATTCTCTCCCGGTTTTTATGCCGTTGCGCACCTCACAGAAACCAACTGAAATACTAATCGACCATTTTCTGAAGTCATATCTGAATTCGCAATCTGCCACTGCTTTACGCACCACTTCCGCCAACTTGGTAGCAAAAAGTAGATCCGTCTCTGGTACGATGAGCACAAACTCATGGTTATCCAATCGGCCGAAAATATCCCCTTCCCTGACACACTGTGCTCGCACTACTTCAGCTAACGCTTTAAGAAACTGATCGCACCCTTGATCGCTGGCAGACACTTTTAGTTTTTCAATCCAATCGACCTCAATTAGCAGCAAGGACAATGGCTTACTAAAAAGATTGGAGTAGCACACCCCGCCATCAATTTTCTGGTTAGCATAGGGCCTACTAAAACAACCGGTAAGCAGATCAGTGTGAGCTTGTTTGGAGATTAAATCATAGGTTAGGCGCTCTGGATCGCGGGGAGGGATAAACTGCAATACCACTTCACCCAACTTAACGATATCCCCTTTTGTCAGCGATTCAGGGGCATCAACCTTTTGATTATTAAGAAAAGTGCCATTGCGAGAGCCAAGATCTGTCAGTGTGGCCAAGCCATTCAAGGGATCGACTTCAACTGCTAAGTGTCGACGGGAAATGCTCTCGTATTCCAGACAATAGGTCACTTTAGAGCTGCGTCCAATGGTAGTCAACCCTGGCCAGAGTTCGAAAACGATGTGATTCAGCTCACCGCCAATACCTATAAAACAAGCGGTACTACGATGCACTTCTGTTTGAGCCTGAGCCTGCTCAAGCCCGGTTTTGGACACTATAATAGTCGAATCATCTAAGCCTGACATAGAAAACTCCCGACTTGCTGAGTTTCTTTTTATTATTTGCTATCGAGTATAAGTGAAACCAAGCGCTGAATCCCAACAAAATTCGCCAGGAAACTCACATCAAATCGGGTGCACCGGATTCACGCAGTGCTGCCGTAAGCTCACTCAAATACTGGTCACATAAAAAAAGCCACTGCTTTCAAGCAGTGGCTTTATATCGTGGATTCCGGAAAGCTAAGTTCAGAACATCAATTGATACAAGGCTCTGAACTGTCTACGCCGGACTAGATTAAGAAGTCAATATTATTGTAAGTAATATCTTCCGTGGTAATACCCGTTAACACGGCGATTGGAGTTAACTCATCGGAGACAATCCGATTATTGGCGCCAGTATCATCAGTAAACATATAGATGCCCATATCCGAGTCGCTTACATTGACTAAAAACATATGCTTATCTGTATTGCCATAGCTGGCATCATTACCATAATTATCAATCAATGCGGCAACGTCCCTAGTGCTGGAGCTGGCTGCCTGCTCTCCCTGGATGACGAAATAGGCCTTGCCGTAACTTTCCGGTGTATTATTAGCCGCACGATCATAGCTGTATTCGAGCCATGCTGTAGTTTCTGAATCAACAATTTGCACGTAATTCTGCAAAACATCACCGTTGTAGTTAATGCTTTGCGGCGTATAGACTCTCCCATTGTAAGAGTCATCACTGGAATAAATATTAATGAATTCATTCAAATCCAGGGTATCTGTATCCAAATCGAAGTGTTGAATTTCGACGAAAGAAGTATTTCTATTCGGCAGGCCGACGGAAATATTATCCTGAACCTGAGTTTGTTCCTCCAGATCAATCGTTATATTTGAGGCATTACTGGTATTTCTGTTGTAGTAGTTGACATAGATTTGGTCGGATCCTTCCCCTCCAATAATAACACCATGATCGCTACTATTGTCGGTACGGTAAAAGTAAATCAGGTCGTTACCATTACCACCATCTGCACCATCATTGCCCACCGCATAAATGGTGTCATCGCCGTCTTCACCATAACCCTCGTTTTGGCCATCCGCTTCTGTTTTATTGCTACTGCTATGGTTTAGATAGATAAGATCATCGCCACCGCCCCCATACACTTCGTCGGATCCAAATTGAGCGTAGATTCTATCTTCGCCTTCACCTCCATTAATGATATCGTCAAACAGACGAGCGTCCACCGAGCTGTCGAAGTTATAGACTTCGTTGTAGTAGTAGAAGGAACTGTTTCCTTCACCGTAAATGGTATCAGCGCCATCGCCTCCGCTAATTCTATCACTGCCGTAACTACCATAAATAAGATCTGCTCCACCACCCCCATCGAGAACCTCAAAGTTGGCATCGACAGTGTAGCGGTAGTAGGCATCGACGTAGTTATTCTGATCGTCATAGTAACCTGAGACATATTCGCGGTCGTAGTAGGTTCCAGCATAAATTGTATCTGCGCCATCACCACCTTCGATGAAATCCTGACCTTGTTCTCCATATAGAATATCATCGCCCGTACCACCGATGATGATGTCTGCACCTGCACCTGAATTGACTGTATCAAAACCTGAACCAGCGTTAATCAAGTCAGCTCCGTCTGTCCCCGTAATTACATCATCGTTATCGCTGTAATCCGTAAACTCGCTACTTACCCGAATCTCATCGAATTGACTTAGCACAATGTCTTGCAATACCTTCGGAACTGATTTTTCGTCGCTGGTAACATCTTCGATAGCCGCTTGAAGCTCCTCAACTTCAGCACCACCTAAGCCCAGCTCATTCGAATACTGGTAGGCGACTTCGGCACGATTTTCGAGATAATCCTTGGTCGCTTCCAATATCGGTAGAATTTCATCCTGCTCCAGGTAACGGATAGCGGCCAAAGCGAGAGTACCAACGTTCATTCCACTATTGAGGTTACTCAGAAAAAAATCGTAAGCTATTTTATCGGCACTGGCTGGATCGGTGCTATCTGGGTTGAGACCAAAATTCAATGCCAGAGACTTGGCTTGAGCTTCCGGCGTGGTACCCAGAAAACTCTGTGCGAGCTCACTAGCCCCCCAGCCTTGGGCCAATGAGTCAATGCCAATCTGAGTTTGTAGAGCGGAAATACTTGGGTAGTAGTAGCTGCCTAATGCGCCGTCGAAAATAATTGCAGTGAGTTTAAAAAGATGTGCATCTGATTGATTCATCGTCAATTCCTGTTGTCGGTCCTTGTGATCCTGGTGTTTCTTCTGGAGTTTTCAGTCACCACCTTCTGAAGGGGTAGCTTGAAAGTTACTCAGAAGTGTTGTCTTAACTTTTTATATTTCTGATCAATGCTCTCTAAAGGTTGTGACAGAAAGCCAGCCCCTCTGCTTTCTCCACTATTTTGACGTCCCTCCTCTAATTTACCCATAAATGATTACAAATGCTTCATCATAAACTTTTGGTATGATACGTTGTATTTGCTCACGTTTTCCATACTAAGCAGATTCACATATGTCCTATTCGTGCTATCTATCTGATTTTAAGATATGACTCACAATGAAAATGCTTGTCAAACTATGCGAGATGATTAACCCGCTCACGTGGTTAACAGACGGACGTAGTCGCTTTGTCTCCATTCTTTTTTCACCTATTCAGTTGTTTTCACCTATTCAGTTGTTAATGAATAAATCGAACCGGGACTAACCCCTATCTTTCCGCCAATGAGTCAATACCAATCTGAGTTTGCAAGTTGGAAATACTCGGATAGTAATGACTACCCAGTGCACCCTCTAAGAAAATTGCTGTGAGTTTAAAAAGGCGTGTAATCGTTACAAGATTTTACAAGAACCATACTGATATTTAAATATATGACACACCTCTACAACCCCTTTCTTCCATAGGCAGAAATAACAGAGCCTTGCCTCTCGATTTTATCGCTCTTGATTTATAGTTGTGTTCAACCTTATATCGCCTGCCAGGCCAACAAAAGCCTAATAGATCGCTATAGTAAGTAAATGACGGGCCCAGTCATCTTAAACAAACTTCTTTTCTCATATTTAGTATCAATTGAAGATTCAAGCCATAGATCATCAAGTCTATGTCTAGTTCCGCATTGACTAGCTCCGGCAGAAAACGAGTGTGAGCCAGTGCTAATACAAAGCAGAGAAGAATTGAAAATGGATGGGGGGATAGAGGGATCGTGGCTAACTAGGATGAATGGGTGAGCTGGTTCAAAAAGGTCGCTTATTCGTACCTCTTACCATAGTGCTCTAGCCACCCGCCAGGGTGCCTTCCGGCAGGATCATGATGAGTCCAGTGCACCACACCACCCTTCTTATTCCATTCGTATTCACCTTGAAAGCTCACTTTATCTCCAGCTTTCAAATCCTGTATCCGAGGGGCTAAATCGATATTATGAGCCACTAACACAGTCATACCCGTTGGCAGTGTCAAAATAAAGCGCTGGTGCCGGCTGCCTTTCAGATCATCCCTTAGCACCCTAGTGACCTGACCATAACCCACCACCAACACATCGCTTTGTTGTTTCTCGTAGGCAGAATGAATTGCGCTGTTGGGATTATCATCTGTGCTACTAAATCCATCAAAAAGGCCAGTCTGATCCTGAATGCCGTAAAGGGCAGAACCGATCATAACGGCGATAACGATCACTACACTCTTCAATTGGGTCATTCCGCAATAGTGGTTGACGAAGACGTTTGGTTGGAGCGAAAAAAGATAGCAGATTTTACAACGGATTAAACCATCGAACCGCGGCCAATGAACTGAACAAAACAGTTCGATTATCTCAGTACAAAATCCTTTCCACCCGCCACCCAACTGGCCCTTTCAGCGCACGGCTCAGGCTGCTAAAACGGCACTGATGAATCAGAAGCCGATAAAAACAAGAACTGCTACTTCCTTATTCATCAATTTGAGAATATTCTAGGCAGCTTCGACTTTTTGCCAGGCTGGCTGACCACCACCTATTTGACATCCTGGGTGCTGGAGATAAAACCGAGCTTGCAGCGGTCTGGACACAATAACTATCGAATCATCAAAATCTGCTTTACATTGCTGGTAGTACTTACTTTTAGGAGACCTGTTATGGTTAGCACAACACAAGAACAACCGGTCGAAACCCCAAGCAAGACCTCACCCGGAAGAACCGCAACGAGAAAGTCATCGACCGCAAGAAAAGCAGGCGCTAAAAATGCTACCAGACAGGTGGATGGTTCCTCCAATCCTTCCCATCTCACAGCCATTAATCCTGCTACAAATGATGTGATTGGCAAGGTGGAGTGCATTGATGTCACCAAAATACCCGATATCTTCTTAGCAGCCCGAGAAGCACAGGCACTGTGGGGTAAATTCGACTTCGAAAAACGTCGTGAACACATTCTGGCGATGCGGGACTATATGATCGAGCATGCCGAAGATATTGCCAGAGTGGTGGCTATCAGCACCGGAAAGACCATGTCAGACGCCGTGCATACGGAAGTACTTCCCAGTATTCTGGGCATAGACTGGTACGCTAAAAAGGCCAAAAAGCATCTTCGCAATCGTAAGATCAATCCATCCAATGTATTGTTTGCAAACAAACCGAGTTATATCCAAAGGCTTCCTTACGGAGTTGTCGGTATTATCTCACCGTGGAATTATCCATTTGCCATCCCCTTTGGCGAGATTATCATGGGGCTTATGGCTGGCAATGCAGTAGTTTACCGACCCGCCGAAGAAACTCCATTAGTCGCTGACGAAATCCGTAAGATCATTGAGGCGGGCAACCTACCGGAAGGGCTATGTGAGCTGACCATGGGACGAGGCCCTGAAATCTCAGGCGCCTGGTTTGCTAACAATATCGATAAACTGTTTTTTACGGGCAGCGTCAGGGTCGGCAAATTGTTAATGAAGCAAGCGGCTGACACCTTGACACCCCTATCGCTCGAACTAGGCGGCAATGATGCAATGATTGTACTGGAGGATGCTAACCTCGAACGCGCGGTCAATGGAGCCTTATGGGCCGGCTTTCAAAACAGCGGTCAGTCTTGCGCTGGCGTAGAACGAGTCTATGTGCACGAATCTGTCGCAGAACCATTTAAAGAGCTGTTGATCGAGAAAACCAGACAACTGCGACAAGGAGTCGACCGGGGCAACTATGACATTGATGTGGGCTCAATGACTGTGGCCCGGCAACTGGATGTGGTTAAAAAACACATAGACGATGCGCTTAAAAAAGGGGCGCGTATTATTGCGCAGGCTGAGCTCAACGCTGACGCTGGCCCTAATTTTTATCCGGCAACAGTGCTCGATCAAGTGGATCACTCCATGGACGTCATGAAGCATGAAACATTTGGCCCTGTCATTGGGGTGATGACCTTTACCAGCGATGATGAAGTGATTGATCTGGCCAACGATTCTGATCTGGGTTTAACCTCCAGCGTCTGGACTATGGACAACGACCGCGGCCGAGAGATGGCCGAAAAACTCGAAACCGGGGTCACCACCATCAATGACCATCTATTTACCCACGGTATGTCGGAAGTCCCTTGGTTAGGCTGGAAAAACAGTGGTATTGGTGTGACTCATTCTCACATGGGACTGGAAGAAATGACCCGCCCCAAAGTGGTCAACTATGATCTGGCACCAAATCTGGATGCTAACGTCTGGTGGTTCCCCGTACGCAGTATTAAAACACAGGCCTTACTCACTTCACCTACCCTGCTGTTTGGCAAAACACTGTCCGAAAAAACCAGTGCCTTACGTCATCTGGTGCCACGCTTATTGAAAGATCCCCTATTGAAAGAAAAGCTGGCCTTTACTTTTAAGTTTTATGAGAAAAAGGGAGTCAAAGAGGTTCAGAAGAAATATAAAAAAATCTCTCACAAAGAGTAAAGGTAATGATGAGCGTCGACCGGACCAATGGGTCTGGTCGTTAAGTATCAGATTCCCTTGTCTGGCCTGATTTTACCGAATACTGGTTCGCTCAGATTTTGCTAATTCAAACCAATATTATTGGATCATTCAACTAAAAAAGACGCATCAGGAATGCCTGTGAATTCGAATTTGCATATGGCAGCGCCGTCAGGCGCTCCAGATTAACCTAACCGTTGGTGTCTTTAACTATCACTTTTAAAGCTATCTCTTTGCACCCACCAAATGAATGTATGGAATAACCCAATGAGCAGCAAAGACATCTCCCAAGAAATTAAAACCAGACTGCAGAATAAAAGCATCTTTTTTTCCGAACAAGTATTCAACGATAAACCCACAATAATTGGCTATGATAAAAAATTCAGATGGCAGTGGTTAGCAACCCAACTGAATACGTTTATCGTGGTTTCAGACTTTGGTGACGAAACAGTGTCCTGGCACAGTTTTGATCAACTGTTTGTAGAATCTTTTAAGTACGCAAAAGTCAACTACAGTGGCTGGCCAAGGGGCGTTCAATCTGCGATGGCTATCATTGCCATAGCCATCTCCAATCAACTGGAAGATGAAGCTATCACCTGTTGCACAGAGCTAAAAGCCCGCAAAACCTGGGCTGGCTTTTCTATTCCTGTGGCCATCGACTCATCCGCTGGGTCTACCTATTCCTTTGCTAAAAATCCGATGAGGGGCGTTATTTACTATCCTTACTTCAAACAGCTAATCACCGAGTTGACCTCGTAGGTATCCATGCCTATGTCACCATGCTGTCTTGGTCTGCGGCATCACACAAATTAACAACCCGCTACACATTGGCCATTACCATCGAAACTCATGGTCTTACCACTCAAAGGAATATGGACCGGCACCTCAGTGGCTTTAACAAAAACACCAGTCCGGGTCGCTGGCAGTAGCTTACCCGCAAAAAATCTCGGCATTTCACTGCCTGTCACTATTTTCGCTCCTTTAGCAACGGCTATATGAACCGTGTTTGAATGAGGAGTCGCGACCACGGAAAACCCTGGTTTAGCACAGCAACCCGCATTAACCTCATTAATATGCTTGTCTCCCACGTGGTCGCCGTGCACATGACTCACCAGGATGACATCAATTCTTCCCAACCGGGAATCATTCGCACCCGCAACTGTACGCCCCGCATCATAAAGAATTTGGGTTCCCTGCGGGACTTCAAAAATCAGGGCACGGTCTAAACGACAAAATTCTCCATCATGACTACCAAGAGGCGTAACCTTCACCCAATCGGCCTGGCTGTTTTGCACAAGCACAAGCACAAGCAACAGGAAGCAGCCAATAAGGCGCTTAAAAGAGAAAGAATAGAAAAATCGAAAGAAGCGATGCGGCTGACAAGAGCAATTAAATGAACACAAGCATGAGCATAACATTACAGAGATCTCCACCGATGAAGAATTCAAGAAGTGGAAAGAAACAGGTCATTGATTAAGCACTAACATGATATCGCCAGCCAGCGACCTAACTTCGGATAATATGATTTTGTTATAGCCGTTAAAAGCCATCCAACGGGGAAAATCCAACCGAATGCCTTTAGTATCGAGCAGCAAACATTGCTCGCGACCGGAGTTAAAAAAGTATTTTTTGCCAAGCCTTTTACAACGGCGCCAGAATCCAAGGTAAGTTAAGTGGATAACGATAAAAACAAGCACTTTCAATATAGTCGTGCTGCTCACAGCTAATCTTAGTAATACTCACCTGGAACACCGTTGATAGCCCCGCTTGAGGCCAAACACAAGAGTGCAAGAGCAATTATTCTGACAACGCAAAGACATAGATAAACCGTGAGATCCAAGCCCTGTTAACATTTTGACATCATCACGGTGTAAAGATTGTCCATTGACCACCAAACTTACTGGAATAGTCCAGCTAAATGGCTATAGCCTTCTTGCTCCAGCTCAGTTTTAGGAATAAAACGTAAAGCGGCTGAGTTAATGCAGTACCTCAGACCAGTGGGTGCTGGACCATCTTTGAACACATGACCCAGATGAGAGTCCGCCAGTTTACTGCGCACCTCAATGCGTAGCCCGAGCCAACTGCGATCTTCGTGACGGGTCACAGCGGCCTGATCAATAGGCTTAGTGAAACTGGGCCAACCAGTTCCTGAACGGTATTTATCTGTTGATGAAAACAATGGCTCACCACTGACAATGTCGACATAGATTCCCTCGCGCTTTTCATCCCAGTATTCGTTTTCAAAAGGAGGCTCAGTGCCATCTTTTTGGGTGACCCGATATTGCATCCAGGTTAATTTGTCGCGAAGTACGCTGTCTGCTGGTTTACTAAAACCGGCAACTGACTCATCACCAGCAGACGACTCAGTCATCACAGGTTTAGTAGAAGCCACCTGCAATTTCGCGCTTTCCAATGACACATCAGCGTGCATGGAATTGTTTTGACTAAGGTCAGCGTAAACCAGACCGGCGACCAAAACAGCACCGATTGGAACACCAAACATAACCATTAGACTTTTCTTAAATTTGAACTGCATAGTGATAACCTCAATTATACGCCTGAGTTTAAGACTTATAGCACTTGCCCAATGTGTTCAGAGACTAACGAAAACAGCGTTATTGTCGCAATAGACTAAAAGTCACCTATCCGGTTGGACCTGTCTAAGTACACAGAGTTCATATTTACTCCGCAACACGACTCTGCGAGATAATGCCACCAGCCTTATTGACTAGCTCTAAGGCCAATTCATTACGGATCTTGCGTTCCGGGGAAATCGCATAAAAACGCTCGGTCAGGTCTTGAGTGTGGCCGATCACCTCCACTCGATATTGTTGTGCTAAGTAGCCTTCGATACTGGTAGGCGCACAAAATATTCCATAGCCTTCCTGGCCAAACAGTTTGAGCATGGCACTATCATCAAACTCCCCCATAACTCTGGGCCTGATATTGAGTCTTTCTAACCAGGACAACAAATTGAACTTCATCGAGGATTTATCACTAGGAAGCAACAAAGGTTGATTGTTCAAGCAATCCGGAAAAGATGCCTTCAGTTTTTTCCGGTGTTGGGTTGAGGCAAAAAAGCTCACACTTGTCTCGCCCAAAAAGTGGCTGAAGGCCTTTACATTAGAGCCCGGCATCAGTGGTCGGTCAGCAAGGATAATATCGATCCTGTTAACAGCGAGCTCCGCCATTAAGGCCTCCCAGTCCCCTTCCCGGTAAATCAAGCGAACGCTTTCAAAAGCTTTAATAATAGGTTTGATGAGGTTGAAGGCGAGTACTTTAGGAATCACATCAGTGACCGCAATAGTAAATGTCGCCAGCCGGCCCTCCCCTTTTTGTGCCAAGGTATCCTGCAATTCCCGACCCAGAGAAAAAATGTCTTCCGCATAGCGGTAAGCAATGGCTCCTTGCTGGTTTAGTATCAAGCGCTTGCCCTGGCGATCGAAAAGCTGCATACCCAGATAGGACTCAAAAATACTGAGTTGACCACTAACGGTCTGTGGCGTGACATGCAACACATTAGCAGCCTTTGCAATACTGCCCTCTTTGGCAGTGATATAAAAATAATGAAGATGGTGGAAGTTGAGCTGATGCATGGTGTTATCAGTTTTATTCGAAAATATCAGCAAGTTTATACGAATTTTACTTATAAAAAAAATTAGATATCTTGCTTATAACGCGAGTAAAAACCGTCGTTACAAACTAGTAACACTATCAGCACTACAATTGCAACAAGCACTCACTGATGGGGAACTACAATGCAAGTCAATGTCACTTCAACTAACTTACCAGTAAGCAAGCAACTCAAAGCAGATTTGGCTAGCCGCATAAAAGCATCTTTTGGACGAACCCAGGATCGCATCGCCAAAGCCAGCGTCACTCTGAGCGACGTGAATGGCCCAAGGGGTGGCAACGATAAAGAGTGTAAAGTGAAACTGACGCTGACAGGACTACCTTCAATACTCGTTATGTCTCGCAAAGATAACTTGTTAAAGGCGGTATCCACGGCATTGAGTACCGCCAACCTCACCTTGAAAAGGAAGATTAAAAAACACCAGGCGATTCATCGGCAAACGATTATTGAAACAGTCGGCAGGCAACACGAATTGGCTTAATAGCCTGGCATCATTGCAGTGAAGACCCAATGGAATGGCCCAGCCAGGGCCATTGACAACTCAGCCAGAAATCTTTATACGTCTGTCGAAACTAAATCATTGAGGCCTGATTTTTTGTGTGTTAATGTTTTCAGGAACGGGGGGCTAACATTGAAAAGCCTTAACTGTTGCTATTTTTTTTGTATTATTTGGATGATCAAAAGCATTTCATTTTCTACGTAATCTTAGCGTGTTTTCTGTGGGTGCTTTTGCCGGCTGTACCACTTTTCGACTCGGGCGCATTTTCCGATTTCGGGCTGCAAACAAAAGCCCTTCCCTCAAAAGTAGCGCAGCCTCCCTGACTGGCATTGCTTCTGGAATCGTAGGATTGAGTCCCTCAGGATCATGCCAGCTTCCCGATTCGACTTCTAACTTGAAACCTGTTTCGTGTTCGATCAATGTTGGAGATAAAAAACGCCACGTCGGCATAATTAAAATAGCCCTCCTAATGCCTGCCACTCGTTAAATAATTATCAGCATCCTGCTTACTAACATCGACCTCTACCTTCACATGTTAACATTCTCCACACGTCAAAATGTACACTGTCGGGCAAATCATTCATCCTGTTCTAACGGGCTGCTTTGAATCAGGAATTTTAGTGACGGTTCATGATAAGTTTGACAAAACTGCATCATATTATTCTTCAGTGTCAAAACGGCCGAGCTCAAAGGACTCATCCCCACTACGGAGAACAATCTTACTTAATCCACCGTCTTCAACGGGCTGACCCTGCTCGATTAACTGGTAAAACACACTGCGACGGACTTTGGCTCGCAGTCCCCGCTGCAGAACCACATAGGGAATATGCTGTTCTTGCTGGTTGCTGGTTTTTCGGACCAACACCAGTGGATGTTGCGCCGACAACACCGTCTGATGCCCCACGCTGCTGTGAACCACGACCATAGGCTGCTGGCGCTCGTTCAGATATTGCTCCCAGGACACAATAACAAAGGGAACATCAGCTACCTTGAGGCGCGCTTTTTCAACAGGCGTCACCAGGAAATACAGATCTCCCTCCTGACGAATTATGGACGAGAATAAACGCACGGCGGATTTTCGCTTCATTGGGCGACCTTGATAAAACCACTGACCATCAGAGTCAATACTGATATCCACACTCACTTCGTTTTGAGGTTGCCACTTCTCGACAGGAGGCTGTTTACTCTGTTGAAGATCAATAGACTCAAGGACTTTACTGAATTCCTCTGGGGTTCGGTTAGACAACATGAAAGGCTTCACTCTAAAAAAATTATCAAGAAGTTTAAGGGTGATTAACCCTGGCCGGAGCTAACAACATTGACCAGTGAAGTAACCCAAACAGATCGACATTGCTCTCATTCTTATGGTTATAAACTAAAGGCCTCGCTGCCATTCCTGTCGCAAATGGACTGCACCAGGGTCTTTAAGTGCCATATTGACCATTGCCAACATTTTTTCCTTGTCTTTATTGAGCACGCCTTTCAACACCAGATAATTAGAGGCATGATCACTTCTAAATATCGTCTTTTCCAGTTCAGTGGTTTCTAAGAATAACTTGACCTCCTGAAACAATTCCTGCTGGGAAGGTAAATTAAATTCGGGGTACTGAGATTTCAGTCTTGCATCACCCATTGGGAAAGAAACTACGAGGGTAGCCAAGTAATCCGGCTGTGCTTCGTTAACCAATTTTGCGCTATTCAAGGCATGTTGCTGCAAATACTGCTGACCACCTAAACCATTCAGAATCATTACCGAGCTTTTAATACCCGCCATCTTGATTTTATGTAATGCAGCAATGGTTGAAGCCTGAGTCTCTCCTTTCCCCACACGCTCTAACACCAAATCATCCCCGGATTCAGCTCCCACATAGAGAATGTCGAGCTTCAACTGTTGCAGTGCTTGCAGCTCTTCAACCGATTTGTTTTTTAAATTGCGGGGTAAGCAATAGGACGATACTCGCTGTAAACTCGGAAAATATTCGTTCAGCAACTGCAAAACCTGCTGCAGGCGACGAAATGAAAGTGTCATGGCATCACCATCGGCAAGAAATACCCGACGGCAATCACTCCACCTTATGGCCATGTTTTTAATGTCATTGAGTACATCTTGCTCCTTTCGAGGTCTGAATTTTTTTTGCGGTGCTGTGTACATTTCGCAAAAGGTGCAATTATTCCAGGAACATCCATTAGTTATCTGCAAGATGAATGAATTGGCCTCACTGGGCGGCCGAAATACAGGCTCAATGTAGTCAACGGGAAAAGATTGCATATGTCAGAACCATTCTGTGTAATGAAACGGATGCCGGTCTATTCGAAAAAGGGCTAAAACAAACCCGGGCTGCTAAACCCCCGGCCAAGGCGTAGTACAGTTCAATATTTTCACATATCGTTTGAATTACGGCCAGCACACAATAAACCAAAGGCAGAGTTCAAGGACGTTGAAGCTCTAATCGGAAAGGAACCGCTTCCCCCCTGATTTTATTGCTATGATCACGCTTGATCTGTATGTCCTTCGCGGGATTCACCGGCCGCGTAAACCAGCCCCTCTCTACACTATATAGTCTTGTTGCTGGTAATGCTGGTGATGAAGGTAGAATGGTTGTTGAAGGACGAAGAGAAGGCCTTACAGAGGGTTTTAAGAGCAAATTATCTTCATTATCAGAGTTTCCAGCAGGTTCAAGTTTGCGAATAGATGCTCTGTAAGGAAGCGCAAAATTTCCGCTAATCGCTGTATAATCCGTCCGGTCCATGCTGTGCCTGGATAAATCTTCTTGCATATTAACGACACTGGGGCCCTCTTTAGCGTCAGTAGCAGATTGACTCGCTAACGATGAACCCAGAGCAGACGTCAACACATTGTTCGCACTGGTGCTAGCAGGAATCTCCGTGCTGTCTTCATTCATTATCGTATGGGCAATAGACTCATGCCAACCAACACTGGAACAAGCAAGCAAAAACAACGCCTGAACAAACAACACAGACAATGCCAAGCATTGCTTCGCCCTGTATTTACGATCGTTACCCGATTCTAGTATCTTCAGCATAAGTCTATACTCTACCAATATTTAAATTGAGTTTACAATGAGTACGCAGACAGAATGGAAAAGGTAGAATTTTATAACTGAGCCGGGATGAGACACCTCGAATTCACCTGAGCGAAATAAACTAATCACTCTTGCCGTAGCTTGCTGATCGATATTTGATGGCAGCGCGACTGTCAACGAATCGAGTAACTGAACCAACTATGCCACAATCTGACCAAGCCAACTTTCTTGCCGATGAATTCCCCTTAGCGAATGATATTAGTTATCTCAACCACGCTGCGGTCGCACCCTGGCCTAAAAGGACCGCTGATGCAGTCATAGCTTTTGCTATGGAAAACTGTCAGCGCGGTGCGCAGCACTATCCCCATTGGATGGCCACTGAAAATCAATTAAGAGAGCAACTGAAGACGCTGACTGGAGCCCATTCTACTGATGAAATAGCCTTTGCGAAAAGCACGTCTGAAGCACTGTCTTTTGTGGCCTATGGCCTGCAGTGGCGAGCGGCTGATGAAGTGCTTATTTGCGATCAAGAATTTCCTTCCAATCGCATAGTCTGGGAATCGCTGGAAGATAGATTCGCGGTAAAAACAATCCGGGTTTCATTTAATGATGATGAAGAACCGGAACAGACTCTGCTGGCAGCCGTAACTGAAAAAACCCGCCTTGTCTCTGTAAGCTCAGTGCAGTACGGAACCGGGCTAAAGCTCAATTTAAGCAAGTTGGGTAAAGCGCTTAGACAAAAGCAGGTCTTGTTTTGTGTTGATGCCATTCAGTCACTGGGCATCTGCCCTGTGAATGTTGAAGAAGAGTGCATTGACTTTCTGATGGCCGATGGCCACAAATGGTTACTAGGACCAGAAGGACTCGCCGTTTTCTACGTGCGCAAGGATTGCCAGCCCCTACTCAGCTTATCGGAATTTGGGTGGCACATGGTTAAACACCGGGGTGATTACAGTCGCGAGGATTGGCAGATCGCTGAGGACGCAACCCGATTTGAATGTGGTAGTCCGAATATGGTGGCAGTTCATGCATTAAATGCCAGCCTGACACTCATATTGCAGGTGGGTATAGAGCGTATTAACCAATTAATTACCGCTAACATTCAAACATTAAAAGAGAAGCTGGCTGGCATTAAAGGACTCAGACTTATCACCCCCGCGGCAGCGGCCAGATCGGCAGGGATTCTTACATTTACCATTGATTCAGTGGATATGGAGAGACTTCACAAACAACTGGTAAACCATGGCGTTATTTGCGCCTATCGTGGTGGAGGTATCCGATTTTCACCCCATTTTTACACATCCGGACAAGCACTGACCAAAGCCGTGAACACTCTGAAAGCCGTCGTACTTGAACCAACCAAATCTCAGAAGTGACAACCTGGAGCGATTCGATAGCCTGAGCTTCGCGCAATCACTATAAAAGCCGTACCTTAAAGGTTGCGCCGCCTGGTGCCCAGTGCTCCGATTCAAAACAGCGAATTTCACTGGTTTGAAAGCCATGGTCCTGAAAAACATTGCCATGTTCAAGCAATGAAGCCAACGAGGCTATAATCGGCATGTGAGACACCAGCATGACGGATTCACTGTTGATTTCTTCTAGTGCAGCCAGGCAAGATTGAGCTGACTGATCGGGTGTTGCCGCGCGGAAAGCGACAGTGTGTAAAGCAGCCTTCTGCTCCTGATTTTGATCGCTATACTGAGCTTTCAGACGACTTTCTAAAATAGTAGCTGTTTCAATCGCCCTCACATAAGGACTATGCAACAGCAAAGGCAAGGGGTAGCTACTCTTGGCTAAATAGTCACAAAATTGCTGAGCTATCTGAACCGTATATTCTTTTCCATACTCAGTGAGTTGGCGCTCCTCATCTGTGGTCGCGCGGGCTTCCGCCTCCCCGTGTCGCATTAAAAAAATAACCGGCATTATACCACCTCTATTATTATGGCCTTTCCTGAATATAGCTTTCCATCGCCCTGCTCAAGGGTTAAGGCAAAGAACAAAGCACATGGCTGAACTAATCTGCATGGTTGCCTCTAACATTGGCATTTAGGCAAAAAGGCAAGACCAACTAAGTTAATCAGAGAACTGTCTACGATTCGCAAGTGAAAAAAATCTTACGCCTCATTTTGCCTTGGCAGAATAAATTCCACATCACTGGTCTGCTGCCGCAACATGAGTTGGCTGATTACCTTGTCAACGGGCATTTTTTCATAAATTATTTTGTATAAGCCGTTCACCAAGGGCATATCTATTCCCATTTCAATGGCTTTATGATAAATAGTGCGGGTCGTGTTGACCCCTTCTGCTACTTCTCCCAAATTTCGGACTATGTCCTCCAAAGTTTCACCTCTCGCCAATGCATGACCCACCCGATAGTTACGGCTAAGCGGAGAGGTACAGGTAACAACCAGGTCACCGACCCCAGCTAAGCCCAAAAAAGTCAGTGGATTTGCACCCATAGCAACAGCAAAGCGACTCATTTCGGCGAGACTTCTGGTGATCAACATGGACTTGGTGTTTTCACCTTGCTGAAGCGCTGCCGCCATACCCGCAATGATGGCATATATATTTTTTAATGCTCCTCCCAACTCAACACCAAAAGTATCAGTATTGGCATAAACACGGAAATATTGATTACTCAAGGATTGTTGCACAACATCTCTCACATATTTATGCTCACTGGCTATTACTGTGGCCGTGATAGTTTTTGCAGCAATTTCTTTGGCCAGGTTGGGGCCACTTAGTACTCCGCTCATACATTCCGGCAATTCCTGTCTGAGCACCTCACTCATCATGGTGAAATTTGTTTCCTCAATACCCTTCGAGGTACTTACCCACGCTTGCTGCTTTTTCCCATAGGGTTTTGCAGCTTGGATAACGGCTCTGAAGTACTTGCCGGGAATGGCTACGAAAATCAACTCTGCATGTCTGAGAGATAAAGCCAAATCATCAGTGGCTTGCAGTGACTGGCTCAGTAATACATTGGGCAAGTAACGGCTGTTCAGATGCTTTTCGTTGATTTCTGCTAATAGATCGCGGTCCCTCAACCAGAGGGTAGTAGCATGATCGTTGTTCGCTGCTATATCGGCCAGAGCCGTACCGAAACTGCCTCCACCCAATACACAAACCTTCAATTTTTTCATCAGTGGGCAGGCCTTTTGACTGTAGAAGTCGCAAACTATAGGAAAAGCCGGACGAAGAAACCAGCTTTTAAAGGAGGAATAAATGGAGAATGAGAACCTGATAAAGCTCAAGCTGGGCCACGACCGCTGTACTGACAACAACATGGACTGGTTGTACTTGAACTTTATTGGCCTAATTACTGATTTTTCGAAAGGCTTTTTGCTGCTTATGCACAGAGGTAGTCAATTAGAGGCAGTTACTCAAACCAACGAGAAGGATATCCAATGGCAGGGATACGGGTGTGTGAGGTTCTGATTTTGCGCACCATACAGCCTCTAGTTAGACGCCACCTGTGCCTCTGTACGCCCCTTTGCACCAATACAACCTACACAAAAGAAGGCTGACCCGGATCGCTTTCCAGTGAGTTAACCAAGTCTTTGAAAGCTTCTTTGTTACGGCTATTCAGGTCCATCAAAATCTTGTGTGCAGCCAACACCTTTTCTCTGACTTCGGCTTCCGATGCTTGCAAAAGAGGAATTTCATCGAGATGCTCGATCTTTGAGACGGCTTTCTCAACGATGATAAATAGTTCGTCGAAGCCCATGGAGTAAACAAGCCGGGACACATCAGGATTAGTAGATATAATGGTAGGCAGAATTTTGTCTGCCTTCTTCGCAAAAATACCAATTTTTGCCAAAAGTCCAAGGGTGGTGCTATCAATGATGTCAGCTTCGGTCAAGTCAATGACGACTGTCACGAACTGTTCATCCGCACGCATATTGTCAATGATCGCATCCAAAGTAGAACAAGTATTCAGGCGCACTTCTCCTGTGAATTTCAGGAGATACAAACCTTTCTCTGCCGCTTGCAAAATTTTACAACTAACCATCGTCTACACCGTTATATCTGCGGTCTGTAAATCTCTTATCAACAATATGGCAATATCATCTGGTAATTCATTGATCCAGTTAATACCAAAGGCACCCTCCAATTCGTCTATTGAGTGTTCAGTCGCTTGAATAGTCTCTAATAAAGCAGATTCTTTTTCAGCTAAAGAACCCGCGTGGATCACATCAAGAATACCGTCTGAGCACAATATAAGCGAAAACCCAGGAGCTAAAGAAACTTCAAATGTTGAGTAATGAGGTTCTTCATACAGACCTACTGGTGGCCCACGTCCTTCCAAAAACTGAGTAACTCCTTCGTTAGTCAGCACTGGCATGGGAAAGTGAGCTCCCATTGAATAAGTTAATTTATGTTCCGAAAAATCGATCACTCCAGCAAACATAGTCAAATGTTTGCCCAGTTCAGTATCTAAAACTTCCTTATTAACTCTCACTAAGAACTGATCTGGATAAAGAATATGGTCACTGGATTTTCTTCTCAGATTGCGCTGCAATCTGGTCGTTAGATTCTTAAGCAACACCGTAACAAAGGCTGAAGATGCCCCATGCCCGGAGACATCGGCAAAATAAAAGGCCGCTTTTGAGCGGGTAACAGGAAAATAGTCGAAAAAATCACCGCTCAAATATAAGGAGGGTTTGATACAATGATCAAACTCGGTTCCTTTGAAATTAAAGTGACGTTCCGGCAGCATCTTCATTTGAACATGCCGGCCAGCCGTTTGATCTTCTTGTAACTCCTCCAGGCCCGCCTTTATTTCTTTATTGGTATTTTCGAGCTTCAAGCGAATAACTTGATTTTCCCGCTGCATTCTTACAGCATCTAACTGCCTTTCTATGGCCACGTCTAAATCCCGCAGATCCAGTTCATCTTTATCGACAAAATCAGAGGCACCCGCCCGAAGAGCTTCTAATATAGTCCCGCTATTTCTAACCCTGGCCAATACGACAATGGGCGGCTTCGGGACATAACCTGTTATACGAACTTTAAGCGTTTCTATATCTTTAGGATTGATATCGCCAATAATTAAGTCTGGGACTGACTGAATATTGTAGGCCAGCAGATCACTGGCAGAGTTAACGACCTCTACATAGTACCCGAGGGAGCCAAAATGCTCTTTCAGGTGATGAGAGAATTCTCGATCCTCGTCTACAATTAATAGGGTTTCCTCGAGGTCGGCCATTAACTTTTGGTTTAACTCTGTCTTGGGAAGGATGAATTCCCCGTGAATGTAATTATAGAAACAGCATCTCAATATTGCCTTATTCCGACCCAATTTGGTATATAGCAGAAACGCTGATTACCTACCAATACCAGGTCCATACAAACAAATCCAATATTACTGTATAAACCAAGCATCTATTGCAAGGCGTCTGCGATACAACGAATCAATGATTTAACATCTAAAAGGCTAATAGGTGGATCAGCTGAGCTTTGATCGATCAGGCCACCTACCAATCCGCCATACTTACTGGCAAAATTTAACGTCAACTGCCATAGTGGAAGAGAGATTAGCCGAAGATAAAGATCAGCTCCCAACTCCTCAGTTTATAAAACGCCCTAAAATACCTGTTGACGAACAACAATTGAACATCCATGAATATAGCCAACCATTCAGTTGGGTAGTTGGGCATCATCAACCTTGGTTTACTATTCGACTAAGACAACGGAATAAAGTCAGACCCCGGGAGCAACAAAAAAACTATCCGGCACAGTAACCTTGAAAAATAGAATAATCATACTAACTGTCAGTTCTCCCGGTTATACGCACTTTTAGTTATGTACGCATCGAGAATATGAACCAATCAATTAAAGAGTTACTAGGTGTGGGTGAGCGCTTGATCATGGACCCTGTTCATGGCGGCATTTCCCTGTTTCATCATGAAATCCAGGTTATCGATCACCCACTGTTCCAGAGGCTGCGATCAATCTGTCAAAATGACATACTGTCTCTGGTTTTTCCGGGCGCAACCCACTCGAGATTTTTGCATAGTATAGGAACTCTGCATGTTGGACACCGCATTTATCGCGCTTTAATCGAAAATTGTCTGAGGAACAATCAATCTACTGCATCGAATACCAGTGACAAAGATCGTATAAAAGATCATTTAACTGACATCAACTATTTCAATAAACTGGTGAGACTCGCCTGCTTGCTGCACGATTCAGGACACAGTTGCTTTTCACATCAATTTTCTAAAGTGACGTCAATCGACAAAATACTAAGGCAACCCGGCCTCTTCGATCAGTTATGGTCTGGTATAGATACAGCGGATATCTACCACGACAAGCCGGAAAAACTAAAGCATGAACACTATTCGGTGCGCTGCGCTTACGAAATTCTGGATCGGCGTATATGTCAACTTGCCAATATCGAAGCCAGCGATGTCATGGCATTAATGGAAACCACAAGCGCCGTTTTAAGTCGGCAGTTTACCCGCCATGCCAATAGCATCTGGTCTTTGTTAACTGGCTCGCCTAAGCCACATCATCAGGCCGCCGGGCACATTAGAAACCTACTGCGCCTGATAGTTTCTGGTGAAATTGACGCCGATCGGGCTGACTATATGCTGAGAGATGGATTTCATTCTTCGGTAACCCTGGGTGGCTTCAATCTTGACCATTTACTCAAAAACCTTCACGTGGGCTGGGACAGTGAACTAAACTGGATGGGTATGGCCATTACTCATAAAGGTTTGGGCGCACTCGAAGACTTTGTCTACTCACGGCATCAAATGTACCGGAAAGTCTATGGGCACAAAACTTCTATTGGCTTTGACTGGCTCTTAAGAAAAGCGATCGATGAAGTTCTGAAAACCAAGGAGGCGAAGCAGTTTATTGAAACCTGCCTGAACGATATCAAAATCTTCAAGCACCTCACCGACTATTATTTTTGGGAGCAATTCCGAACCTTAGCCAGACGTCAGCCCCGTAGTTGTTCGGCTCTCATTGTAGACCGGATACGACTCAAGCCACTTCACAGCATGGAAAATGTTGAGATCGGGCAACTGAAGGAAAAAAAAGAAAAAGTAGCTGCGTTTAACGGCATAGAACCAGAGGGCCTGGTCACTTGTGAACTCAAGGCCAGATTTTCTGGCATCAAGCGAGGCTTCAATGCCATTAAGGTCATTAATTTCAGACCCAATTCCAACCACAAGGATATCTACTACTCCCTGATTTCAGAGGAAAGCCAGTTCTTTGAAAAATTCTGTGATGGCAACATCATTCACTTCTACCTGGCACCCGATATTGACCCCATTTAATCTCCCTTTAGGATAGGGGGTAGTGTAAGATTCTTTATTGAGAATCAATCCTTACCCCGCACCATCAATCCTAATGATTAAAACCAGAATAAGCAGGACAACGCGTAATTTATGAAGACCAGGGAGCGCATCATCCATGTCAGCCTAGAATTGTTTAATATTTACGGAGAACCTAATGTCACTACACTGCAAATCGCTGATGAGTTAGATATTAGCCCAGGCAATCTCTACTACCACTATAAAAACAAGGCCGAAATTCTGGTCGAACTGTTTTCTCGCTATGAACACGAGATTAAGCAATTACTCGATGTACCGCCCGATGCCGACTTTAGTTTGGAAGATTATTGGCTGTTTTTGCACTTAATATTCGAGTGTATTGCTAAGTATCGGTTTCTTTACAAGGA
>JGI12048J13642_10366311_pt1 | contig 23080 bp, 13 predicted proteins | sample ElkSlonscriptome_16_FD_13642 | JGI IMG/M metagenome (IMG submission 13642)
CACGAAAGAACAAGAGCTGTTTTGTGCCGGCTTTCGAAACCAATACGATGTGGCTCTCAATCGTTTTGGAGACATGTTTACTTTCGATGCCGATATGGAATGGGACTTGGGTTTGCCTTGGTATCGCCCGACGCGAATCTGCCACGTCGTAAGCGGTGGCGACTATGGCTGGCGAAGCGGAACGGGCAAATGGCCTAGCTACTACGAAGATAGCTTGCCGTCGTCGGTCGATATTGGCCCTGGGTCGCCGACCGGTGTCGTCTTCGGTATCGGGGCCAAGTTTCCTACCCGATATCAAGACGCGATGTTCGCTCTCGATTGGACGTTTGGCACCATCTATGCCGTCCACCTCGAAGCGGACGGTGCTGGTTATCAAGGCGAAAAGGAGCCTTTCCTGTATGGTACACCGCTGCCAGTGACGGATGTGGTGATCGGAAAAGACGGGCATTTGTACTTCACCGTCGGCGGGCGAGGGGCCGAGTCGGCTTTGTATCGGGTTCGATATGTGGGTGATGAATCGACGGCAGCACCTAGCGGCGACCCTGCGGAAACAGCTCGAAACCAGCGTCGAGTGCTCGAGTCGTTCCATGGCCGAACCGACCCATCAGCGGTTGCGACCGCTTGGCCAGCACTGAAAAGTCCAGATCGTTTTTTACGCAGCGCGGCACGTGTTGCCGTGGAATCACAGAACCCCAATGAATGGGCTGGCCGCCTCTTTACGGAAACCGATCCTCAAACGATCATCACAGCATCCGTTGCGCTCGCTCGCACCGGATCTTCCGAACACTTATCACCGCTGCTTGAAATACTCGCGACGCTCGACGCGAAGCAGCTTCCCGAGCATCAATGGTTGGGGCTACTTCGTGCCTATCAGTTGGCTTTCATTCGCTTGGGCAATCCAAGTGAAGAGGAACGTAGCGATCTGATTGAGAAATTTGATTCTCTCTTTCCGAGTCAATCATCAAACGTCAACCGGGAATTGGTCCAATTGTTGGTCTATTTACGTTCCCCGAGTGTAGTCGCCAAGACGATGGAGTTAATTGCCAAAGGATCCGAGCCAAATATTCCGGATTGGCAAGAGCTCGCGTCCCGAAGCGAACGCTACGGTGGGACGATTAGGAAGATGCTTGAGAATCCGCCACCAGCGACCGAGATTGATTATGCATTCGCATTGAGAAACGCCCATATCGGTTGGAATCTTGAACGACGGCGTGACTATTTCGAATTTCTCAATCAAGCGGCCAAGGCATCGGGCGGAGCGAGCTATCCAGGGTATCTGACCAATATCCGCAACGAAGCGTTGACGACGGCGACCAATGAAGAGCGAATGGCACTACAGGATATCACAGGAGAGGACTTCAATCCCGTTCCCGATTTTGAGATCTTTCCGCTTCAGCGTTCGCTCAATGAAGATGCCGAGAATGGATCAGCGAAAAAGTGGACAGTTGACGAAGCCCTGGGGGCCGTCCGAGGTGAACCCGATTTCGAGCGTGGGCGGAGTGTTTTCTTCGCAGCCGAGTGTGGTAAATGTCATCGTTTGGCTGGACTCGGCGGTGGCGTCGGCCCTGATCTGACCAGCATCCCAAACAAGTTCGATCAGCGGTATGTGATCGAAGCAATGGTCAATCCGAGCAAGGATATTTCGGATCAATATGGGTCGACTAAGGTGTTGCTCGATGATGGCACCATCGTGACTGGCATTGTGGTCGATAAGGACACTTGCCTTGAGATCTATCCGCAGGAAGTAACTGACAAACCCATCGTGGTTTCAAAAGATGAAATCGAGTGGATGGAACCGTCAAAGGTATCGCAGATGCCAGAAGGTTTGCTCGATCGATTGACGGAGCAAGAGATACGCGACTTGGTGGGCTACCTCATGAGCGGCGGCGTTCCAAAGTAGGCCGGCTCTGGGGTGCTCAAAAGCTTGGTGTTAATGTGATCGTCACTTGCGCAGTTTGTGTACCTCTCCCGGCGCAGCAGGGGGAGGTAAGACAATCGTAAACACTTGTGAAACAGGCACTTAAAAGCCGCGCAGCCTCTGCGTTTGGGAGAGCTGGTTAAGTTGTTCAGCGAAACGCATATGTTGCACGACTTCTAAATCGGGAGAGAGCTATCTGTGGAACAAAACTGATGCCTACCGATACCGCATTCAACCCGATGATTGAGCACCCCAGGACTGGGTCGACCAGCGAAAGACCCGGCATCCACAGCTTGCCTAATTGATCGAACGTTAACCCGGTTGCTTGCCGGGTCGGCATCGTAAAATCTTCTTGCCCCAGCCTAGAGCCTTTAGCGAGAACACACCAAACGACCAACTCACGGTGTTTTGCGACGGACGCGGCGGCGAGGCAACATTTCAATGATCTGTGCGGCGACCTCTTCGGTTGCTTTATAGGATACGTCCAAGCATTCCCAATGTTGCTCGTTGATGAGCTGGCGAATCTGTTTAAGTTCTGCCCGTATGTCGGGCAAGTTCGCATACTTTGGCACCGCTAAATGACTCATCTGTTCGATCCGTGTTTGCCGTACCGATTCCAAATGTGCCGCACTCATGGTCAACCCAATTACTCGCTTCGCATTGAGCTTCAACAGAGGTTTGGGCAGCGGCATATTGGGAATCAAAGGAACGTTGGCTGCCCGGATGCCACGAAACGCCAAATAGCAGCATGTCACACTTTTGCTCGTACGTGACGCACCCACTAGCACCACGTCTGCTTGTTTCAGATCATCAACATTTTGACCATCGTCATGGGCCATCATGAAGTCCATCGCATCAATGCGGTCAAACTGAGCTTGATGAACGTCATACAACAATCCCGCGCGGCCCTGCGGAACCAAACGCAGGTGATCGCTTAACACCGAGACGGCCGGACCAAGCACATCGATACAGGGTACGGCTAAACGGCGGGTTTCGGCGTAGACCGCTTGGCGAACCTCTTTTTCAACGATCGAATAACAAACCACCGCTTCTTGTTTCGCTGCGATTTGGATGATGGCAATGGCTTTGTCCGCGTTTCGAACGCCGGGATGAATCGTGATTTCCACTTCACAATCAGGGAACTGTTCGAGTGCCGCACGAATCAAACCGTTAGCCGTGCGACCTGTCCCGCCCGACAATACAAAAACATTTTTTGGCTTGTTGCTTTTCTCGGATGACATTTCTCGTTTCCTAAGCGGCTTCGCCTTCTGAAATCTCACCATCTTCAGTGACGTCTTCAAAGCGGATCGACACCTGTTTACTGACTCCCGATTCCTGCATCGTCACCCCGTACAACGTCGTTGCCGCCGTCATGGTTTTCTTGCTATGGGTGACGACCACAAATTTCGAATGATCCAAAAATTCGCTTAGGACAGTCACAAAACGTCCGATGTTGGCTTCGTCAAACGGAGCATCGACTTCGTCGAGCACACAAAACGGACTGGGCCGGTACTGGAAGATCGACATCAAGAGGGCGACCGCCGTGAGTGCTTTTTCGCCACCTGAAAGAAGGGAGTTATTGAAGCTCGGTTTGCCAGGCGGTGTGGCAACAATTTCCACGCCTGCTTCGAGCGGATCTTCGTTCTCTTCCAAAATCAAGTCGGCCGTCCCGCCACCGAACGATTTCCGGTACAACTTTTGGAAATTTTGGCGGATCGCCTCCAGTGTATCGAGAAACAACCGACGGCTGTCCGCATTGATGCGGCCGATGATCCGCTGTAGCGAATCCTTGGCTGCTGTTAAATCTTGGTACTGCCCATGCAATTGATCATAGCGCGTTTGCAAGCCTTCGAGTTCGTCGAGAGCCTCCATGTTGACCGATGTCGTTTTTTGCAATTGGCTGCGAAGATCGGCTATCTCGTCTTCGAGTCCTCGACGATCTTCGGGTTCTTCCAAGTCCTCGGGCGGCTCGCCAACGCGAAGATCGATCTGGTAGTCTTCGAGTAACCGATCGGCCAACGTTTCGCGTCTTAGTTTTGCGTTGTCTCGTTTGGCGGTGATCGCATGAACCGCTTCGCTCGCTTGGCTGGTTTGTTTGATCGCCGCTTCGCTGGCCTTCACGATTTCTCGGTTTTCATGACGGACATTCGATGCGGCTGCGGCTAATCGCGAAAGTTCTCGGGCACCTCCATCGGATTCCCAGTGCAGCGTCGCCAACCGACTCGTCGCTTCGAGTGTCCGCAGCGTGAGTTCATTGATTCGCGTGCGTCCTTGTTCGGCTTGCGAGCGGACTTCGGCGACAGCGGCTTCGCGTTGACCTTGGTCACGCCGTTGTTGAAGCAGGGCGGCGGAAAGGGCTTCGAATTTCTGCTCCGCCCGTGCCACATCGACGCTAATCGCCATCACGCCACTGGTCGCTGATTGCAGTGCCGATTGAGCGCCCGAGAGCATCTCATCCACCTCGGCTGCTTCGAGTTCCAGCGTTTCAATGTGGTGCCGACCGGTGGCGATTTGTGTTCCCAATGCAGCGAAATCGGATTCCGATGTCGAACGGGTTTGGTGAGTTTCTTGGATTTCGGCATCGATCTCGTCATGCGAATCTTGAATCGATTGTCGCCGCTCGTGAACATGTCGAAGTTCTGCCTTTGCCGCTGCCCGGTCGGTGATCATCCCGCGATGTCGCTGTTCGATTCGTCCCAGTTCCGCTGCTTGGTCATCGACCAAGGATGCCAATCGCTGCGATTCCTTCTCCGTTTCATTCAATTGAAACTGATAGTGCTTGATCTCTTGTTCGGCAGCAGTGATTTGACTGCGGCGGCTGACCAATCCCGTCGACGTACTCGCCGGTCCGACGACGATGGTCCCGTCGGTCTCCAGTAGCTCGCCCGACGCCGTCACAAACCGCAGTCCTGCTCCACTCAATTTCTTCAGTCCCAGCGCAGTGGCCAATGAATCGACCAACCACGTGCTGCTAAGCAGATGCCGCGTGAGGCCTTCGAAGCGCGGTTCGCATTTGATCATGCGGTCACCGCGTCCAATCACGCCTTTCAAACCATCGAGCCGTATTCGGTCGCCCGGACGTCGCCGCGGAAGTTCGTCGATGCGGATCAATCCGACACGGCTTTCGATTGACAAACTGCCACCTAAAATCGCCTCTTGAAGCTGGCCGCCTTCGACGATCAAATACTGCGACCGCGTTCCGAGAGCGGCATCGATTAGCGGAGCGACGTGCATGTCGACTTCGAAAGATTCGGCAACAATTCCGAGCATCGATTTGGCTAACGGATGGTCCTCGTTGCTAAGCGATTCGAGAATACTTCGCACACCGCCGGAAACACCTTCTTGGCGGCGATGCAAATCTTGCAGCATACTCAACCGTTCGCTGACGCCTTGCAGTCGCACCTTCAGCGCCGAGACTTCTTCGCGGCGGCGTTCGAGCGTGCGACGGCTATCGCTTAATTTGGCTTCCGCCAATTCAGCTTCCTTAGCCGCTTGTTCGATGTTTTCTTCTAGCGACGACACGCGTTTTTCTGCAATCGCAGCTTCTTTCTCGGCCTCGTCTCGCAGTGTTTTCGATGAACCGAGTCGTTTCTCTAAACTGGCCAACAAGCGGCGAACTTCCGCAATCTGTTGCTCGGCACGTTGGCGTTTCGCTTCCAAATCTGCGACACGGCGGACCGCGGCTAAATGTTTCTGTTGGACCTGATCGCGGCGCTGGCGAACTTCATCGACTTCGGCTTGAATCTTGTCACGTTCGGCCTCCGATTCTCGACCACGCTGCTGGACGTCTGTTAGCTCGGCTTCGTACTGCGCCAGCCGCTCATTGGAACTGCGAAGTTCGGCGGCAGCTGAACCCGCTTGCGTTTGTAGCAAACGAACGCGCCGGAGTGATTTGGAGACCGACAAACGTAGGTCAGCGATCGTCGATTCATCGGCATCACGGCGACCGCTCAGTTCGGCAATTCGTTGCAGATTCTGTGATCGACGTTCTTCGACCAGCCGAGCTTCATCGGCGATCTGTTGCAGCTTCATATCAGCCGCTTGCCGCTGCTCGGTCATCTGCTCGCGAAGCGATTCCAATTCTCGTTGCTTCGTGATTGCCGACGCGAGATCAAGCTCCGATGCATCGAGTTCCTCGCTGAGCCGTTTCCAATCGGTCCAAGCGATTTGGGTGCGAAGTTCCTTTAGCCGCTCGGTCGCGATGCGATAGCGTTCCGCTTTGCTCGCTTGGCTGCGAAGACTTCTCAAGCGACCCGCCACCTCGTCGACAATATCGCCGAGCCGAGTCAGATTGGTTTGCACGCGAGCGAGCCGCCGTTCCGCTTCGATTTTCTTTGTCTTGAAGCGGCTAATGCCGGCAGCTTCTTCGAAGATCGCACGGCGGTCCTTCGCGTTCGCCTGCAGCATCCGGTCAACCTTGCCCTGCTCGATCAAACTGTAAGCATCGATACCAATCCCCGTACCTTGGATCAGACTCTTGACATCCTTTAACCGGACCGCTTGGTTATTGATCAGATACTCGGTTTCACCGCTACGAAAGACGCGGCGAGTGACATGCACTTCGGGAGCGTCAACGGGAAGCGCGCCATTTTCGTTGTCGAAAATGATTGTCGCCTCGGCGGAAGAGGCGGGACCGCGAGTCTGTGAGCCCTTGAAAATGACGTCCGACATGTCCTTGCCCCGCAAACTCTTGGCACTTTGCGAGCCGAGAACCCATTTGATCGCGTCGACAATGTTCGATTTGCCCGAACCATTGGGACCGACAACGACCGTAATGCCGTCGGGGAAGTCGAAGCGGGTTCGGTCAGCGAAACTTTTGAACCCGGCCAGTTCGAGTGCTTTTAGCATGCGAAGAGTTTATTTGCTCGGGAACATGTGGAGTGCGGGGAATGACTCTCTACAGAGTAAATGAAAGCGTGCTCTAAGCCTAGCTCTGTTTCCATTTTTGCCGTTTTTTCAGGTTGTTTGGGCAAATGAGGGGATTTCAAGACGGGATTGCAACGAAACGACAAAATGGGCTATTTATGGTGAGTGTTAAACCGCGTGCCCAACGGGCCGCGCGTGATTTGGATGGCGCGCGGCCCGCTGGGCACACGGTTAAACAGAGCGACATGTAAAAGCCCCCCGAACGGAACGGTAATGCAACGCAGGAGGCGGAATTTGACGGGTTTCTCTCAGTGGATGCACGCACTAGCTATGCGTGTTGATGACTATCTGCTGCAATCTTGTCTCGTTCAACTTCGCTTGACCCTTTGCATTCTCATTGCCACCTCGTTTGCCCCTTTCACGCACGCACAAACCACGGAATTCGAACAACTCAATCAAGCGATTACAGCGGGGCAACTCGAGCAAGCGATCACGATCGCTCGGCGGTTGGACGATCAAAAACCGCCCGATATCGATCTTTCCTTGTCCCTCGTCCAACTCGCTCGGTCGTTGCAGGCATCGGGTGATATCGCCTCGGCGAGCGAGTTTTTCAATCGAACGGGCGCGGCACTCGACCGACCAGCTTCCGCAAATTTGGCACCCGAGACCGTCGTGAGTATGCGGTTATTGGCCGCTAAGTGGTTCGTTCAAACCGAAGCACGTTCGGAAGCTGCGGTTGCACTTGAGCGTGCGTTTGAGCATGCCGACGCCTTCTCAGAGTTACAACGCAAACTTGCCGTCGATCTCTGCTTAACGCTTGGTGCCGATTCTCTGCGAAGTGGTTTGCCTGCGGTCGCCAGCCTGGTTTACCCGTTGGCGGTCATCCATGCGTCCGATCAACAGCGGCCGCTGGCGATGCTGGGCGACGCATGGTCGATGGCAATGTTGGGCGAACAACCGATCGACGCGGCAAACAAGATGACCGATTTCGTCGACGCCTTTCCCAAACATCCCGATGCATCGCGAGCACTGCGGGCCGCCGTTGATTGCTTGAAGCAGCACTCGGCGACTTTAGATAGGGAGCCCTTGGCGACGGAGAGTCCAGAGAAAACCGATCTAGAAAACCGCATTGTCACCGATCTGCTAACCCGCTGGCCAGACTTGATACCGGTAACCGAGGTCACCGGTATCTACGCCGGTAGGAGCGCGGACCAGATACCGACGTCGATGCGCAGATGGTTGATCCGCCAAGCAAAAACGGATCAAATCCACACGTTCGACCCGCCGTTGATCGCTCTGGCACTGGAAATCGCGGCTGCGGAGTCCGATGCGATAGGTTGGGACCGCTGCAAAGCGAAATTGGCGGAAATCGATCAAACAGGACAAATCACCTCCGATTTGCTCAATCGTTTGCCCTCGAAATCGGATGCCGAGCAATTGGTGATCTATTTGTTGACGTCGTCGCCCGAAACGTCGTCGCCCGAAACGTCGTCGCCCGAAACGTCGTCGCCCGAAGTGGGGAACGCAAACGGGAAATCCCCGTTAGCGATTAAGCCGATGGCACGTGAAGCCGCGTGCCGCTGGGCCGGACGCAACCAGAATTGGTCGATGCTGGCCATGGCCGCATTTTCGACGTCTCCTGAAATCGACGATCCGACTCGCACCGCTGCAATGGAACGCCTTTTTGCCGAATCGTTGATGCAAACCGGTCGCAAAGCAGACGCCCACTTTTGGTGGGTCCATTTGGTGGATACTCGAAAGGTCGGCGATTTCGCGACGCTTCTGCGGTGTGCGGAAACCGAGACTTCGCTCGGAGAGGTCGATGTCGCATCGCGGCGAGTCGGTGCGGCTAAACAGGCTGCCGGTGACGATCCACTTCGTGGTTCTTTGGTTTCGATGCTGGCCGCCGAATTGGCCATCCGTCGGTTGCGGTTCGACGAGGCCCGCGGGGAACTCGAAGCGGTCGTCCGTAGCAGTTCGGTGGACGCCAGTTTACGGGGACGGGCACAGTGGATGATTGGCGAGACGTTTTATCTACAGGAACGCTTTACCGAAGCAATCGAGGCGTACCGATCGGTGGCCGGAATGGACCCCGACAGTGACTGGGTTGCCGCTGCACTCGTTCAAGCGGGAAAATGTTTTGAACAATTGGGGAGGACACGGGACGCCGCAGTTTGCTATTCGACACTTATGGCTCGGCATCGTGATAGCCAATATGCCGAATTGGCGAGCCGCCGCTTGGCTGCTTTATCCAATGCTACTTCATCGGATTCAAATAAAACGTTACGGCGATGAGCGATCAACTACCGAAATTGTCCAAAAATCAACCAAAACTGCGACGCCCCCGTTCGCTGTCCCCGCAAACCGCTGGTTTGATGTCTCGCATCATGCCCGCAGTCGTACTGGCGATCGGTGCGATGGGGTTGATGATCCATTTAGAGAACGCGTCGGCGCAATACCCCAATCCAAACCAACCCAATCGGTCTGCGACAAACGGCTATCCACCGAATCGTTCGTCATACGACAGCGGTATTCCGACGATTCCTGTGGAGGCGATGTCAGCGTCGGCAAAGCTTCCTCCCGAAACCGATGTCGAAGCGACCGCCGACGACGCCGAATCGGAATCGTCATGGCAGTTGCCCGCAGTCATATCCAAAGCAGCCGAGGGAGGATGGTTGATGTTGCCGTTGGCAATTTGTTCGCTAATCGTCTTTTCGTTGTCGCTCGAACGGATGATTGCGCTGCGTCGCAGCCGAGTGATCCCGCGTCCCTTTGTTCGCCGCTTCACCGAGTGTGTCGAGGATGGACAATTGAGCTATGACGAGGCGACCGAATTGTGCGATGAATTTGATTGCCCGGTTGCCGAAGTCTTCCAAGCCGCCGTCCGCCGTTGGGGACGCCCCATGTTCGAAATCGAGCAAGCCGTGATGGACGCAGGTGACCGTGTCGCCGATGGACTGAGACGTTTCGTACGAGTCTTTCATGCGATCAGCAATGTCGCTCCGCTGATGGGATTACTTGGAACGGTACTGGGGATGATCGAAGCATTCGAAACGATTAGTTCGCAAGCGTCGATCGGACGCCCCGAAATGCTGGCCTCGGGAATCAGCGTTGCGTTGATGACTACCGCTGGTGGGCTCAGCGTCGCCATTCCTGCGTATTTGGCTTACATGTACTTTAGCAGCAAATCGGATCGCTACTTGGGTGAAATCGACAAGCTTTGCCAACGCGTGATCGATTGTATTTCCGCGGAAGGTCTCGAGAACAATAGCTCGCAGAAAACGAACGCGAAGAGAAAACGAGCAGCCTAATGTCGATTCGTCGTGAGAAAACCGAAGAAGCTACGATCAATTTGACACCGATGATTGACGTCGTGTTTCTGCTGGTCATCTTTTTTATGGTCGGCAGCAAATTTAGCGAAGCCGAAAGCCGGATTAATGTCAATGTTCCGTCCGTCGGCGAACTGCGTTCGATTACACGAGCCCCCGATGAACGAATCGTTGTCGTCGATAACAATGGCTCGGTCACGTTGGACAACTCCGTGGTCACGATCGATCAATTGACACAGACATTGAGTGAACAACACGCCAGCTATCCAAGTCTACGAGTGGCGGTTCGGGGCGATGGAGCAAGCTCATTCCAAAAGGTGGCCGAGGTCTTGCATGCGGTTCGCAGCAGTGGCGTTGAGCAAGTCGGCTTGTCTGCCAAAAGTGCACACCGCTAAGGGTAGATCATTTGGTAGATCATTTGGTGTCATCCACAATCCGATCCCCCTCAAACCGGCGGTTTTCTAAACGCAGAGTCGCAGAGATCGCAGAGTCGCTGAGACGGATAGATGAAACCATTTGCTGAATCGGTTCTGCCGAATTTGATCGGCGTGGTGGACTTAAAGGCGGGACAGTGTGTGCATGCGATCCGAGGTGAGCGGACGAACTATCGCCCGCTCAGTCGGTCGTTTCGGGACCCAACCAAACTAATCGGGCACTATCATCGACTTGGCCTGCGTTCGATCTACATTGCCGATCTCGATTCGCTCGGCGGAAAATCGATCCAGCTTCAAACGATCGAAAAGGGACTATTGCCTTTTGACAACTTAGAGTGCATCTTTGTTGACCTTGGTTTGAAAGACGCACAAGACGCATCACGCCTTGATGACGCCCTGAGACTGGTCGACCGATATCCGACGATCACGATTGTTTTGGCGAGCGAAAGCGTCCGAAATTTGAAATCGCTAAAGGAATTCGCTGAACGTATCGGCCCAGACCGAGTGGCCTTGGGGCTCGATTATCATGCCGAGCGTTTTAAGACGATTGATACCAGCACGAAGGAACGCGATTGGCTCGGCGAGGCTCATCGGATTGGCATTCGGCAAACGGTGATCATTGACACCGCCCGCGTTGGCACCGCGAGCGGTCCGAATCTGGCTACGATTTGCCGCCGAACGTCGGCAGCCTTTCCCGATCATTGTATTACCGCTGGCGGCGGAATTCGCAATACCGATGATGTGGAGAAGCTGCGACAATGCGGCTGCAACCGATTCCTCGTCGCAACCGCGTTATTCCCGTCACAGAGCCGTAGCCCAGGCTAGGTTCAAACCCCGCACGACCGTTGTAACTAGAATGGTCCGAACGACTTTTGAAAGAAGCCTATTTTCAGGATTCGCGTTTCGCCCAGTTGTTGATTAGAATATCGATCGAGCGTGTTTCGGCTCTCGTGTTCCCCTTTTCTCGTTTGTTCGACTTTTTTGGGTGTTTGTTGTGCGACCAGTTATCGATCGTCACGTTGCTTTCTCATCCTTTCGTTTGTCAATCCTGCTTGGGTTGGCCGCTTATTGCTTCGTTTTTTCGTCAAATGCCATTGAAGCGAGTGATTTTCTGACGCCCAATCAAGCTTCGCGGCTAGGGTTGGTCGAAACGTGGCAGCGGCAAATCACTTTGCCCGCTGGAGCGTCATCGATCGTTGACCAACAATTGTATGTTCACAGTAACTTAGTCCGCGAATACGTCGAAGTCGTTCGGACAAGCGATCAGGAGAGCGACCGAAGAGACGTGTTGCTTCGAATTCCGACCGACCGAATGGATTTAAGCGGAAACGAAATTGGCAAGGAGGAAGCGGAGCGATTGGCACGAAACGAGGTTCGGCGATTTAAACGACGTGGGATCGAAGCCGAAATCGCTTCCAGCCAAGTTCCCATTGTTCGGCTTTACACATTGGGCGACGATGGGACCGTTGAATCGAGAGATGCCGAAACAGGTGAAGTTGTTTGGATGGTCCGTGTCGGTGAACGTCGCTATAAGTATTTGGGGATGGGCGTTGGAGACGAGTACGCAACGATCATCAATGGCGGAAATGTCATTGAATTGGATGTGAACAACGGCGAAGAGACCGCTTCGGTTGCCGTCGTCAATATGCCGATCTACGGAGCGCTTCAAATCGAAGATTACTCAATTTTTGCAACGATTCGAAACGGAATTGAGGCGTACTCTCTATCCCAACCCGAACGGGTTCCGTTTCGCGAAACCGTGGTCGGCCAAGCGTTGGCGATCCCCACGCGTGCTCCCCAATCGAACAAGCTAGGTTGGGCGACCGATCGCGAATTCTTTTACTGTATGGAAGCGTCCGGCGTGCCCTCGGTTCTGTTTCGTTTGAAAACCGATGGCATCGTAAGTGGTCGGGTTGCTGCCGCCAGTGGGGATCGATTCTACTTCGGCTCTGAAGCGGGCCAGATTTACGGGGTGCGTGGGACTCGTAGCGGTGAAGTCATGTGGAGCAAACCCTATGGTGAACCGTTCTACGATACACCGATCATCGCTGGCAAGTATGTCTTAATACGGTCGGCGTTCGGTAATCTGTTGTCGCTCGATATGGAAACCGGGGTCACCAATTGGCAACGGCCTTCGACCAGCATCGACGAATTGCTGGGCATGATCCAAGGCAAAGTGTTTGCCACCTCGTTAACTGGATCTTTGGTTGTTTTGGATCTCGCAACGGGCGAGCGAATTGCGACGATGAACGAGATACGCCCCAGCCGTGTCTTGATTAACCCGATGACCGACCGATTGTACTTGGTAGGTGCAAGTGGCTATGTCCAATGTTTGCGGAGCGAAGATGCGGTCATGCCATCGTTCCAGGAGGCTTACCAGGCAAAGGTCGACGATCAACAAGACGCCAACAAGGACGAAAAGAAGAAGTCTGAAAAGAAATCGGGCTTGGATGCGCCTGGTTTCGGCACACCAGCGGCTGACCCGTTTGGTGGCGAGGCAGCCGATCCGTTCGGTAATCCTGGCGATGGCGGCGGCGCCGACCCGTTTGGCGGCAGTGGTGCCGATCCGTTCGGTGGCAGTGGTGCCGATCCGTTCGGGGGTGGTGGCGCAGACCCATTCGGCGGCGATCCGTTTGGAAACTAGCTGATGCCATCTGTCCGAGATCAACTTGTCATCAAGCTCAATCGTGGCAGCTCGAAATCGGAATCTTTTCAATCGATTTGTCAAGCTCTTTCCGAATACGCGGACGTTGACCGCGTTTGCCTCTTGGAAATGAATGCCAACGCCTTTCATTTGGCAGCGACAAGCAACGGCAAATGCATTGATCGCCGAACTCGACTCTCACGGTCGATGCAAGCGTTTGTCAGCAGTGCCGTCGATGCAAAAACACTTACCTGCGACAGCCCGTTTTCCTTCGTCGTCGGTTCTGGTACACCGATTCCAGACCCGATGTCCAAATCATTCCATCGATTCTTGTCCGAATCGGGATCGCGTCTCGTTGTGCTCAAACGCTACGATCTAGCCGGACGATCGGAACAAGATTTGGTCGCGAGCTTGCCAAATTCAATCGTGATCTTGATGGAGCGTTTTGACGCCCGCGATCGAATGGATGTTGTCTCGGAAATCGATCAAATTCAATCGCTAGTAGAAGCTTCACTAATCAACGCCATCGAGCGAAAAGCCACTTGGACCGATTCTTTTCTCGAGCGGATTCGCCGTACGAGCTTTTGGAAACGTGCTGCGTCAATCGTGGCATTGTGCTTCATTGGCATCGCTCTACTGGTACTGATTCCCGTTGAATTCTGGTTGCCAGCGGAGGGGCAAATTGTCCCCTCGGTTCGACGCACTGTCTTCGCCCCCGCCGATGGGATCGTGTTGGAGTTGCCCGTCCGTAATGGGTCAACGGTCCGGCAAGGGGAGACGATCGCCATCATCCGCAGTCGTGACTTGGACTTGAAACAACAACAAATAGAGAATGAGATCGCGGCGGCTCGTGCAAACCTCGATTCACTGATCCGTTCGCGAGGCAGTACTTCAAACCGAGTCGATTCTTCCGTTTCGTCTACCGAACAAGTGCTCAAAGCTCAACTCGAAGGGTTAGCCCAGCAAGCGGAATTCTTGAAGCAGCAACAGCAAGCGTTGGTTGTCAAGAGTCCGATTAGTGGACAGATCGATCATTGGAACATGCAGCAAAACTTGTCGAGCCGCCCGATCGCGCGCGGACAATTCTTAGCGGATGTGATTAGTGACGCCGACGGCTGGGTTCTGCAGATCGAATTGGATGATCGTCATAGCGGCTACGTCAAACCGATGAGTCTCAATCCGCAATATCCCGTTCGATTTTCGCTGCCATCGCAGCCCGGCGAACAATACGAGGCGGTTTTAGACCAAATGGATAATACCGTTGAGCAAAATGGTTTGGGAAAATGGGTCGTCCGAGCACGAGCCAATTTGCCCATCGATTCGTTCGACTGGCAATCGAGTATCCGTAGCGGAGCATCGGCTGATGTCAAAGTTCTCGCTGGAACTCGTTCCATCGGATTCGTCTGGTTTCGAGGTTTGATTGAATGGTTCCGAACGAAGGTTTAAAAGATAGCATGATTCGATTCGCGTTTTTTTCTTGGACATTGATTTGGGCCTTGTCGCTGACGACCTCGTTACACGCTGAGGAGACGGTGATCGTCATCGAGGACTTGATCGTCAAAGCGATCGATTTGGCCGAAGTCCCCGCGATGCAAACAGGTGCAATTCTAGATGTCGTCGTTCATGAAGGCGCATCGGTTGCGGCGGGGACGGTTTTAGCTCAACTCGATGATCGACACGCTCGGCTCGAGCAACAGATTGCCTCTGTCAATTCCGAAGTCTCCAAGCGAAAAGAGTTGGATACATCGGCGAGCTTGTTAGCACAAAAGAAACTTGCGCGACAAGAACAGAAAGCGAAGCAAAGTGAAATTGAGTCGAGTATTGCTTCAATTCAGGCCAACAACCAACTGCTGGTACTAGCATCCGAAAAATCACAAGCTGCCGCCGAAAATGAGCTCAAACGAGCCATCGAAGCCCGCAAACGCTACGTCGATAGTGTCTCCCAAAGCGAAATCGACGCGTTGGTATTAGCCTTTGAACGATCAAAACTTGAAACGCAACAAGCCGTTTTTCAATCCAAAGTTGATAAGCTATCCGCACAAGCTGAAACCATTTCCGCAACCGTCCAGACCCTCGCGATCGACGAAGCACGCATTGGCATCGATCAAACAAAACACGAAAAGGAAGTGCAATCGCTTGAAGCCGAGCTTGCTGACGTCCAAAGTAAACTTGCCGCACTGACGCTCGACCAATACCAAGTGGTCGCCCCGTTTGACGCAACCGTCGTTGAGATCATGCGGCATCAAGGGGAATGGGTGCGAGCGGGTGAACCGTTGATGAGACTCGTTCGACTCAGTGGACTCAAAGCGGAAGGGTATGTTGATGCGGATCGGCGTCGAGCTCTGCTAGACAATCCCAAGATGACGCTCAAACTAATTGGCGAATCGAATTTGGAGATCGAGCGTGATGGAATGAACGTGTTTGTCAGTCCGGAAGTCGATCCCGTCAATCACCAGGTTCGCTTCTGGGTTGAGTTCGCCAACCCCCATCATGACGTGCTGCCTGGAATGCGAATGTCCATGGAAATGACCGTCTCGGATGCCTCAATCTCGGATGCCCCAATTGCAGGCGACCGAAACACGGGCGGGCCATGAGCACACTGAAGCTTCGTAACGATTTGACTTGGCAAATGATCGATGCCCGGCATCAATCGTTTTGGGTGCTTCGTGATCCGCTGTCGAACGACTATTTTTACTTCAGTCAACGTGATCGTACGATTCTACGTTTGGCTGACGGAACTCGAACGGTTAACCAAATGGTTGAACATTGCAACCGAGTATTTGCACCGGATGTCGTATCGGCTCATCATGTCGTCCACTTTCTGGCGGACGCCAACCGAGCGGGAATGCTGGTCAATACATCAAACCGTTCGACACGCAGTGGAAAATCCCTTCGCACTCGGCCACGTTGGTGGCAAAATGTTTTAGCCCTTCGTTTACCTGGCGTCCCGGTCGGTGAGACGCTGGATCGGTTATTCACCTTGTTGTCGCCAATCATCCAAAAGGGGCGTGAACCGGTTATTGTGACGATGGTTGCTTTGGTTTTCGTCTCGGCAACGCTGATCGCCTTGTTCAATCTCACAGCGATCGTCGAACACGTGACGCTGGTGTCAACACGACCTTTGGTCGGAATCACCGTTGTTTTGTTGTTGGTGTTATCACTGACAAAACTGATCCATGAACTCGCACACGCGATCGCTTGCCGATACTTTGGTGCCGATTGTCGGCAAGTTGGCATCATGTTGTTGTTCGGATTTCCAGTTTTGTACTGCGATGTTTCCGATGCCTGGTTGCTGAGAAAACGTTGGCAGCGGATCACCGTTTCTGCTGCGGGGATGGGTGCCGAGCTGATGCTCGCTGCGGTGGCGACGCTAATATGGTTTTGGACGGATGCTTCCATGCTACGAGACGTGTGCGTCACGGTGATGGTCGTCTGTTCGATCAGTACGGTATTGGTCAATGGCAATCCATTGCTCCGATACGATGGCTACTACATCCTGTCGGATCTCGTCGGTATTCCGAATCTATCAACGCGAGCAGGTACGGTCACGACCACCGCGATTCGCCGAGTTCTATGGGGCCAGATCGATAGCGGACACGCGTTCGACACCAATCGATCTCGTGATTCAGTTTTGTCGGATACGCTTTTGATTTTCTACTCGATCGCTTCAGCGTTGTACCGAGGTTTCGTCTACCTGTTCTTTGCCTGGTTGGTTTTCCGGGTCGCAGAAATACGCGGTCTCGGGGCGATCGTCGTTGTTTGTATCGCAGCGGTTTTGTCAACGTTTGTCTTCCATCGGTTGGCTCGCCTCTACGCGAAACCTGCGGCCATTCGAAGCAATCGTCGTGGACTCTATCAGCGTCCTCTCGTGATCACTACCTTGGCGGTTTTTATCGTTGGAATCTTGCTGCTAGTTCCCGTGAAACAAACCGTCACCGGTCACTTGATTGTCATGCCACTGCACTCGCAAGACGTGTTCGTTAGCGTTCCGGGTCAGGTTGTCGATGCCGCCATGGAGGGTGAAACAACCCGAGCAGGCGATGTGTTGGCGAGACTATCGAATCCCGATTTAGAATACGAACGACTCAAGGTGGCAACGCAATTGGCAACCAAGCGTGCTGAGTTGGCTGGGTTAGAAAGTCGTCGTCGCTTGGACGGTCGTCGTACGTCCGAAGATTCCACGACGAAAACCGTTTTGACAGAATTGATCGAAGGCTACGAAAGGCAACAAGAACTGTTGAAAAGCGAGTATCAACAGTTAACGATCCGTTCACCGAGGTCCGGTAAAGTGTTTGCGACACGGTCTCGAAATCGATCTCTTGACTCGATTCGCGAACTCGGGTTTTGGAGCGGTACGCCGATGGCGGAGAGAAACCGAAACGCTTGGCTCGATACGGGAACGACCCTTTGCACCATCGGCGATCCACAACACTTTGAAGCAATCATGTTGGTTCCGCAGCATCAAATGGACAGAATCGCGATTGGACAAGACGTGGTCGCCAAGTTTCATGATCGTCCTCGCCATTCGGTCCAAGGTTCAGTCATCGAGATCGCAACGTCACCGATTGAGAAGTTGCCCGACGAACTCGTCACGCGAGCGTTGATCGATCCAAAGGTTGCTTCGGTAAATCGGTCGAATGAGACCTATTATCAAGTTCGGATCGAACTCAACCCGCTGGAGGAGCCGCTACCGATCCGAAGTACCGCCGCAGCCAGTATCGAAGTTGAACGGGAATCGCTGTTTTCTAGACTACTGTTAAGAAGATCTTAGCATTGCTCCCCAAGTCGCTCCGTTCTGCGAGCTGATTGCATCTACCGATGAATTGCGGTCAACGGCCGGGAACAGAGTGCAGAACAAAAAAATAATTAGAAGATTCGACATTTCCTTTTGTTGGCTAGTTGCTACGATAGAATTATCACGCCTACCCCCTTCCCCCCCCAAAGATGTTGCTCGTCACTCGTTTGGCACCGGCACCACCCGATAGCCGCTGTGGTTAGCAATCGAACAAGTCATGATGTTCACCGAAAAAGTCTTTGCCCTTATTTCTTTCACTATCCCGGCAGTCGTTCTTTTCTCAGTCGCTGCGGTGGCCGATGATTTGGTGGGTTCGCCTGTAGGGAATGGAAAGGTTAGCAGTGCGGATACCGGAGCCACGATCTATTCAAATCAATGTGCGTCCTGCCATGGTCTGAATGGCCAAGGAACGGCGGACATCTATCCTACACCCCTGGTGGGCGACTCTTCGATTGGCGAACTGCGCCAGATCATTGCAGATACGATGCCTGAGGATGATCCCGAGTCCTGTGTAGGCGATGACGCGGTAGCCGTATCTCACTATATCCACGAAACGTTCTACAGCGAAGCGGCACGGCTAAGAAATCGAGCGCCAACGGTTACGTTGGCTCGCTTGACGGGTGACCAGTTGCGACAAAGCTTGGCGGATCTTTACGCTTCTCAAAGCGGGGTCGCTCGGCTTCATGGAGAGCATGGGGTGCAGGCAAACTATTTTGACGCTTCACGTTGGAAGAAAGAGAAACTGCGCATCGAGCGAGTCGATCCAACGATCGATTTCGATTTTGCTCTCGAGAGTCCTGGTGATGGGATCCAACCCGAAGAATTTTTTATCCAATGGATCGGTACGCTCAAAGTGGACCGCAGCGGTGAGCACGAAATTGTACTGCGTACAACCTGTTCAAGTATGTTGAAATTTGGCGACCAGCAACGCATCCTCATCGACAACCATGTTCAATCGGAAGGTCGCACCGAGTTCAGACGGCGACTTCGACTTGATGCGGGCCGTGGCTATCCATTCGAATTGACGTTGACTCAGCGCAAGCGAAAAACGGGACGAACCCCGGCATCGATCTCGTTGTCGTGGACGCCGCCTGGCGGAGCGGAACAGATCATTCCGACACGAAATCTGCTGGCAACCCGATTCCCGTCGGCCTTCTCGCTGCAACAAAAATTGCCACCCGACGATCGCAGCTATGGCTACGAGCGTGGCACCCAAATTAGTCGATCGTGGGACGATTCGGTAACGCAAGCAGCGATCGAATTCTCTCGCTATGCAGAGGGCGAACTTTGGCCGCGATATCAGCAGAAGCATAAGAAAGAGAGCGACCCTGATCGGTCAGAACTAAAGAAGTTCTTAAACGAATTGGTTGAAACTGCTTTTCGTGGATCGCTCGATGATGACACGCGAGCGCGTTACATCGACAAACAGGTCGCTGCGACGGAGGACGATGCAGAAGCGATTCGCCGAGTTTGCTTAATCGCACTCAAATCACCGCGGTTCCTCTATCCGCTGCTCGACACCAGCGAATCGGTTTCGCAACGTGTCGCTAATCGCTTGGCTTTGGTATTGCACGACTCAATTCCTGTCGATGATTGGCTTTGCAAACGGATCGAAAGGGGCGAACTTGAGAATGAAAAACAGATCTCGGATGCGGCTTGGCGGATGGTCAACGATTATCGCACTCAAGGCAAAACGAGAGCGTTTTTAGCTCATTGGTTTCATGTCGAAGATGACGATGAAATCGCAAAGGACGGCGACCTTTACCCTGGCTTTGATCGCGCCCTCGTTGGCGATTTACGAGCTTCGTTTGACGCCTTCGTCGACGACGTCGTCTGGAGCGAGGCGAGCGATTTTCGTCAGTTTTTCAACGCCGACTATGTTTATACAACCAAGCGATTGTTCGATTTTTACGGCGAAACTTGGAAACCAGTGGACTCAAGTGCAATGCTGTCCCGTAGCGTTTCCGATCCTTCGTTTCGTCGCGGTCTATTGAATCATCCCCTCTTGATGAGTCAATTGTCCTATTTCAAAACCACTTCTCCGATCCATCGAGGTGTGTTCTTGAATCGATATTTGCTGGGCCGTACGCTACGCCCACCCAACCAAGCGTTCACACCGTTGAATCCTGATTTACATCCCGGCTTGACCACTCGCGAAAGAGTGACATTGCAAACCAACGATGTCAATTGCCAAGTCTGCCACCAAAAAATCAATGGGCTGGGTTTTGCGTTGGAGAACTATGACGCGGTCGGACGACTACGTGAGACGGAAAATGGACATCCGATTGACGCCAGCGGTGTTTACGTGACGAGCGATGAAGACACGATTGAATTTTTGGGAGCCACCGAATTGGCGGATTTTTTGGTCAGCAGTGACGATTGCCATCGCGCGTTCGTCGAATCGGCGTTCGAGTATTTTGCCAAACAACCGATTGCCGCCTATGGACCCGATACGCTTGACCACTTAACGAAACAGTTTCAAAGTAACCAATTTAAAGTTCGCGATTTGATCGTCGCGATCGCGATTGTCGCATCCCAACCCACGTTGGAGTCTAGGCTTTAGCCGACTTGAGCTTTTGTATCGCTTCCTGGCTCGCTACCGAATCGGCAAAAGCTTGCACTCCAACCAACTGCGCTCCACCAAGCCTTAGGAGAAACCATGAACAGGTCTACACGACGTGACTTCTTGACCCGATTCGGAGTCGGTGCTGCGGCAGCCAATTTTTTGTTCGGGCTTCCGAGTCTGGGTTGGGCGGCGTCGCAAACGCGCAAAAAGCGGGTCGTTTTTGTGTTCAGTCCCAACGGTGTCATTCCCAAACACTTTTGGCCCGATGCCGAAGGACGCGACTTTGAATTCAAACGAATTTTGGAACCGCTGAGCCCCTTTAAAGATCAGTTGTTAACGCTGCATGGTGTTTGCAACAAGATCCAAGGTGATGGCGATGGGCACATGCGCGGGATCGGTTGCTTGTTGACTGGCGTTGAACTTTTTCCCGGCGATATTCAAGGCGGTTCAGATACGCCCGCCGGTTGGTCGCAAGGGATATCGATCGATCAACATATCAAGAATAAGTTGCAAGCCGATCCGGCAACGCAAACTCGATTCGGCTCGTTGGAATTTGGTGTGATGGTTCCCGACCGCGCCGATACGTGGACGCGAATGTCCTATGCCGGAGCCAACCAGCCGTTGACACCGATAAGCGATCCCTACCAGATGTTTGACAAACTTTACGGTCAGGCGAAAAACCGTGAGCTGTTGGCCAGTGTGCTCGACGACTTGAAGGATGATTTCAAACGAGTGGAAAAGCATCTCAGCAATGAAGACCGGCGGGTGCTCGAGTCGCATGTCGAGATGGTTCGGACGGTCGAGAAAGAATTGAAAACCGAACTAGCTCGTACCGAGACGCTTGACTCCGAAGGGCCGCAAGACCTCGGCCATGCGATCCCCGATTTGCCCGCCAACGTGCAAGCGGAGAACGATAACATGCCACAAATTGCCAAGATGCAAATTGAACTGCTCGTGAACAGTTTTGCTGCCGATTTCGCTCGCGTTGCTACCTATCAAATCTCCAATAGTGTCGGCAACCCTCGAATGAGATGGCTCGGTATTGATGAAGGACACCACGGTTTGTCGCACGAACCGGACAGCAACGCGGCGGCGTATGAAAAATTGATTCAAATCAACACGTGGTATGCCGAACAAATTGCTCATTTGGCAAAGCGTTTATCCGAGGTGCCTGAACCGGACGGGAACGGATCGCTGCTGGACAATACAACGGTCATTTGGACAAATGAACTCGGCAAAGGAAACTCACACACTCGTGACAATATCCCCTTTGTGATGGTCGGTGGCGGATTGGGATTCGACATGGGGCGGGCGATGAAGTACAACCGCGTGCCGCATAATCGTTTGCTATTGAGCATCAGCGAAGCAATGGGCTTTCCGGAAAAAGAGTTTGGTAACCCTGACTATTGCGGCGACGGACCGCTCACGGGGTTGGTCTAGGCAGGATCTCTTTCGCTCTTTCGAGCGATCTTGCTTGCTCAAAGACGGGATGGGTTGCCAATAGAAACGGCAACATGGGCGGCGTCGGGTCGGCCAATTCCCCAAGTTTGGCATCGTCAATCCCTTCATGAAATAGCGGTCCGCGACGCGCCTGCAGGATCGCTGTGTTGAGCAGTGTGCCGAACGGGCCGTAAGGATACTCGTCGATATTAAGCTTCGATCGCTGCTCGAAATAATGGTTTGCATCGAGAGGATCGCCGAAGTCAAAACGGACATGCTCGGCGGCTGCCAACTGCCAATCACCTTGCTGCTCGTATAGATCGATCAACAAACCGCGTGCATACGAACTCTCCGCATGCCGATCTCGAATCCGCTTTCCATCCGTAATGGCTCGGTCCACGTCGCCCGCGAACCAATAGGCTCTCGCCAAGTCAATCTTTGCGATCACCGATAAAGGGTTCAATTGGGTCGCTTCACGCAATCGTTTGAGTGCTTCCGCTACATCGCCTTGAACCAATTCCAGCATCCCCAATTGATGCCGAACTCGCCAATGATTCGGTGTTTCGTTGATCAGCGATAACAAGATCTGCTTGGCTTGATCATACTCGTATAACGTTTGCCATTGAATCATCGCCTGGGCAAGGCGCGCGTCGACCGATGCTGGATCGAGGGCCAAAGCGTCGATGGTTGCTTCACGTGCTTGTTGAATCAGTTCAATCGATTCATCGACACCACATTGTGCAGCCAAGGTAATGGAAGTCAGTCCCAGTCCAGCTAACGGAGCGGCGAACAATTCGTCCTTGGAGTGAGCGGACCGAAAACAATCAAGGGATTTGCGCAGCCCTTCGGGGCTATCGGGATCGGACCTCGCCGATCCATCCACGAGGCAACTAAATGCGCTAACATTTGGCGGTTTTCGTTCTTCGGATGTGGAGGTCAGTGAGCGGCCAATTGCGAACGCGATTTCGGAAGCAAACCGTGATTGTTCGAGCAAACTTTCGCCTGTTTCCGACAAAAACCGACGCCCCCACAATTGGTTACCCGTTTGGGAGGAAACGAGTTGAACGTTGATCTCATCAAACGACTTC
>JGI12048J13642_10291095_pt1 | contig 23079 bp, 20 predicted proteins | sample ElkSlonscriptome_16_FD_13642 | JGI IMG/M metagenome (IMG submission 13642)
GAATGCCCTGACCAGTAGAGGCAATCGTCAACAACAGGCTATAGAACGGACTTATGGAATGGACTTAATGATGATTTAGAACGTCACCACAGAGCGAATCGATTCTCCGCTGTGCATCAACTCAAAGGTTTCGTTGATCTGCTCAAAGGGAAGAACGTGGGTAATCAGATCGTCGATGTTGATTTTGCCGTCCATATACCAGTCCACAATTTTGGGAACATCGGTTCGGCCTTTTGCTCCACCAAACGCTGTTCCTTTCCAAACTCGACCCGTCACTAACTGAAAAGGACGCGTGCTGATCTCTTTGCCTGCGGCGGCTACTCCAATAATGACGCTGACTCCCCAACCTTTGTGGCAGCACTCTAGCGCCTGCCGCATGACGTTGACATTGCCGATGCACTCAAAGGAATAGTCTGCTCCGCCTTTGGTGAGGTTCACGAGATAGGGCACGAGATCCCCTTCCACTTCTTTGGGATTTACAAAGTGGGTCATGCCAAACTTTTCAGCAACTTCTTTTTTCTCGGGATTGAGGTCTACGCCAATAATCATGTTTGCCCCGACCATGCGGCAGGCTTGAATCACATTTAGCCCGATTCCTCCTAGTCCAAACACGACGACGTTTGCGCCGGGTTCGACTTTGGCCGTGTTGATAACGGCTCCAATACCTGTCGTGACACCACACCCGACATAGCAAATTTTGTCGAAGGGAGCATCTTCTCTAATTTTCGCGAGGGCAATTTCAGGCACAACGGTGTAGTTGGCAAAGGTTGACGTGCCCATGTAGTGGAAGATCTTCTTGCCATCGAAAGAAAATCGGCTGCTACCATCGGGCATCAATCCTTTGCCTTGGGTTTCTCGAATAGCCTGACAGAGATTGGTTTTGCCGCTGAGACAATATTCGCAGCCTCGGCACTCTGGAACATAGAGGGGAATGACATGGTCGCCTGTTTTTAGGCTTTTGACATCGGGCCCGACTTCAACAACGACTCCTGCGCCTTCGTGACCCAAAATGGCTGGAAACAGACCTTCAGGATCAGCGCCCGATAGGGTGTAAGCATCGGTGTGGCAAATGCCTGTGGCTTTGATTTCAACTAAAACTTCGCCTGCCTTAGGCCCTTCGAGCTGAACGGTTTCGAGGCTGAGAGGTTCACCTGCTTTGAGCGCGACAGCTGCTTTGACATCCATTGCAGTTTCTCCGTTCGGTTGTGCGGTAGAGTTTTGGGAATAAGGGGGCAGCGAAAGACAGGCAGAAATGAGGCGATCGCCACACCATACCCAGGCTAAATGAACGTCGCATGTAGTCTCTTGGTCGTGTCCCCATGCAACGGTAGCATGGGTCGGCGGCTGCTTAGGGTTGAGTGTTGCATTGCTTCAGTAAGATAGGGCTTGAATTTGCACAGACTTGGGTTGAATGCTGTTTGCTGAAGCCGTTGAATAGCTTTTATTTCCGGTTTTTCGACTAGATTCAGAGAAACAAGATAATGTTATTAAATTAAGACTTCTGTATCAGATTTGAGTCTGCTGCCTTTCTTCTGAGGAAACGTCTATTCCGACTCTCTCTGTTTCCGTTTTGCGATGTCACTATGGCGATAACTGTTATGGCAATGAGTACAAAACGCGCGCTGCGTTCAGCAATTTCTCCACTCTCTGTATCCGTTGCATTGTCAGGGTTAATCTTAGGTTCTTTGCCCTCGGAAGCTTCTGTCTTTTGGTGGCGAGAGCGAGGCAATGATTACCAAGATTGTACGGCCAGCTTGATAGAAGATGGGATTGTTCCAGGTGTGGCGGCTTCTGCTTGTGCAGAAGCGCTAGAACCCAAGGATATTTCGGGCTGTGTTGATGAAATATCTTTGAATACTGAGATTGCCCCAAATACGGCTCTTGATTCCTGCCAACGGGTACGGCGGCCTGAGGAAATGGCCGAATGTGTCACTCTCATTGACGCTGAGGTTGAGCTTGCGATTCCGCTGGAGGTGATGGACTACTGCACTCGCAGTTTGTTGCCTGATACCTATGCTGACTGCGTGGTCGGTGTTGATAGCGAGACAGACTTTGTTCCGACAGAAGTACTGCGAACCTGCATCGCTGCTGACTATCGACTGCCCGTGGTGGTCTATCCCAGCTTTGAGCCAGTGATTGTTCCTGTAGATGAGGTTGTTCCTGCAGAAGAAGTGATTCTTGAGTGAGCAGAGTTTTTCGGAAGATCTTCTTCAAAAATCTTCTTCAAAATAGAGAGGCGATCGCCATGTGCGATCGCCTCTCTACAGGTTCTTTTCTGAATTGTGGGTCAAGTCACAGCAGTATGATGATGTCTTGACCTCTTAGTTCTCAGCACTACTCAAAACTAATTGTTGGCGGCTAAAGCTTCTTCTACCCGCATATTGGCAATATTGCGACAGTTTCGATTGCGCTCGTTCATCTCGTCTTGAGTGCGGCACATTTCGTAAGCGATCGCCTCAGACAAATCGCGAGGGTACTGGTTCGCGTTACGTAGCGACTGGTTAAACAGACTCACGCTGGTTCGAAAAGTCGAGGCTTTCTCTTCTCCTGTCATATCGTCGGCTTGGAGTCGCAAGATTTGAGCTTTGAGATAAAGTAAATCAGGGTTGTTGGGGGTCGTGTCCAAGGCTCGATTCACTGCTGCTAGGGCATCACCGAGCTGACGCAGATCTCGGTAGGCGATTGCCAACCCACGATCCACGAGATAAGACGGCCCTGCCTGACTCTGAAACCGGGCGATCGCGGCTTCAGAGCTAGAGAAGGGAAGATTGACTGCCAGCATCAAGTCCATGTATCCCTTGATCAAATTGACTTCAGGATCGTTGGGAGCCAGTTCTTCGGCTTTCTCTAAATTGTCAAAGACTTGCCGAACCTTGCTCAGCACAATAGGAGTTGCCTGCACGGTGCCTTGGGTTAGAAAGGCGTGAGCGCCCTCCATGAAATGTCCCACCGCCAAATAGAGATGACCTCGCATGGGATCCCCCGAATCGACCAGAGACTGAGCTGCATTCAGAGTTTGTTCGGCCTCTGCAGCCAGAGTGTTCCAGTCCTCGTCCCAATAGGCAAACGAAGCCTGCATTGCGTGGGTTAGCGGTTCGCTCGCACTCGCTGAGTTGAGGAGTTGATTGGCTTGGTTATAGCGGCTCTCTCTAAACATGGCATCGAAAGCCTGCTCCACTTGAGCATCGTTCATCCGAGACTCGTTAGCACGGAATGGATCAGCCTGGGCAGGGGATACGGCGAGGCCAATGGCGATCGCCATCGTTCCGGCTGCGACAGACACCATTTTCTCAATGGAGGGGGAGTTTGAAAGAAGATTGTGTGGGGAAAGCATAGATATCTTAAAGACTTAACAAACGCGAAAAATGGGCGAATGATTAGGGGGAAGAGTGAGCCAAGTCAGGACAAATCATGATAATTTACCTTAGCACTGAGAGGATTGAAACTTAATTCCGCTGTCTTTTGTGCAAATCCGCATGACTTGGCTTAAGTCGAGGGATGACTTCTGAGAACTCTCAGAGCGAGCGATGACTGTGAGTACGATGACTCTGATTAGAGCCTAGAGTTCCTGACTTTCCTGTTCTTTTGTCTCTCTGTTTGCCTAAAATGCCTGCGTCTCAGAGATTCAGGGCTGCGCGTTTTGAGCCGAGAATGTGCGATCGTAGAGAACTGTCATTAGATCAAAAATCCCTCTAGAATTAATAGAGGATATACCGTATCGGCTACATTGACGATTCGTAGTGATATTGACGAATACGCACCATTTAGTTTCAGATTTATATGGGTGAATGGTGTTCACGATGTGTATTCTGTGAAGCGAGTGAGGACTTTAGACTGGGGAACAATCTGGATAGCGAATCCTATTTCAGCTTGGCTGATGGATTGATTCTGTTGATTTTACGATTCTAGTCGCTCTATCTCGTTCCCTGGCTGCCTGACACATCTTATTTCGTAGTCAGAGTCTTTGGTGATGTAGGTTGCGGTTGAGCTTGCGAAACCCAACACAGCCAGATTTTCACGGCATTGTTGGGTTTCCTTAAGTCAACCACAACCTACGATTCATGGTAATTTCAGGAGATGTGTCAGGCAATCAGCTCACTACCTCATGCTGTTTTTTCATAAGAGTTGATGCTCTATATCAAGGATTTGGTTTACCATCCGGCTGCTGTTCCCGAGCCGATTCTGAAGGGGCTAAGCCTCGAACTTTCTCCTCAGCAGTTAGGACTGATCATCGGCCCTAGCGGTTCGGGCAAAAGTACGCTTCTGGAAATATTGGCAGGGCTAGCCCGCAAAACCTCTGGGAGCATTCACTGGCGACAGCAAAATCTCAACCGCGATGAGCTACAGCAGTTAGGTGGGCTCGTTTTTCAATTTCCAGAACGCCACTTTTGCACAGGCAGTATTCTAGAAGAGCTGCGTCTCGGACATCCCGAGTTGAGCAAAGACCGCATTGATGAAGCGTTACGTGCGGTTGGGCTAGAGCATTTGTCACCCAAAACTCCTCCCCATGCCCTCAGCGGTGGGCAACAGCGACGGCTTGCCCTTTCAGTCCAGTTAATTCGTCAGCCTTATCTTCTGTTGATGGATGAGCCGACAGCGGGCTTGGACTGGTCGATGCGACAGCAGCTTGTTTCGCTTTTGTCCCACCTCAAGAAACAATGGAGCTTGTTGATTGTGACCCACGATGCCAGTGAACTGGTTGGCATTGCCGATCGCTGTTGGATGCTGAACCACGGTGAAATTACTCCTGCTGATCCTGAAGCTCTGCGTAAGGCTGTGATGACCACTCAGTCTATAGCGTAGAATATGACTCACTCTCAGCCGCGATCGCCCGATCCTTTTAGCATCGATCTCAGTCAAGCTCAGCAGTTGCCTTCTCTGCCCAATGATGCTCAAGTGCAAGACCTGTGGCAGCACTTAGGATGGCAACCCACCGAATCCCAGTGGCAGCTTTTTCAGCGACTCTACCACGGTATTTTGCTGGGAAATCGCATCGTGAACTTGACACGCATTACGAAACCAGAGGAATTTCTAGAGAAGCATCTATGGGATTCTCTCAGTGGCCTTCGGTGTTTGTCGCCCCAGACTGATGCCCAGATCGACCAGAATCAGGTAGTGGCTCTTGAGGAAGAACTGTCACCTGAGGCATCTTTGCCTCGTATGAGTTTGCCTGCGGCTGCACGCGTCATTGATATCGGCTCTGGAGCTGGTTTTCCTGGGATTCCAGTAGCGATCGCCCAGCCCCAATGGCAGGTTACTCTGTTGGACTCGACACGCAAAAAGACGGCATTTCTTGATGTGCTTTGTGATACATTGCCCCTTGCCTATGTGAGGACTCTATCCCACCGAGCTGAAGCCGCAGGACGTCAGCCAGCTCATCGAGAGCAATATGATTTGGCGTTGTTGAGGGCGGTTGCTCCTGCTTCCGTGTGCGCTGAATACGCCCTGCCGTTTCTGCGCGTCGGAGGATTAGCCGTTCTCTATCGTGGGCATTGGAGCAATGACGAGACATCGACGCTGCTTTCGTCTGTAGAGATGTTGGGCGGCGAATTGTTACACATCGACGCCTTCCAGACTCCCCTCACAGGAGGCGATCGCCATTGTGTGATCTTGAAAAAAGTAGTCGCCACGCCGTCTGAGTTTCCCAGAGCGGTCGGCATTCCCAATCAAAAACCTTTGGGACTGTCTTTATAGAGTTTCAGCTTCGCCTCGGAGCCTTCCATTCAGATTCTGGTCTGTCAGATTCTGAATGGAAGGTTCTGTTCTGGTATTAGCAGCTCACTTTCGAGGGGATCTCCAATCCCTATGTAAGAGACCGTAAATAAATCGGGGCTAAGTATTAAGAAATACATAGAGCTTATATATCTACGTGGAAGGGGAGGGAAGTCTTAAATTAAGGGTGACCGACAGAGTGTTGTATCGCGATAGCAGCGCTAGCTTCTACCGATTTTGACTCTTGCTGGTGCACAGTTTCCTGAAGTTTGACTCGTCACAGATGTCGCTCCCGCTGCGATTGACAAGAGCACATTTGATGATCGCTAATTCATAACTCGCTGCTAAACAGACCGTCGATGAACGGTATGACGGCTTTGGCAGTCAGTGTCTTCTGCAATGAGCTAAAAGCGATCGCCATTGAGTCATTCTGTTTCATAGATTGCATCTCTTCTTTTGACTTCTGATCATTCGTTCTCTACTTTCTAAACCACTATGCATACCATCAACCACACTCTCGAAGAAAAAGTTTTGGAATCGGAAGGACGATATCTAAAAACTCAAGAGCTTCAGTCGCTAGAACAATTTGCTCAGAGCTATGCAGCGCGATTGGAAACGTATCAAAACTTAGGCGAGAAAAGCCCTGAGATGGTACTGAATGCGCTCAAACTTTTTGGGCAAGAATATCCGGATGTGATGGCGAAGGCAGGCAAGCGATGTCATTACGATATGACATCAGTTTTACGCTACATTGCGCTTTCTATTCTGCGTGACGACGAAGTCTTTTTTATCGAAGAGCTGATGTCTTGGCTTGATACGGTGCTAGTTGCATACAAGCGCAATCACCACTGTGCATCAGCCTATCAGCATCTGATGAATGAACTTAAAGCAGCACTTCCTGCATCAAATATTGACTTAATTCGTCCTTATATCGATAGTGTGATTACACAGCTTCAGTCTCACGCAAAGCAATAGATCTGGTGGTTTATGGTGGTTTAGACAGAGGATTGAACTGTTTTGGCGTGTCGCCTAAGACCTTTTAGATCTTCTCTCTTTTAGCCGAAGCTGCCTTCAGCTCTAGAGACGACTTTGACCAGTTATGTCGTCGATAACCTAGCTTATAGCAAAGCGAGGTTTCAAAGGTTTTCAAGTCAGTCGGATAACGGACTCGCATCAGCCTGTCATCCGAATTCAAGGATGCTTTGGCGAAGAGTAGCATTAGCGGGTGTATCGCTCAATCAATCAATCAATAGTTTCAATATTGAAGAGGTAAACTTTATGCCCGACTTTAAACCTATTACAGTTAATCGTCACTCGACTTCTGAAGATCGGAAGTTTGCACTCTACCAAATTTATCAACAAGTATTAGAAAGACAACCTAATGCCTTTGAACGAAAAAAGCTAGGCAGACTAGAGAGTGATTTTCTCAAAGGTAAAGTGGGTGTACGTCGCTTTCTTAAAGAGTTGGGTCATTCAGAAATCTACCTCGACGCGTTTTACTATCGGTCATCGAACCAAAAGTTCTTGGAAAACTGCATTAAGCATTTTCTGGGTCGTACCTTGGTCAATGGCGAAGAAATGCACACCTATTGCGACTTGTTGATGCGTTCTGGAGTGACCGCATTGATGAACGGCATTCTCGATTCAGAAGAATATCGGAAGCATTTTGGCTGCTTCACCGTTCCGTATCACCGCAATGAGACTTGCTACGACTCGCCTAAGGCATTTTTGGAAAGTCACGTTGTCAGCGGAGAGCATTATGGACGCCGAGGGTGGTCGGTTCCCACACTCTACTGGCACCAGTTGGGACTCGATTGCGACGAGGGAGTATGTTCCTTGACAGAAAGCCAGTCTGCTGTGGCTGAATCCGTTCCGGCCGAAGTTGCAGAGCCACTGCCTCAGGCCGTTCCTGTCTCAGCTGTGAGTGTTTCCTCTACAAAACCTTCCCAGTCTGGAAAGAGCAGTGGTGCCAGCGTTGATGATTTGACGGATTTGCTCTGGGGTGTGCGGTAGCGCGTTCTCTACCGTAAAGTTCGGTTTGAGCTTGAAAGTAACGAACGGCTAGAGAACAAGGTTAACCGGCTGAGCGATCGCCCCCGGACAATGCTGGGGTGCGATCGCTCTCATTCGCTGCATCCCATGACTGTAAAATGTCATGCAGATTTACTTCTGGCTCCAGTAGGCAGGCATGGCCGCTGTGAGGCAAGGGATGAATGGTTGCTTTTGGAATCAAGGCAGACAATCGGTTCGCTTCTGCATTAGAGGGCAAGAGGCGATCGCTCCGACTCGCAACAATCAACGTTAGCTGCTGAATTTTCTGATACGCCTGATCCATCAGGTCGAAATCGCGCAGCAGAAAAACACGATGCAGCGCGCTTCGATATCCTACTGAGCGCATCGCGTTCAAGAGAATTTGCTGTTCATTTGTGCTGACCCGATTGAGGTTGGCCAAAAACGGCATCAGAATTGAACACCCCAGAGAATACATTGGCGCTGGCAAAGCTCGCACAGTATCAACGGCCCATCTTGTCCAAAACGTTTTGTTGAAGGATGATGCTGGGTTGACGAGGATGAGGCGATTGACGATGTCAGGACAGTGAGTCGCGACTTTGAGCGCTAGACATCCTCCAAAGGACTCTCCGCACAGGTACACATCCCGGTCTGGATGGGAACTTTGCGTCAGGTCGTTTTTGATGCGCTGGGCGATCGCTTTTGCCAGGTCGTCCCAGCTATGATCGGTGTCTTGGGGTAGAACCAGACATCGAATGTCAAAGCGCGCAAGCAGCCCAGTCAACTGAGTTGACAGCAGTGCGCCTGTGCCATCCATGCCTGGTAAAAAGACAAAGAGAGGACAGTGAGGTCGAACGCCTGTGGGTTCTAGGAAGGTTAGAGTTTCTGGCTTTGCAGTCATTACAATAACGTCAAGATAGTAACGTCAAGTGAGCAACATCGAAGCAAAATAGTGTCGAAGCTAATTCGCAGAAATCTGAGCGAGGGGTGATCTGTTAGACTTGAAGTCCTGTTTTCAAGAGCTGACCCACTTGGCTTTGGCAGTGGTGGCTGAGTTTTTGAACGACTTCTTTTGCCTGCCGTCCAGAATATTCTTCTCGACGCTTGTTGGTAATTCGAATCGGTTCGCCAACCAGCACATTGACTTTATGGTAGACAACACAAGGATGCCATCCCTCTTGGTCAAAGGCAGGCTCAGATGGATCGACCCAGTGCAGCATCCGTAATGGGAACAAAGGGCTGGACGACTCTTCTCGTGAGGCGATCGCCACAGGCAACACCGTGATGTTTGGGACTGGCGATCGCAACAAGAGATGAGCGAACCCTCGGTGAAATTTACCCAAATGCTCAGGTTGCGTCATCTTCACCATCGGCTTTGCACCTTCAGGAAAGATGCCTACAGATTGGCCTTCGCTGAGAAACTTAGATGCTTGATCAAACAGTACTCGATGGTTTCTTGTGGAGTGAGAGTCGAGTGAAAAAGCTCCCATGTGCTGCACCATTTCTTTCAGAACGGGAACCCGTGCCATGTAGCGATGACAAGCGAAGTGAATGGGTGTTGATAGAGTCGCCATCAGCACGAATGGGTCCATGAAGCTCCGGTGATTGCTCACTACCACAACCGACTCATGCTGAGGAATACGCTCTGCGTGATAGAGCGAAACTTGAGTATTGACAGTGGAAAGAAGCTGGCGCGAAAACCACAGAGAATTGGAAACCATGCCGGAAAAAATGAAGTTCAATCTGTTTCCAGTGTGGCTTAAATGAGAAAATTTAACAATACTTAACAGGTTGGAGATTCAGAGCAAACGGTTTTTGGGCGTTGCACAGCATGGAATGATGCGGAAAGATTCAACTCATGGATGACCTGCTGTAGGGGCATCGCATTGAGATGCCCCTACCAAAATCATTCTTCGAATGTGCAACGCCGTTTTTGAAAGAGGGAGCAGCCATGAAGATCTCTGTGTTTTTGGTAATCGGATCTGCTGTCTCAGTCTAGACGGCTTAAGATTAGGTTGCAGTGTTCAATACGCGTCACATCATGAGAAAACGAGTCCTCAAGCCGGGTGACACTCACCTCATGTCTCCTGACGAAGAGTATTGTCGATTGATTTACGAACAGCAGGCCAATGAAACGTTTGACCTGAGCATTGAAGTTTACGACGTTGGCGGCGTGACCCACAAAAGCAACGACCGACGTCTATCTGCAGAAGCTGTTATCGATCGTTCAGAAGCTGTGTTGGGCAAAGGCTGGGAAACAATCTTTGCCCAAGAATATAACGACTGGGCCGTTTATTGTAAAAAGCGGCGTCGCGACAATTTAGGACAACGAGCAGTCACTCCAGCAAAGTCCCCAATCAGCCGCACCTCGGTCTTGGGTGGTTTGGCTGTGTGTACTGCACTACTGGCGTTTGGATGGATTGCCGGACAGCTAACAACCACTCGCAATCAGCCTGCCTCAGTCGCCGATGAAGGTACTAGTGCTGTCGAGCTTGATGAAGGTATTGATGACGTTGCAGATGCGGTGGCAGAGACCGAAGAGGAGGCTTTGCCTGAGCCTGGTTTAGATGAGGCTGAATCGATTAGTGGCAGCGATCGCCCAGTCGAGGGAGGCGAAACAGATGGAGCAGCGGCTCTCGACACAGAAAGCACGGGGAGCCCAGAAACCGTACCTGCGATCGCTCTTCAGGCTGACAGTGACCCCTTTGAGCGGGCTGTACGGGTTGCTCAGGAAACGGTACTGGATGGTCGTGTTGCCAATACCCGTGAGGAATGGGAAGCCATAGCCGAGCAGTGGCAGCAGGCTGCTGGCTTGATGGAGGATGTTCCTTCGGGAAGCGATCGCTATGACGTGGCTCAGGATCGGATTGAGCGCTATGAAAACAATCGAGAAGAAGCGCTTTCTGAGGCAGAAAAATTCTAAGGAATCAGAATGGTTATTTCAGCCTGGATGCTAGAGGAGTAACGGAGCAAATTTTGATAAATCGAACTTGGGGTTATCGAGTGTGGATTGGTCTGCTAGTTATCGTCTTGGGACTTGGGACTTTGGCTGCTCCGGCGATCGCTCTTCCATCAGCCATTTTGCCAGGAGCTGCTATCTTGGCTCAGACGACGGTAGAGGCTGTGACTGACGATGATACGAATGTCGCTGCGGCGGATGGAGCGCAGATCTTTGAAATCAACTGTGCGGGTTGTCACGCCAATGGAGGCAATATCATTCGTCGCGGTAAGAATCTTCGGATGAGAGCTTTGCAACGCTATCACATGGATACGGTAGAGGCGATCGCTCACATCGTATCCAACGGCAAGCGCCCCATGTCGGCTTACAAAGACACGCTGACGAGTGAAGAGATTCAAGCCGTATCTGCCTACGTTCTCAAGCGAGCCGAGGAGGATTGGCAATAGGGGCTTGGATGACAGGCGACTGGATGATGAGCGGCTGGATGATGAGCGGCTGGATGACGGGCAGCGTTTTGGCGATCGCCGCGCTTTTGGATTTCTGGATCGGTGATCCTTGGAACTGGCTTCACCCAGTACAAGTGATGGGTTGGGTGATTGGTCGCTATAGCCAGGTGGCATTGAAAACGCTCAAATCTCCTCTACTTCAGCGTGTTGCTGGTGTTGGATTAGGTCTGTTGCTGATCAGTGGTAGTGGTATTGCGGGCTGGCTACTTATCGTTCTTGGAATGAATATTCATTCTTGGTTTGGAGGGGCGATCGCCAGCATTCTTTTGGCAAGCTGTCTGGCGGCTCGCAGTTTGCGCCGTGCTGCCACTGAGGTGATCGAGCCGCTGGAGAAGGATGACCTGCAAGAAGCGCGATCGCGCCTCAGTCTCTACGTGGGTCGCGATACGGATCAGCTCAGTCGCGAAGAGATACTGCGGGCGGTGTTTGAGACCGTGACTGAAAATGCGGTGGATGGCATCATGGCTCCGCTGTTCTACGCTTTAGTCGGCGCAGTGTTAGGACAAATGATCACTGGTGGATCTCTGCCTGGTCTTTCCTGGAGTGTAGCTCTTGCTCTGGCCTTCAAAGCCTCTAGCACCTTGGATTCGATGGTTGGGTATCGCACTGTGCCCTACACCGACTTGGGTTGGTTTAGTGCTCGTACTGACGATGTTTTGACCTGGCTCCCCTGCCGCCTCACGGTTCTGACCATTGGATTACTATCACGACGGCCTCGGCAGGTATGGAGCATTTGCCGCCGAGATGCGCCACAAGATCCCAGTCCCAATGCAGGCTGGAGTGAGTGTGTCTATGCCGCTGCATTGAGAGTCCAGGTTGGAGGTACGAATGTCTATCGAGGTCAGGTGAAGTCCAAACCCATTCTGGGCGATGCTGATGAACCTTTGGCGATCGCCAAAGTCTATGCAGCGTTGCGTCTCACGCGCTGGACGGTGCTAATCTGGCTGACTTTGGGCGTTACTGCATTAGTGGTGTGACAGCGCTTTGGATGAGGTAAGCACCGATTGCCTAGTCGCTCATTCAGGACTCCATCACTGAAAATTTCGCTCGGTCATCTCTGAGTGATAGGAATATGGCGTGGCTGTGATTGAACTCGCTGCAACCAAGCTTGAATAGATGGAAAGTTACTCAGGTCAAAATCGCCTTCGTGAGCAACATGGGTATAGGCGTAGAGGCTGATATCGGCAATGGTGTAGCGATCGCCAACGAAGAAGGGGCGATCGCTCAAGTGGTGTTCCATGACGTTCAGCGCGGCGTATCCTTTCTCTTTTTTCTCAGCTAAAACCGCTTCGTATTCTGGTGGATTGCCCAAAATTGAGACGATGTAGCGTGAGGTCGCGATGTAGGGTTCGTGGCTATATTGTTCGAAAAATAGCCATTGCAGCACCTGAGCCCGTCTAAAGCGATCGGATGGCAAAAGCTCAGTTTCTTCCGTCAGGTAAAACATAATGGCGTTTGATTCAGGCAAACAGCGGCCGTCTTCGAACTCCAAAACAGGAACGCGCCCATTCGGATTCTTCTGAAGAAATTCGGGAGTACGGCTTTCGCCTTTGGTGATGTCGATATTGACTCGTTCAAACGGAATCTCAAGCTGAGTCAACACGAGCCGTACTTTATAGTCGTTTCCTGAGGGCAAAAAATCGTAGAGTTTCAGCACCATAATGTCTTTTCCTCATGAGAATTCTTTTTTGTTTTCTCAGAGTAGTCGAGACCTAGCACGAAATCTATTTGGCGTATTCATACCTGCCATGAAAGAGAATCACAAGCTGGCCGATCAATGATCCGCACTACATCATGCCAGCGGATTCATAGAGACGCTTGAGAATCGAGAGAACCTGAAGGCCGTAGTCGGGATTTGCGGACCACCGCCCTGACAGTTGGGGAATGTGAGGAGCGACGCCTCGGCTGACTAATCGAAATCGAGGATCGGTCAACTCTTGAATTAGAGGTTCTTGGCTGGCATAGGCTTTGAGATGCTGAACATGAGCCCGGACTCCTAACCGCTGACTTCTGAACTGCGCTCCGCCTGTGTTTTCTTCTAGAGATGCATGGCTCAAGGCTCCCAACCCCGCAAAATTATTGTGGTCGGGTTTGATGTCTCCGCCGAAGGTAAGAAAGCTTGTCTCTAGGCACATTTGGCTGAAGGCGATGTCGGGATTGACTCCTTCGATTGCGGCTTCCTCTCGATAAAACTTTGACAAATCAGGAAAGCGTTCTAGGGCTTTTTCGTTGTTGCTCTTAAGAAACATGATGAGCTGCACGTCTGAGGTGATGCCTCGCCCCATGATGCGATCGAAACCGTCGGCATAGAAAGGTAATGAGGAACGGATGTACAGCGTGCGGTCGGAGTTGTTCCACTTGATAGAAATGTTGTGCTCTCGCAGGTCTAGAGCTTTGATATAGACCACCTGCCGATATCGCATGCGGCGCATCGTTGGATGCTGGGACACATCGATCCCCAGGCGATCGCCCAAATCCACAGGGATGAAGGGATTGCCGTTGACGATAACGCCCGGTTCCTCATAGAGGCCGCCGTTCAAGTTGACATTGATGATGGGGTAGGTGAGGCCAATGGTTTCTCCAGCGGGTGGGATGACGAGGCGGCTCCAAGACGAAAGCCCGTCTGCTAGGCCCAGGGCAATGTCGCGGCGGCGTTCTCGCAGCAATCGTCTGTCCTCGGAGTTGGTCAAACAGCCGACGTGGATGTATAGCGACGGCACCGCCACCCTGCGGCAAAAATCCAAGTATCCCGATCGAGTTTCGGTGTCTGGACGGGCTCCTCGACTGGAGATGCGAGGTACCCGCCGCAACAGAGCCAGAAGCAACAGTTCGCTGTGACTGCGGCGTTCGCTGTTTTGAGCAATATAGAAAATTGACGCTCCCCGTATCTTTGGGTTGGCGTAAGCATCGGTGTGCAGTTCTAGAGCGACATCTCCAGGACGGGCACGGGCGTTGATCCAGTCAGCGGTTTGAGCAACGCTCAGTTCGTCCGGGACAGACAATACTTCGAAATTTCCCGTGCGATCGCGCGATCGCAGCTCAGCTACCAGCACGTCGCGCAAGGCAATCATTTCAGCGGTTTCAGTTGTACTGTTAAGAGTGCGTTCTGAATCAAAGGCTACGGGATCGAGTCCTGTATATCCGTTTGATCCTCTGTGTCCCGCTGCAATAAAAATGCGTCCCATTCGTTCTGTTCCGTTGCGGTTTTTGTTGCTGACTGCGCGTATGGTGGGCGAGCCCTGTTAATACCACCTGCAATCACCGAAATTAAACCTCAATTTTGCCGATTGCAGGGGCAAAAGGAGCGGATTCTTGCGTTCCTTCACAAAGCTAAGGTTTATAAAGTGAAATGTTGAGCCAAGAGATTTAGTGCGATCGCTCGCTGAATTACGTCTATAGTGTCACTAGGTTGGCTAATACTCAAGATGTAGCGTTAGATCACCTACCTTTTCTTGAGATGTAACTACAGAAAGTGTGGGTGAACGAGACCTCTTGGTTTTCGGTCTAGGCCACAATAAAGACAAAGTAATGCTAATGATCTATTCGAAGGATCGGTAATTGTTTCATGGTCATGCCTCGGCTCCATCCTGACACGATTGAAGATGTGAAGCAGCGGACAGACATCGTTGACGTGGTGTCTGAACATGTGGTGCTGCGAAAGCAGGGCAAAGACTTTACAGGGCTATGTCCTTTTCACGATGACAAATCGCCGAGTTTTAGCGTCAGTCCTAGTAAGCAGTTTTACTACTGCTTTAGCTGTGGGGCTGGGGGCAATGCCATCAAATTTCTGATGGAGTTAGGCAAGCAGTCGTTTGCAGATGTCGTGCTGGATCTGGCTAAGCGTTACCAGATTCCGGTCAAGACTCTAGAACCTGCAAAACGTCAGGAGCTACAGCAACAGCTTTCTCTGCGAGAGCATCTCTATGAAATTACGGCGATCGCGGCTCGGTTTTTCGAACATGCTCTCCGTCAGTCCGATGGAAAGGCTGCTCTAGACTATCTGCGAGATCAACGCCACCTCAGCGAAGAAACAATTCAGCAATTTCAGCTCGGCTATGCGCCCGGTGGATGGCAGACGCTGTATGGCTATTTGGTGGAGCAAAAGCGCTATCCGGTTGAGCGAGTGGAGCAGGCGGGACTGATCGTGCCCCGAACGGGAGACAGTAGCGGCCATTATGATCGATTTCGCGATCGCCTCATGATCCCCATTCACGATCTGCAAGGACGAGTGATTGGCTTCGGCGGTCGGGCATTAGGGGATGTCAAACCCAAGTATCTCAACTCCCCCGATACCGATTTGTTTGACAAAGGCAAAACCCTGTTTGGCCTGGATAAATCTCGTGGGGCGATCGCCAAAAATGACTGTGCCATTGTCGTCGAGGGCTACTTTGATGTGATTGCTCTCCACACGGCGGGGATCACAAATGCGGTGGCCTCTCTGGGGACAGCCCTCAGCCAGGGGCAGGTGAAGCAACTGCTGCGCTATACCGAGTCGCGTCAGGTGATTTTGAACTTTGATGCCGATGCTGCGGGTACTCGTGCTGCCGAACGAGCCATTGGTGAAGTTACAGACCTGGCCTATCGCGGCGACGTGCAGCTGCGGGTGTTGAATATTCCCGAAGGCAAAGACCCCGATGAATTTCTCCTTAGCCACTCGCCTGGAGAGTACGAGGCTCTGGTGCAAGCCGCACCCCTGTGGCTCGACTGGCAAATTCAGCAAGTTGTCGAAGGCAAAGATCTGCATCAGGCCGACCACGCCCATGAGGTGACTCAAACAGTTGTGGAACTGTTGAGTAATATCACGAGTGCCTCAACCCGCACTCACTATGTCCGCCACTGTGCCGAGTTGCTGAGTCGGGGTGATAGTCGTCTTGTGCCGCTGTTGGCTGAAAATCTGCTGGCTCAGGTGCGCCGCCAACGACGGCGATCGCCAGACGGAGCCGAGGTGTCCCGAGCGCCCATCGCTCTGTCCGTCAATCCCCTAGACCATGCAGAGTCAACCTTGCTGCGCATTTATCTCCATGCTCCTAATCATCGCCAAGAGGTGATTGACGCTTTAGAGTCACGAGATCTGCAAATGAGTCTGTCTCACTATCGATTTCTGTGGCGCAAGATTTTAGAACTTGATCCCCTATCCCAGCCTTCAGACGCGACCCCAACTACTGACTCTGTTCCTCCTAGCACCGACTTAGAAACGGCAGGTGCTGCACTGTTTTCCGAAGCGCCATCTGCCCTACATGAAAGCATGGCTGCTCAGTTGGTTGACCAGCTCCAAGATGTCCTGACTGAAACACCCGAACTCTACAATGCGGTGATTCACTTATTTCAGCTCGACGAAAAAACTCAGCGAGATATTGTGCGGGCTCCCTTAGTGATTCAAGCGGCGGCAGACTGCTTAGAACGAGTCATGTGCGAAAAACGATACCAGCATTTTCGGCAGTTGTGGGCAACGACCGATGTAGCGCAAGAGCCTGACCTCTGTCGCCATTATCAGCAACAGATCTACGCCGAAAAGCAGCGCATTCGAGAACTCGACGAACAGCGCTCTATCACGTTCGAAGATTTAGCGAAGCTGCCATGGGTGGGTGAGTTCTACAAGTCACTGAGCTAGCGATGCCCTAGATCTGCATCCCGTATGGTTATCTCTAAGGACAGTCGAGGGTGTCGCGAGTATTTCGGCCCGTGGTGGGATTGGTGCCTGTGGCGATCGCACAGAGTTGTTCCTGATCGCGGGAGGCCATCAACACCTCGGTAAAATCTGCTCCATCAATGGTCGCTCCCTGAAAATTGGTGTTGAATGCAAACGCTCCTTCCAGCATGGCGTTGGTCAAGTTAGTTCGCACCATTCGCGCATTGTCGAGGGTGGTGTAGCGCAGATTCGCGCCTTCCAAATTTGCGTTTTGCAGGTTGGCTCCAAAAAAGCTAACACCCGTGAAGTCGCTATGGCTGAGATCGCTATTTCGCAGATTTGCGTCAGAAAATTCTGAATCGGTCATCACCTGATTAGAAAAGTCACGCTCAATCAGGGTCATCTTGTTGTAGTTTTCGGCCTTGGCTGGCAACGAAGACACGGTGAAAACGAGTAGCATCATTAGGGCGATCGCCCCTAGCCCATTGCGGATCTTCAGTAGAACGGTCTTCCGACGCTGAAGTTGAGTCATAAGTTTGGGTTCCAGACGGATCAGGTGCAAGCACTCACCGAACTTTTTGTAGAGCACTGAGTAGATCATGGCGTGTCCTGGCTGAAACAGCAGCCTGATCGAAGAATAGGTTGATGCAAAGAGATTTCTCTTTCCTTCACTGGTTTATCCTATCGGATCAGGGAAGGGGGTTAGAGCGACCAGCAGAAGGTTTTCCTTGAATAACCTTGTGTGACTCGCAATGGAGTTTTTCTCCATACCTGAAAATTGACAAAAAAGAACCGGATCATAATCCGGTTCTGTCTAACGTACTGCAAACTACTTTTTCAAAGCACAAACCGTTGCAATGAGACGATTAGCCGTAGATGCCAATGGCATCAAGTAAGCCAGATGTCGCAACCTGCACCAGCAGATAAGCGAAAATGACGCCACCGACGCCACCCATTAAAAATCCGCCTGCAAACTCACTCCAACCTTCAGAAGACGACAGAGCCGTAGGAGGGTTGGGATTGGTAACGGTGCTGATAGGTTTGCCAACACTCGTGCTGGAATAGAGTGACAGGCAAATGGTCAAAATCAAGACCAACAAAATAGCTGCTGACGCTCCCGCGAAATCAGAAAACTCTGAGTTGCGAAGGGGGCCTAACACTGCGAAAGGCCCATAGAGCAGGTAGCCATGAGCCATGCCGACTTCTAACCCTCGACGCTGGGCTGAAAGACCGGAACGATAGGCAGGCAGGTTGTTGATGAATGCCTTGGTGAAACCTGAAGAGTTGACAGGAGTCGCTAGATTTCCCACTTGGGGATCGCCAGCAGCTGTAATGTATTCCATAAAGTTGAGTTCTCCCAAACTAACGTTTCTGAGATGTCATAACGTTCTGAAATGCGTCACGCAGCCGCTTCTGCCGCATTGTTCGGGAGGCGACTTACGTGAAAACTTAAGTGTGAAATGTGTAAACAGTGTCAGGATCTAGATGCCTGCTGCATCTTCACGCTCAATATAGATAAACAAAAGTGCCATGGTGACGGCTGGAAAAACCAAGCCGACCATAGGAACCAAAATGGAAGGCAAAAAAGACGCTGCCATAACAATGATTTCCTAAGCTGGGTAACAACAGTGAAGATGCTTGTAGAAAGCTCCTTCTGACACTTGAATCTACTGCGAAACCTGCACCAAATCTTAATTTAATAAGAATTTTTAACACGATGTAGATGTTTGTTGCGATGATTTGCGGGATTATACCCACTCGATCGCCCGATTATTTCTGTGTATTGCGAATAATGCGGACATGTTCGTGCTGTCAATTTCTTCCCCTTCACTCAGCCCTTGAGGATCGCAGCATTGCTGATGCTTCGGCCAAAATCTATTCAAACTCGTCTAGAGAAAGGGCAGGCAAGTCGGGAGGAACAACCGAGCGGTCGATGCCTGTTTTATGACTCTCTCTTTGGGACAGCACATCTACAGCGATCGCCTCTATCCGCACTTCTAAGCAGCCCAGCGGAACCGTAAAATGCGTTCTGGCTTCAGCGTTGCCCGCCCCATCTGCCACAAAGTCAGCGACCCAGCGTGGGCCATCCAGAAGGGAGCGCGTTTGGCGATCCTGCACCCACAGCTTGACAAAGACTTGAATCGGCAGCTCTGGCAAAATCACCGAAATTCGAGCAGGCTGCCCAGCGATCAATTCATCTTCGGCAAGGTGAATCTGAGGCACTGGAATGGTTATTACAGTCTCTTGCTCAGGCGGGACTACAGGCTCAGCTTGAGGCTCCCTTGTCCCAAAGTTGATCGTTGGCGCGTTGGGTTGAGTTGGGCGATCGCCACTGTCGCTGCTCTCCAACACGACTTCGTTGTCGATGTCGGTCTGCATCGGTGTTTGACGAGGAGGCATCGACTCAACCGCTTCAGGCGGCTCAGCAGTCGCGTCATTTTGGGCAATGGCAAAGGTGTGTGGCGTTGCGGGTGGAGATGTTGTGGGAGGTGGAACCGCAGGAGAGGCACTCGATTCTACTTCATCAAAATTTGGCTGAAAGGGTTCCTCGGATGACTCTGCGGATAATTCGTGAATGGACTCATCTGTTTGTTCGTTCGATATGAGGCGATCGCTCGCTCTATTTTCGAGCGGATTGTGTTCGCTGTTTGCTATCTCTGGCAATGCCTCTAGCTCTTGTAGCGCATCGGCAAACGGGTTGAATGTCTCGTTGCCATCATCGTCATCGGCTGTTTGCGTCGTATCCGCTATCGAGAAGGCAGGATCAGGCTTTTCGGCGTCAAAAGACGCGGTTTCTGGGGAAAAGATTTCGCTTGAATTGTCTTGTTCTGTATCGGAGTCTACTTCATCAAACGCTTTGCCTGACGAGGCTTCGACAGATCCTTGAAGCTCCGGCTGAGCGAATTGGGACTGAGTCGATTCGGGCTGAACTGGACTAGGATCTGAATCCAACGTGGCCGCAGAGTCAATAGATTCCTGAGATTGAACTTCTGAGGACTGGAACCCAGAATCATTTGATCCTGAAGGATCTGCTGCAAGATGCGACAGTCCGGCTAGGCTCAGCAGGCCAGGGGCGATCGCTGCGTCACTTTTGACAAATGAGGGAAGGTCGAGGGTTGGGCGATCGCCTTCGGATTGATCAGTGGCGGTTTCATAAATCTGGGGTGGCAGGCTGGGCTTGTCCGACACTCGCAGGGGACGCGGAGGTAGCTGTTCTGTTGGCGTTGGTAGTGCTGGTTCTTCACTGGGTTCGATGAAGTTCAAGGGCGGGTTGATAGAGGGCTGGGAGTCTGACGGCTGAGCGATCGCTCCTATCAGCGAATTCAACTCTAACGTGACCACGAAAGCATAGCTCGTCAAGGTGAGCGTCAGGGGACTGTGCTCAGTACTCTCTTCTTGATGAAGTTCAGCAGCAGTATTTTCTTTGTGGTCATCTAGTGACAGGACAGCTTCTCCCAACAGGAGATGGGTTTGCACCGTCGGAGGCAGAGTCAAGGTCACGTCAAACGGCATCGAAGTGTTCTTTGTCGTGGACAGCGTGAGCGTCTGTTGCGCCTTCGATTGCACGTTGCCAGTCTGGGGATCGGTGAGCTGTACCGCTAGAAACACATCCACAGACGACGCTGTGGGTTGTGCTTGAGAATCGTTCTGGCCAAGCTCAGAGGGTGTAGCGAAGATTTCCCCGTTCACCGTCAGAGGAGACCCCTGTTCGACGCTGAAAGCATCTTGAGACAGCCGTAGCTCCACGCGGGGTATTCGAGCTGCGGGCTGAGGGGGCCGCGTTTCGACGGGAGGCACAGTTGAAGGTGCAGGCGATTGAACCGTTTCAGGTGGGGTTGATGATTCAAAACTGGAGTGCGATCGCTGGTTGTTAGAGCGTTGATGCTCTGAGTGCAGAGATTCTGTCTGGCTTTGGGGCGAAATGCTGGACTCTGATCGGGTGACGGGAGGCTGTTCCGGGGGGAGAGGATCTGCTGCTGAAACTGGCGATGGCGACTCTGGCTCATCAACGTCTGACGGTGGTGCGATCGCAGAACTCGAAAAAATGGAGTCAAATTGCTGGCTCATCGACGCCAAGATGTCGGCTGCCATCTCATCCACAGCCTGAAACATCTGCGCCATGTCCTGCTGCATCTCAGGTGGAAGTGACTTCCATTCAGAAGGAACGCTTGTTCCGTTCGGCTGATTTGGAGGGCGTTGCTTGGTTGAGGAAGGAGTGTTTGCCTGGGTGACCGTTTCTTCCTCTTTAATTTGTGGGTCAGGGTGCGAAAGGTCTAACTTTTGGGGGAGAGGTGCTTCCTGTTTTATTGGGGGTTCACTCACCACCGTCTCGCGGGAAATCGTCTCGTCGGCATCAGACACCTCAAGGTCTAAGACCTGATCGGATACCTTCCTAGGGGAATTTTCAGGCTCCTGTTTATCTTCATCGTGAGCTTCGCTTGACCACAGATCTTGAAGCAAAGTGTCTTTGTCGGTTTCCGGATTTACCTCAGCAGAAGCCGATTCACCCTCGTCAGGATTCAATTCAGCCAGGAGTGACTCTAGAAGGGCTTCAGCTTTGGCTTCTGACTCTACATCGGGTTCAGTTTCTGGAGGAGTTGTGGAGGTCGCAGACGTTGATGTAGCGGGTGCCGGAGGTTCATCCGGGACTAGATGTGCTTCCGGATCAGCAAGAGAAGAGGTTTCATGAACAACGTTAGGATCAAAATCGGGTTCGAAATCAGCTTCGTGGTGGGCATTCTCTTCGAGCACCTGAAGCTGAAGCGTGTAATGCCAGGAGGGAGTTTCATGTTCCTTTCCGGGAGCGGCACAGCGAATTGTCCATGTCCCCGTTTTTAAGGGGGTAAATGGCATCACCGCTAGCAGCCCTTTATCAGTCGTGGTTCGGGTCACGTGATGAACGCGACGACGAGGAGGCACGGTTTCCAGATCGAGATAGGTGATGCGAACGCTGACAGGCGCACCGCCGCGATCGCACCGAGCCATGACTCGATAACGCCCTTCTAAGATCTCGGCTTCAGGCGAGTCTAGAGGTAACCAAGAGCGATCGCCCTCTTTTTGTAGAAGAAATTCCAAGAATTCCATGCCGCACCTCCACGCTGTAACCTAGTCTGACTGACTCTCAATTCATATCACTCGATCCATGTATAGAGACGACGGGATAGGCTATCTCTATCAAGACTCGCTACGAATGCCAGCACTCTATTCTAAGGATACTCAACCTTTCAAAATACTGATATCGTGGATGATTTTTCGATTTTTGTCTCGTTTTGAACCCGTTCTGCTCCAGTCCTTTGCAAAACGATAGGATCTCGGTGTTGAGGTATGTTCGTTTGAAGGGTTTCCATCCACCATGGCAACAATTTTGAGAACCTGGAGCTATCGCTATCAGTGGCTATATGACGCGATCGCCCGTTTGAGCGCATTGCCTGTGGGAGGTGAGGCTCGATTTCGTCAACTGGCTCTAAAAGGTATTGAGTTTACCGAGAAGACTCAAGTGCTCGATCTGTGCTGCGGGAGTGGTCAGACGACACAGTTTTTAGTTGCGCGATCGCCTCATGTGACTGGACTAGATGCTTCTCCCCGCTCGCTGCAGCGAGCGAAACAAAATGTGCCTGCGGCGACTTATGTGGAAGGCTGGGCAGAAAACATGCCCTTTGGCGATCGCCAATTCGACGTGGTTCATACCAGTGTGGCTCTCCACGAGATGCAGCCCGATCAGCTCCAGGCCATCTTGAAGGAAGTGTACCGAGTGCTAAAACCAGGGGGAGTTTTTGCTCTCGTCGATTTGCACAAGCCGACGAATCCAATCTTTTGGCCGGGACTGGCGCTGTTTATGGGATTATTTGAGACTGAAACGGCGTGGCATCTGATTCAGACTGATTTGGTGCAGCTTTTGGAAAGCGTTGGTTTTCAGACGCGCGATCGCCAGCTTCATGCTGGAGGGAGTCTTCAGGTTATCCAAGCGGTGAAACCTCCTGAATCCTTATCTTCCGACTCTCACGCTGATTCTTGAACTTGAGTGTTCTTTATTCATGCAAATTATTCATGCAAAATACTGCCGACTTTAGCTGCGCATTTTGTGGCGAACCCAACACCACCTTTATTGATATCAGCGGAGGCTATCAGCAGTCTTACATTGAAGATTGTCAGGTCTGCTGCCGCCCTAACATTCTCTACGTTCGTATTGACGAAGAGAGTCTTGATATTGAAATTGAGGCTCAATCGGGGTTTCAAGGAGCTAGCCAAGCAGTGTGTTCAGT
>JGI12048J13642_10388117_pt1 | contig 23067 bp, 18 predicted proteins | sample ElkSlonscriptome_16_FD_13642 | JGI IMG/M metagenome (IMG submission 13642)
AAGCGATTGATTTTGCGAGCAAAGTAAAATCGACATTTTACTTTGCGACTCCGCGAAACGGCATGGAAGCCGTTTCAGGATGAAAACTATCTAGTTGCCAATGAGTCATTGCAACCAGGTTCTAATGCGCCTTCACTGGCCATAAGCTCCGCTTTTCGCCCGATTTTGACTTGTTTTGGCTACCTCGATAACTAAAATCAACAGCCTTCTGAGCAGAATTTCCCAAATTGAATAATTATTCAAACAAATCGAGCCAACTGTCATATAATTGTCACAATTAAGCGCTGTAATCCTAGTGTCACTCTGAAGATAACCTTGTGTGGTTGCACATCAATGTGTAGTTATCCATAGGCAGTTCCTCATAACTAGTTACCAATGCAGGTACGCAGCACATGTCAGGCAAACAAGTTTTGATCGTAGACGATGAACCCGCCATTCGCGAGATGATCGCTGTGGCACTGGAAATGGCGGATTACGATTATCTTGAAGCAGGGGATGCCCGTGAAGCCCACTCCATCATCATAGATAATAAGCCCGATCTGATTCTGCTGGATTGGATGCTGCCAGGCACCAGCGGGATTGAGCTGGCCAGACGCCTGAAAAGAGATCAGATCACGTCTGAAATACCACTGATTATGCTGACTGCCAAAACCGAGGAAGATAATAAAGTACGGGGCTTAGAGGTCGGTGCAGACGACTACATTACCAAACCTTTCTCTCCCCGCGAATTAGTAGCCAGACTAAAAGCGGTGCTCAGACGAACGGTTGCACAAGGTATCGAGAGCCCTATTGAAGTGGATGGCCTCAGCCTTGATCCAGTGTGCCATCGGGTCAGCGCCAATGGGGAACCCTTAGACATGGGGCCGACTGAGTACCGCTTATTGCAGTTTTTTATGACTCACCAGGAGCGGGTTTATACCCGGGGTCAGTTGTTGGATCAGGTCTGGGGAGGCAATGTGTATGTTGAAGAACGCACGGTTGATGTTCATATCAGGCGCCTGCGCAAAGCCTTGGAACCAGATTTTTCAAAGCTGATTCAGACCGTCCGGGGTACGGGGTATCGCTTTTCTGTTAAGGCTTCTTAAGCCCAGCCGCGGCCGTCCACTTACTTGATTTAATATGATCGGCTAAAAGTCTTTGCGATGGCGATCTGTGGGCAAGTTTTTAATCCTATACTAAACGCCACCGCACCTTAGGGCTGGAATTTCACCCAGGCGCGAAAGCCACCGGGTCTGGAATGTCATCTTGCACTATCTATCAATGATCTGTCAGCATTGTCAGTAACGGCAGGGTCGTCGACATTTTGCAAGGAGCCACCACTCCGTTGATATACCGGAAGCCCAGCTACCATATTCGCAACATAGCGCTTGTACTTTTCCTTGGGCTGATCATTGGCTATGTGGTCGGGGCTATGGCATGGACTTTAGTAGTGTTGTTTTCAGGTTACATGCTATGGACATGGTTGCAGTTATTCCGACTTTACCGCTGGTTGCACCAGGAAAAATCCAGCCCCCCTCCGGACAGCCGGGGCCTGTGGGGTGATATTTTTGATGGCATTTACTATCTGCAAAGCAACCACCAAAAAGCACGGGATCGCCAACAAGCACTGATTAACCGTATCCAAGAATCCACCAACGCATTGAAAGATGGTGTCATCATGACCAACCATCACGGCAAGATGGATTGGTGGAACGAATCGGCCTGCCAAATGCTGGGTTTCCGCAAGGAATCAGACCGGGGCCAATTGATCTACAACTTACTGCGCACGCCCGAATTCAAACCTTATTTTTTATCGAAACAGTATCGGGAGCCCTTGAACATCCTCTCTCCTATCAACCACAACCAGCAGTTACAGGTGCAGATCACCCTGTTTGGAGAAGAAGATCGCCTGATCATGGTACAAGACATCAGTCGCCTTGTGCGGCTGGAAAAAATGCGGGCAGACTTTGTTTCTAATGTATCTCATGAACTCAGAACACCGCTCACCGTCATTACCGGGTATTTGGAAACCTTACTGGACTATGCGGGTGAGCTACCCACGCGCTGGCAGCGACCGATCAATCAAATGCAACTCCAGTCTAAGCGCATGGCCGCGTTGGTTACCGACCTGTTATTACTATCACGCATCGAAAACCAAGGTGGCGAACTGGAGCAGGAGACCATAGATGTCAGACATTTACTGGAAGCGATATGCCATGATGCCAGATCACTAAGTGCCGAAAAAAAGCATGATATCAAGCTGCTGATTGAGTCTGATTCCGTTCTGGTCGGAAACCGGACCCAGTTGCAGAGTGCATTCTCCAATCTGTTATTAAATGCGGTTAAATACACGCCTGCCGGTGGGCAAGTAGAAGTCAGATGGTTTCTGCGGGAGGGAGCCCCTCACTTTTCAGTAAAAGACAGCGGTACCGGCATCGACCCGATCCACATTCCGCGCCTGACAGAACGATTTTACCGGGCCGATTCATCAAGGGCACCTAACACTGGGGGAACCGGGCTTGGATTGGCAATCGTCAAGCATGTGCTCATCAATCACAACGCCACTCTGCAGATCAGCAGCCAAGTGGGCAAAGGCAGTTGCTTTACCTGTCGCTTTCCCGCCGACCAGGACCCGACCTGGTTAAAAACCAAATAACTAATCAGATATCATAGGTTTATCAGGTTCTGACTTGATCATGCCCTCAGCTTGCAGCCAAAACTTCACACCACCGGCCACCGACGCTTGCATAGAGACTAAGTTGAGCACCGGGATCAGTGTGCACAGCCAGGATAACATTCCAAACCCTAGCGTACGACCACGATGACGTTTCATGAATTGCTTTAAATCGCTAATTGAGCGACCGTTATTATCAGCGGGATAATCAATAAATTCGAGCGCCATGGTCCAGCCAGAAAAAAAGGCCCAGATAAACGGAGCAACAGGACTTAGAAAGGGCACCAGGCAAAGCAGAAACAAAGCCAGGGCCCGGGGTACATAATACCAGAGCTTGGCTAACTCCCTGGATATAGAGCGGGGAAACGAGGCCAACACCTGACCCCAGGAGGTAGGCTCCTCGCCACTGCGGCCAGTGAGCAATTTTTCAACTTCTGCTGCCAGCAAGCCGTAAAATGGAGCACCAATAAGGGTTGCAACAAAAACAAAGGTATAGGCAATCAGCAACACCACCAAAAAACCAAACACCAGCCACATCAACCAGCGCAATACCGCAAGCCACTCCCAGCCGGGCAACAAGCCCATTAAGCCATCGACCCAGCCGGAAAAATAACCACTAAGGCCAGTGATAAGCAACACAAAAACAACGATGTTGATGAGCAAAGGAATAATGACGAAAAGCCGGAGTTTAGGCTCCCTGATCAACCGAAAACCAGCCAGTAAATCCTGTGAACCTTTTACTAATTCTTGCATTACACCGCTACCAATGTTTGCTGTAAGTTTCTGTCTTGCCTGGGGTGGCTGACTGCTGCTCTGCCATGATTAACATTCGCATCGGCCCGAGACAATGCTAAGCTTCCTGACAAGGGTATGGAGACGACACTTTTATAGTCATCTGCAACGAGATGGTAGTCTGCCACGAGAAGCTATGACAGCCAAGCCGGCCAGAATTCTGACTGGCCGTAACAAGCTGGCTATCAAGCCGTAACAACCTGACTATCATAGCGGCTTATCGCACCCGTTAATGGCACACTTTGTCAAACCATCAGTTTGTCAAACCATCAATAAAAAACATACCAACAAAAAGACCCGAATGCTGCTGCGACAAACCTTACTTTTCATTTATCAATATGGCAACCTGAGCCTGTCGAAAGGCCTATTCTATGGCTTGCTGGTGGTATTTTATCTGATGTTGTCAGCTCCTGCCGATACGGTTAGCACCTACCAGGTGAACGACAAAGTGATTCACCTGGTACTGTTTTTTGGTTTGATGGGATTAGCGCACATCACCCACCCTCAGATCCAATTGCTAAAACTGGCATTCCCATTGGCGGTTTATGGTTTGGCTACAGAATTAAGCCAAGGACTTTTGCCCGACCGGGATGCCAGCATTTATGACTGGATTGCCGACCTCGGGGGTATTGTACTTGCCATGGGTTTAATACGCTTGCTTAAATCGCTGGCAAAACTCTGAATTATCTATAGGCAACTGCGGTTTACAGGATAATTTCTGCTACCATGCTTGCTTGATGTTGATTCCAATAGGCCTGCCACCCCCCTGCGATGACAGCTGACAACACCCAGGATTTTGCCTCACTATTTTTAAATGATATCCCTCTGATGGATGTCAGAGCACCCATTGAATTCAACAAGGGGTCTTTTCCGCAAGCAAACAATTTGCCCCTGCTGAATGACCAGGAGAGAGAGGCGGTAGGCACGTGTTATAAAACCAAGGGCAGTGCTGCAGCGATATCCCTCGGGTATCGGTTAATGAGTGACGATGTGCTGGGCCCACGCCAACAAGCATGGGCTGATTTTACCCAAGCAAACCCAACGGGCTACCTGTATTGCTTTCGTGGTGGACTCCGTTCCCAACTCGTGCAACAGAATTTATACGAGCAAGGCATTCACTATCCATTAGTTATTGGTGGCTACAAAGCCATGCGCCACTATCTGCTCACGCAACTCAGAGTTTTGTCAATGCAATCCTCCTTTGTTGTCATTGCAGGCAGAACCGGAGCCGGAAAAACAAAGCTGATTGAGCAACATCCACACAGCATAAACCTGGAAAGACTTGCGAACCACAAAGGATCAAGCTTCGGTAAACAAGCAACTCCACAGCCCACCCAAATCGATTTTGAAAACCAACTAGCAATTGCCTTAATGAAATCCACCGCAAGCTACAGAGGGCGGCTATTAATTGAGGATGAAGGCAAATTGATTGGGCAGCGTGCCGTACCACTGGATTTAAGGCAGGCACTACACCATCAACCCGTTATTATCATCAATACTCCACTTGAAGAGCGAATAACGAATATAATCAACGAATATATTATTCAGCCCCTCCAGCAGTGCTGCCAGACACTGGGCGATGCGCAGGGCTGGCAATGCTTTCGGCAAGCGGTGCTGGATAATCTGGGTCGTATCAAGATTCGCCTTGGTGGATTGCGTTTCGCTGAAATGAGCCGTAGCTTTGAAGCTAGTCTGCTGGCTCACCAGGCCGGTCAACCCAGCACAGTTTTCAGCCCTTGGGTGAGTAGACTGTTACTGGAATACTACGACCCAATGTATGATTATCAACTCAGTAAGAGCCAGCGAAAAGTATTGCTGGAAGGCTCAGTTTCAGAAGTAGCGGCAGCCATCACGGGATTTACCTACCCACAAACCGCTTAACTTCAAATGCTCATTCATGAATAATAATCCGCGCAAGGGAATGACTATTGTATGCGGTGAAAGTACTCAATTTGCAACTCAGGGACTTTTTCACCGGCAGGTGATAGCGGGCATCAAGGCCAGTTTTTACCCGAAAAGCGGCGGTAATAAATACCGAAAAAAATAAAAAGGAAGCGAACAAAATCATCACGAAGATGCTCACCGGCACGCGCCTGTTTAATGGTAACTGCGTTGTACTAGCCCGACTGTTACCAACTGCGACCATTCGGAAAGGAATTGGCCACTATGATTGACCTTAAGATAGAAGATATTCAACCCTACATAGATCAGGCAATAGAACTCACCCTCGCCTACGCACCTAAGTTGCTGCTTGCCCTGTTAACCCTGATTATCGGCCTTTGGATCATCAACAGGCTGCTCAAATTTACTGACAAAACACTGTCCAAAAAATTTGATCCCACACTCACCAAATTCGTTCATAGTCTGGCCTCCGTCGGCCTGAAAGCCATCCTGTTAATCAGCGTTGCCTCTATGGTGGGTATTGCCACCACTTCCTTTATCGCTGTTCTGGGTGCAGCTGGTCTGGCCGTAGGGCTGGCATTACAAGGCAATCTGTCCAACTTTGCCAGTGGTGTTCTGATTCTTATATTTAAACCGTTTCAAGCAGGCGATGTGATCGATGGTGGCGGCTATATAGGTACGGTCAGGGAGATTCAAATTTTCACTACCATTCTGGTTACTGCCGACAACCGTAAAGTGATCATTCCAAACTCCGTTCTCGCCAATAATCCGTTGATCAACATCAGTGCTGAAACCACACGTCGGGTGGACATGGTCTTTGGTATAGGCTACGACGATGATATTGATAAAGCGAAAGCCGCGATTCAAGCGCTCATCGAAGCGGATCAGCGCATCCTCAAAGACCCTGCGCCACAGGTTATTGTGTCTGAACTGGCCGATAGCTCCGTAAACATCGCTGCCAGACCCTGGGTCAACGCTGCCGACTACTGGGGCGTGTACTTTGACATGCACGAAAACGTTAAAAAGACCTTTGACCAACAGGGTATCTCCATCCCCTTCCCGCAACAAGATGTGCATATGTACGAACAGAAAACTTAAGCTTGAGTCGCTATATTCAGGAAAACTGAACAGCAGCAAATATGAGCGACTTCCAACTCAAGTAACAATAAGCCTGCGAGGCAAATGGGTAACTGATGAGCAAGCATGGCTCAGCCAGGACCAATAGAAACGCCGAACAAATCCATGGCCGGATGAAAAAGCGAGAATCGCCGGAGTAACCCTTGGCCATTATAAAAAAGAACCTTTTCGTAAATTATCGAGGTTACTATGAGATTTTGTTATTTTGGCTTGTTGCTAGCGATAACCCTGTCATTGACTTCCATTTCCAGTGTGGCGAGAGATCGCGAATCTGGTATTTATTTGACTGGTCTGTTGGGCTATGCCTACTTCGATCATGAGCGTGAATTGGAAGATGATCCTAATGTTGCAGTTGGTATTGGTTATGATTTCAGCCGGGTCTGGTCAAGCGAATTAATCATCGGCATAGGCGATTTGGAAGCAAAAGACTCTGAAGAAGACATTGACCAACTCTTTGGTCGTTTTGATACGCTTTACCATTTTAACCCTGAGTCGAAGTGGCGGCCTTTTATAGTCGCAGGTGTCGGGCACAATGAATTAGAAGACCGTGCCGATAATGAAATAGACGAAACCCAGTTCAATATGGGATTCGGACTAAAACACGAAGTTAATGATATGGTCGATGTTCGCTTCGATGCCAGAGGCTTATACAGTCATGATGAAGAGAGTAAAGATGCCATCCTGAATCTCGGCGTTAACTTCCTTTTGGGTAGCTCGCGCTCAACGCCTGTTGACAGCGATGGCGACGGTGTCTACGACACTGAAGACCAATGCCCTGCAACAGCAGCCGGTACCCAGACTGACACCAGCGGATGTCCGGTCAACCTTGATGCCGACGGCGATGGCGTCAACGATGATCAGGACCAGTGCCCTGCCAGTGCAGCAGGTATAAGTGTTGACGAGCAGGGTTGCACCTTTGCTGATGATGATGGTGATGGCATCAATAATAAACTGGATCAATGTGACAACACCGTGGCCGGTGCTCCGGTGGACGCTAATGGCTGCATGCTGGATGCAGATAAAGATGGCATTCATGACAATGCAGATACCTGCTCTGATACCCCACCAGGTGCAAAAGTCGACGAGCTGGGCTGCCGTCTCATATTAGAAGAAGCCGTCAGCATGACCCTCCAGGTCACCTTCCCTTCAAACTCGGCGGATGTACCAGCACAATATTTGGCTGAAATAGAAAAGGTAGCTGAATTTATGCGTCAATACCCTGACACAGATGTAATGATCGAAGGGCACAGCGATAGCATGGGAGAAGACGCCTACAATCAGCAGCTCTCGGAGAAAAGAGCCCAGGCAGTGAGGGATGTTTTAGTAGAGCGCTTCCAGATTGAAGCGGGCAGAATCAGCAGCGTCGGCTTCGGTGAAGCCAACCCCATCGCAGACAACAGCACCAAAGCGGGCCGGGAACAGAACCGTCGGGTTGTTGCGGTTATCGAAACCGTTAGGAAAGTTGAGCAGTAATAAGTAATAAGGGTATTGCCAAGTTAACTTCTGCAGAACGCCAATTATCTGCTACTTGATATCAAGCAACTACTTCTGCCCATTGACTAAACGCACTCATCCTGAGATTTCGATAGTACGCAGCCTTGATTAAGTGCCTGCCAAGATTGAACAAACTATAGACTAATGCATGAGCCTTAAGAAACAACTGAGCTTGTCTTGTCGATTTAAACCTTCGCAACACTCGCTCCCGAACCCTGGTGGCCTCATGGGATTGCTCTGCCCGATTGTTCGCATACTGTGAAGTATCGTGGAAAACTTCAGGAATCAAATCCCGGTGAGCAACATCATAACTGCGCAGTTTATCGGTCACGATCTTTCTTGGTTCACTACCATACGTGTTCAATAAGCGCTTGAAGAACCGTTTAGCTGCTGTACCGTCTCGTCTTGCCTGCAGTAACACATCTACTACATCGCCATCCTGATCGACAGCCCGCCACAGGTAATGTTGTTTGCCATTGATCTTCACGAAGACTTCGTCGATGAAAAATGTGTCACCGTAACCCCGCTGATTTCGCTTTAGCCTCCGACTGTAAAGTTTACCAAACTTGATACACCACAACCGGATTGCCTCCCGGCTGACGATAATTCCTCTTTCAGCCAGCAGATCTTCTATATCCCGATGACTGAGATTGAACCGGTAATATAGCCAAACTGCATAGGAAATGATTTCGGGCGGGAATCTGTGTCTTTTATATGTATTCATAGCCAGATTCTAGCACCTATGGCAACTTAACTTGGCAATCCCAATTGAAAGCTTAAATCCAGTATGCACTGCAAATCGGATTGACCCGGGTTTTATTCAAAAATCCACTTCAAATAAAGCAGCGGGCTTTCAAAACGACCTACCAAAAAAATCAGGCATGGGTCACAAATATCGCCTGTATTGCGACCTTAGCATGTAGCCGTGGGGAAAAAAGCGCATTCTTTTGACTTAGGACATAGTCGCATAGCCGATTTAAAGTTACTTAGTAATAATGGATTATGGAGTTACTTGAAAGCGTATTTTAATCCGGTCTGACGTTCGGTAAGCTTAAGCATAACTGCAGATAGAAAGCGAGTGAGCGAGTAAGCACCTACCGAATCACCGGTTTGACCCGAGCGGGAGATGACTATGCCTGTTAAATCGTTGAAGAAATTTTTAGATAGCAATAATGTCCGGTACATTGTATGCAAACACTCACCGGCCTACACGGCGCAAGAAATTGCTCAATCCGCCCACATTTGCGGCAAGATGCTGGCAAAAACCGTCATTATTTTGATGGATGGCGAGATGGCTATCACCGTAATGCCTGCCAACTGCAAAGTCCGCTGGGATCGCCTGGTTAAAGCTATGGGCACCGACTTTATTGAGCTCGCTGATGAAAATGAGTTTAAAGATGCCTTCCCCGATTGCGAAGTGGGTGCGATGCCGCCCTTCGGCAATTTGTTCGGCATGTCAGTCTACATGGACGAAGAACTCACCCGTAACCCAGATATCGCCTTTTGTGCCGGTTCTCATTCCGAAACGATTCGCATGGCGACCGCTGATTTCATGGAGCATGTGAAGCCCATTGTCATCACTGATGGCTTTGTTAAGTCGTCAACGCCTCCTTTGCTGCGCAACCGGCCCGGCCGACTGATGGCTCACAGACACGTCTGAGCCCAGGCAGGTCTGGCTTAGACTTGCCCCCTTCTTATCAAATCAGTCACTTGTCGTGAGACAATTGCTGCTTTGCTCTCCATTGGGCTAATGGTAACTGGACACCTATGGCTTCGTTCCTTTTTGCCCTTGTTCTGCGGCCGTAACTTTTTCGCTGACGGCTAATGCTCTATGCTTGCCACATACCCTGGACAGAATGTTTTAAATATCCATTGATAGAGAAACCACGATAGACAAGCGAATGATTATCAGCCCCAGCAAGAGTCAACACACGGTAAAACCCTCACTGCCTGAGTATCAAGTGGTTATAGTGGGCGCAGGAATGGTAGGAGGAGCGCTGGCATGCGACCTCGCTAGTCGGGGAGTGGAATTGGCACTGGTAGAGAAACAACTATCACCCCCTTTTGATAGCCAGAGTCATCCTGACATCCGGGTTTCCTCCGTTAATCTGGCTAGTGAGCAGTATTTCAAGAAACTGAAGACCTGGCCCGCTATAAAGTCAATGCGAGCCCAGGCCTACCGCCGCTTAGAAGTCTGGGAGCGTCTGTCATCCCCTTTTAGCCAATTACTTCCAGACAACCTGAACCACACCGCTTTTAATGCTACAACATTGGACTATTCCCATCTCGGTCACATCATCGAAAATCAGGTTATCCAACTCGCTCAACAAGAAATGTGGCAAGCGCAGGACCAGGTAAGCTGCTTCGAAGCCTGCGGACTGGAAACGATGGTAACCGACAGTCAGGGAGCGACACTGACCTTAAGCAATGGCCAGCAAATCAGGACCCAACTGGTGATCGGTGCCGATGGCGCTAACTCAAGGGTGCGTCACCTTTCTAACCTGGGCGTCAGCAGCAATGCCTACCACCAGCATGCCTTGGTTATTTCCGTAGTCACCGAAGGTGAATCTCAAGACATCACCTGGCAATCCTTTACGCCTCACGGACCGCTGGCCTACTTGCCCCTACCTAATGTGCTGGGTGATAGCCACGCCTCGCTGGTTTGGTATGACAAGCCGAAGCGGTTAAGGCAATTATTGAGTTTGTCCGAAAAGGAGTTGGCGGAGCAGATAAAACGGGAGTTTCCAGCACAGTTGCCCGCGATTAAGCGAATTCACGCTAAGGCAAGTTTCCCACTCATCAAAAGCCACGCCCAACGCTATTGGAAACCCAGAGTTGCCTTAGTAGGCGATGCCGCTCATACCATCAATCCACTGGCCGGCCAGGGTCTCAATCTTGGTTTGCAAGATGCGAGAGTATTGGCAGAGCAACTGGGAGGTTTGATAAGCAGTCAGCAGGACTTAGGCACAGAGACTGCCTTGGCCGCTTATGAGCGGGCTCGCCGACCGGCTAACCTGATGATGATGAGCGCAATGGACGCGTTTTACTATATTTTCAGCAATAATATTCCACCGCTGAAGTTGATACGCAATCTCGGTTTGGGGATTGCCGATAAAATCGCTCCAGCCAAACAAAACGTCATGGCTTATGCGTTGGGAATTAGTGAAAAAAGCTTATTCATCCCCAACTAGCTAGTGCTCATCCAGAAACGCCAGTTTTTGATGGGCACTAACGCAGTACAAGGAAGTACTGCCAAAATCGATCGCCTAAGCGATTGATTTTGCAAGCAAAGTAAAATCGACATTTTACTTTGTGACTCCGCGAAACGGCATGGAAGCCGTTTCAGGATGAAAACCAGCTAAGATTGATTCCAGCTTTTTCTTTCACTTTTTAAAGTTAATCGCCCTAACAACAGCACCACTAACAACTGTACCACTATAAAATCAGGCACAAATAAGACCTTAAACTGAAACAACCCCACATTCATAATCACGCGGCAACATACAAGGTGAGCACCATGTCAGACACCATTTTTACCAAAATTATAAACAGGGAAATACCAGCGGAAATTGTTTATGAAGACGATCTATGTCTTGCCTTTAACGATATCAACCCACAAGCGCCGGTTCACTTTCTGATTATCCCTAAGAAGCCGATCGCGACGATTAACGATATCGAAGAGGGCGACGAGGCGCTGGTGGGTCATTTGTACTTAGTGGCTAAGAAGATGGCCATCAAACAAGGCTTTGCCAGTGCAGGCTATCGAACCGTCATGAACTGTAATGATCATGCCGGACAAACGGTTTTCCACATTCATCTTCATGTACTGGCAGGAAAAGCCATGGGATGGCCGCCCTACTCCGACAACCTGAAAAGGAATTGATTGATGACGGAAGCGGCGAGCTAAGAAAATCACACCGTCCGTTATTGTCCAATGATCTCGCGGGTTTTTTCCAGCGAGGCGTGGCGAACATCCTTGCCTTTCACCATATAGATCACGTGCTCTGCAATGTTTCGCGCGTGATCGCCGATTCGCTCCAGCGCTCTCAACACCCACATTACATTCAGTACCGAGGAAATGTTGCGGGTATCCTCCATCATAAAGGTCACTAAGGCGCGAGTGGCAGACTTGTATTCAGAGTCGACCAGCTTATCTTCTTTCATCACACTCAGCGCTAACTCTAAATCGAGCCGGGTAAAGGAATCCAGTGCATCATGTAGCATTTCCGAAACGTGTTTACTAATGTGGCGGATTTCCACATAACCCCGGGGAGAATGGCCTTCATCAATCTGGATAAGGGCAATTTTAGCGATTTTCTCCGCCTCATCACCTACCCGCTCCAGATCACTGACCATTTTAGATATCGCCACCACGAACCTTAAATCACTGGCTGTTGGCTGCCGCCGGGCAATGACTTGAGTACATTCCTCGTCAATGGTCATCTCCAGCGAGTCCACATTACGCTCTGTATCCTGCACTTGCTCTGCCAATTCACTTTCGCCATTGATTAAGGCATAGGAGGCATCAATGACCAGTTTTTCAACCATTCCCCCCATGACCAGCACATGGTTTTTCAGGTCTTGCAATTCTTGATCAAATTGCTGGGATATGTGATTGGAATCGTTGCTTGAGATCATCTGAATACCTGTATTTTAGCGAGTTCAGGGTTAACCATAGCGACCGGTAATATAATCCTCTGTCTGCTTTGATGCCGGGTTAGTGAATAATTCATTGGTACCGCCAAATTCGATTAAGTCACCAACATACATAAACGCTGTATAGTCCGAAACCCGCGCTGCTTGCTGCATATTATGGGTTACGATAACAATAGTATACTCATCTTTGAGCGAATGAATCAGTTCTTCAATCTTTAGTGTAGACAAAGGATCAAGAGCTGACGCGGGTTCATCTAATAATAACACTTCGGGCTTCACTGCCACGGTACGGGCGATGACCAGGCGCTGCTGCTGCCCTCCGGACAGACCGAGGGCGCTTTCATCCAGCCGGTCTTTCACCTCATCCCAAAGCGCCGACGATCTTAAAGCCCACTCTACTGTTTCGTTAAGAATCCGTTTTTTATTGATCCCCTGGATTCTTAAGCCATAGGCCACATTTTCATAGATACTCTTGGGAAACGGATTGGGTTTTTGGAAGACCATACCCACCCGTCGTCGCAGATCCGCTACATCCACCCCTTTCTGATAAATGTTTTGGCTATCCAGCAGAATTTCTCCTTCAATCCGGCACGAATCCACCAAATCGTTCATGCGATTAAAACAGCGTAGTAAGGTGGACTTACCACAACCGCTGGGACCAATAAAAGCGGTGACTCTGTTTTGCGGAATCTTCATATTGATACCATGCAAGGCGGCTTTGTCACCGTAGTAGAGCTTGAGATCATGCACCGTAAGCGCGATAGTTTCATCGCCAATAGACAAGGTGTTAGTAGCTCGCTGAATCGAACTAATATCAATGGAGTGTCCGCGAGGAGTCTCTTGTGTGGACGTACTGGTCATATCATTCACTTCTTCCATTCTCCCGGCACCTTAGTGGCCCGTTGAATACAACTATTTTAACTGGTCTGAAATTGGTCAACCTTTACATCAGACCCATCAGGTTTACCATTCAAAATGCGCCAAGGCTAGCGCCTGGCTACATTTCCAAGGCCTTAAATTTCTCTCGCAATCGGTTACGGATTGCCACCGCAGTGAGGTTTAGCAGCGCGATCACGATCACCAGCAACAAAGCGGTAGCATAGACCAAAGGTCGGGCAGCCTCTACGTTAGGACTCTGAAAACCCACATCATAGATATGAAAACCCAGATGCATAAATTTCTGATCCAGATGCAGATAGGGATAGTTTCCATCTAATGGTAGTGAAGGTGCCAGCTTCACCACACCGACCAGCATTAAAGGCGCCACTTCACCCGCTGCCCGGGCTATAGCCAGAATCACACCGGTCATCATCGCTGGACTAGCCATAGGAATCACCACCCGCCACAAGGTTTCCGCCTTAGTAGCACCCAAAGCCAGGCTGCCTTCACGAACCGAACGGGGAATCCGGGCCAAACCTTCTTCCGTGGCAACTATCACCACTGGCAGGGTGAGTATGGCGAGAGTTATTGAAGCCCACATTAAGCCCGGTGTTCCAAAGGTGGGTGATGGCAGGGCTTCCTGGTAGAAGTTTTGGTCGATATGGGAACCAACAAAATAGATAAAAAACCCCAGCCCGAACACACCGTAGACAATAGAAGGTACACCTGCCAAGTTATTAACAGCGACCCGGATAACCCGTGTCAGCGTTCCCTGGTGTGCATATTCGCGCAAATATACGGCTGCCACAACTCCTAGCGGCGTCACCATGACAGCCATGACGATCACCATTAAAACGGTGCCGTAAATAGCAGGGAAAATACCACCCTCGGTGTTGGCCTCACGGGGATCCGCACTAACAAATTCCCAAATCTTAGCGAAATAGTGTCCAATTTTTTCGGTTAGTGTCATCGCGTTGGGCTTAAAGGCCCGAACAATTTTGGCCAGGGAAATCTCGACCTGCTGATCATTCATAGCACGGGCCACAATCTTATCCCGGTTAATCTGTTCATACAGACTGATCAGCTCTGCTTCTAAAATACGGTAACTGGCATTCAGCTCAGCCCGCTCGGCCTCAAGGTCAGCGGCTAGCTGAGGAGTCAACAGCCCCTCCAGTTCCAACCGACGCTGCTCCAAACGTAAGCGCTCGAGGCTGTAGTTAATGCTGCCGATGGCTCCTTTCTCTATGTCATGAATGTCTTCATAGATGGTCAGCGCACGCTGCAGACGAACCATAAACTCATCCCATGCACCTTCGCCCGAGGCGACTACACGATCCCCTTCTTTAACCTGCATAAGATAGCCATAGAAATTACCCCACTCATGTCGCTCCAGAGCGATCAATTCCTTGGGATAACGATGGTTCCTGAGATTGTCAGCCAAATACCATTTGAAATCAGCACCATGGACATCACGATTACCAATTTTGATGAGCCAGCGATCCATAAAGTCAACATTTGCTGGCACCGTGACGCCACTATTGCGCAGTTGCTCAGCAGGAATGGTTTCTTCTTCAATGAGCTCGCCAACAACCCGGATGGATTTACCGTCGGCATTAAAATACTCCGCCTCCAGCAGAGCATGAGGCCAGAAATGTGCCAACCCCCTGCTGGCGATCAGTGCCAACAGACCAATGACCATAACCAAAGACACCGCGACGGCCCCTGCGTTCAACCACACCCAAGGGTCACCTTTGTTGGTCCATTGTCTTACCGAAACACGCATTGCATTTTCCTACATTGAAACCCAGATAAGCACACCGCCATGGCCAGTGCTATTGCCAATCCCGAAAGACACCCGTTAAACCCAGCCAAAAGCTACAACACACTGTATTTATTGCGCAGCCTTTGGCGCACAAACTCAGCTATGGAATTAACAAAAAAAGTAAACAAAAACAGCACAAAAGCTGCGAGGAAGAGGATTCGATAGTGGGAGCTGCCCACCTCTGATTCGGGCATCTCGACAGCGATATTGGCAGCCAGCGTTCGCATACCTTCAAAAATATTGATATCCATAATCGGCGTATTACCCGTGGCCATGAGGACAATCATGGTCTCCCCTACGGCACGACCCAAGCCAATCATCACCGCTGAAAAAATACCTGGACTGGCGGTTGGCAACACCACCCGCACCATGGTTTGCCACTGAGTGGCACCTAATGCCAGGGAGCCATAAGTCAGGTGCTTTGGCACCCCAAACACCGCATCTTCAGTAATTGAGAAGATGGTAGGGATAACAGCAAAACCCATGGCCGCGCCAACCACCAGAGCATTACGTTGATCAAAATCAATACCAGCCGAATTCTCTAACCAAAAGCGCATATCACCGCCAAAAAAGGTGGTTTCAACACCCGGCGACAAAGCAAAAGATAACCAACCTACGAAGACGATCAGCGGCACCAGCAACAGCACTTCCCAACCCTCTTCTACCTTATGTCTCAGCCGTGCGGGCAGATTGGTCCAGGTAAAGCCGAACAGAATCACGCTAACCGGAATCAGCACTAGCAGGGTAAATACACCAGGTAGATTATCTTCGATGAACGGAGCAAAAAATAAGCCTGCCAGAAAACCAAGGATGACGGTGGGTAAGGCTTCCATTAATTCAATCACCGGCTTCACTTTGCGCCTCAGTACGGGAGACATAAAATGAGCGGTATAAAGTGCGCCACAAATCGCTAGTGGAGTGGCAATCAGCATGGCATAAAAGGCTGCTTTCAGGGTGCCAAACGCCAGTGGAACGAGGCTGTACTTGGGTTCAAAATCCGTAGTTGCCGCTGAGGATTGCCAAACAAATTCCGGCTCTTCATAGTTCTCATACCAAACCTGTTGCCAAAGCGCGCTCCAGGAAACATCGGGGTGCTCATTGTCAATGGCCCAAAAATGCAATTGTTGGTCGCTGGTTTCCAGCAATACAAAATTGGCTCTGGGGGACAGGCTGGCGGTAACGATTGGCAGCTCAGTCAAGCGCTCTTTCAACGCAACCCGCTCGGCGGTAGAATTAAAAAGCGCCAATTCTCCGCTTTGGGTGACCGCAAAGAAACCTTTACGTCGCTCCTCAATGCCAAGCTTGGTGATTTGCCCACCATCCTTGTGAAAGGTGCGGACTTTCTCAAGCCGGTACTCATTCTGGTCATCGCGCACCGGAAACCATTGCGAGATTTCACCGCCATCATCGGCGATCAACAGCGATATGCCGCCCAACAAAAAGCGCATATAGGCAAGCTTGGTATCACTGACGACCTGGGTGGTCATTACTAACTCTGGATTAGTCCGGTCACGGAGATCGTACATCCTCAGCTCACCCTGTTTACTGGCCACATAGAGCCAGCGGGTATCTGGTGAAAGCTGTAATGAAAAAATTTCTCCTGTGCCCACCGGCATCGTGAGTGTGGCTTTTTCAAGCGTGATTTCGCCGGATAGAAAGTCTTCTTCTTTGGTGAAATAGGAGGACTTGAGTTGCCTGCCCGCAGCCGCACCGATAAGGATCAGTGAGTCTTCGGTATCCCGGACCACGATATTGTCGATCGGGTTTCTCAGCTCATCAATAACGACGGGTTCTTGCCCAAAAGGGAATTCGATGCGGGGAGTAATTAAGCGGATATCATTGGGATATGTAATTTTGTATTCATGCTTGACCACCATGGCGGCGCCATTACTCAGTCCCAGTGCTATAATTTGTGTACCCGCACCGCCTTCACCCACACTAGTAACAATAGTGCCAGTGGGCACGGGCAAGGGAATCTGCGAATGTACGCGGCCATCGGCCAGGTAGAAAAAGGTGGCATTAGCGAGATGATCTATCCGCAGGCCTATTTCAGCCTGCTCTTCCATCGCAAGGTAAACCGTTCTGCTGTTGTCCGATTGGCTATTGCTGACGGTTAGATGGGTATTGGTGTCTGCAGGTGCAAGAGGTACGGAATAGCTTGCCACTGGTTCCACGCTAGCCGATTTGAAAAGCGGAACCACTTCATACAGCAAATAGAAAAAAATAAGAGTCACGGCAACGATGACAAATACACCCCCTGCCGCCACCAATACATTAGCCGCTTTGTCTTTCAGCGCACGGACTTTTCTGTGACGCTTTAATTTGGGTGTATCAAAATCAATCTCTGGCGCGCTCTTCACCAACACTTCATTCATCAGCCATACCTATAAAACACCATCACCCAGCCGTATTAACAGAGCGACACCTTAAGCTTTGTGTATGACATTTTTGTTACAACACTGACTTTCGCCTCGAAACCTCCCTGATCTTTCCTTGGTATCCTTGCCATCCAATTGATCCTTGCCATCAATCAGTATTGCGGCTGTGGTCAACAAACCGCACTGATCTGGCCAAACAACTCCTATTTAAAACTCTTTCTAACTCTATTTAAAAAGTCTTTCCAATTCTTCACTCAGTTTTTCTTTCGCCTTATCTTCCAGTTTGTCACTCAACTCTTCTTTGATTTCCTTACTGCTTTGTTTTTCTAGTTCAATACCCAACTCTTCCCGGGCTTTTTCCCGCAATTTGTCTTTTGCTTTATCCCCGGCTTTGTCTCGCTCTTTGTCGAGCTGAGCCTTGGCTTTGTCCTTCATCGCCCCTTCAAGATCGAGCTTTATTTTGGGTTCCTCAAAACTACCGCCGATAGCCAGCGGAATCGTCAAGCGGCCAAGATCTTGTGCGGCCTTTCCCCCTTGTCCTTTCAGGGTGCTCACCAGCGACACCTTGGTTTGATAATCAATGGCTTGTGCGGGTAAGTTCACATCGCCATTGCCCCGGATGCGCAATAAAGGAGAGAGCATTTTGAGGTCTGGGTTACTAACCAATCCATTGGTGATAGTAAAGCTCCCTCTCAGTTCGGAAAAGTCGGTTTGCTTCACCTCTCTTGCTGTAGCTTCCGTAGCTACTGGCTCTCCTCTGATTTTTGCCCGGGCATCTCTGATCAGTTGCGCCACGTTGATGCCTTTAAGCGCCCCATCTTTAAACAGAAACTGTCCCTCTCCATTCAGCGTTTGTTGAATTACTTCTGGGTCCAGACTACTTGCCTTAATGCGAAGCTTCAGATCAGTGGCTCCGCTCAACATGTCTGAATCGGCAACAGCCAGCAATAGTGGGCCAACGGGAACATTGTCAATCCCCTGCTGCAATTCAAAGGTGGGTACTTTTGGATTAGCATTCAAACTAAAATCTGTGCGCACAGTGCCCTCGTAGATTGCGGCGGTCAGAGGTGCTAGTTGGAGCCGGCCCTGTTTGATCAGCAAATTAAGGTCGATACGTTCTACCTCTACCCGCTTCGCCTGCAGTTTACCCACTTGGACCTTGCCTTCAACATCCATGGCTTGCAGGAAACTAATATCCGGTGGTGGCGTTTTCTCACTGGAAGGAGGCGTGGCCTCGGGCTGCTCATCAGCGGGCGCGGCGGGCGGCAAATAGCGGTCGAGATTGAACTGGTCAACATTAATGTTGAAGCGACTAACCAAAGTAGCGCCAGTTTGCAGATTGAACTCCCCTTTTAGCTGGGTGTCATCCAGACCGATTTGGAGATTATCCACCGTTAAGCGGGAGGCATTAACGTCAAAGTTCAATGTAGCAGACAAATCGACACGGGTGAGCACTTGTTCATCAGTGGTATCCAGCTCGATACCCAACTCTTCCATTAGTGCTCTGGCATTAGACGTTGCCATGGTGATATTACTAATCAACAGGGGCGCACTGGTCAGTCCGCTGATAGACAATGGAGCGCTCAATTCCAAATCATCCACTTTCAACAATAAGGGATCGGCAGTTAGCTGCTGGGAGGACAAATCCACAGACACTTCTGTATCTAAACGGAGATTAACCGGTTTTGGCAACGCGTCACCCAAGCCATCGACCAGCAGTACACCTTCTTTGATAAGAAAAGAATCTAATGCCCGGTTGACCTGTAACTCAGACTCCCATTGCACCGTTGCGGACAATTGGGGTTCGGTCAGTCCAGCTTTAAACTCAAGAGCCACAGGAAACCAGGAATCGAAAGCAAATTGGCCAACAGACAGGCTGACCAACTCCACTTGCTGGCGCACCTGGCTAGCTTGATTTTCGTCGATAATCAATGCGTTGGTAATACTGATTCCTTTACCTACCCGCAACTCCTCTAACGGCATACCGCCTTCATCTTGCGCTGGGGTGGTGGTTGGCTCCTGCTCTGATGGAGAAGATGTCGCCGCTAACAGATCATCAAGATTAGTTTCACCCTTTGCATTGGTTATCCGGTGAAAATAGAAGCCATCAATATTGACTTCATCTACGATCACTGACTTGGACAGCAAAGGCAACAACTGCACATCCACCACCACTTTGTTAAACCGCAGCATGTCATCACCACCAAATTCAGCGGTATTCTTAAGCTGGGTTTGGCCGATTGAGATGCCGAGTGGTGGCCATAATTGCCAGCCCAAATCTCCTTCGATCAGCAAATCACGCCCGGTATGCTGCTTGACCTGATCAATAATTACCGGCTTATAGTCGTTGGGGTCTATCACTTTTGCGGCAATAAATATGCCCAGCATTAACACTAGCAGCAGTACCACAACCACTATCAGCAACCCTTTAACAAGCTTGACCATATCTTTTACTTAATCTCCTGACTTGAGCCGATCAACTCTGACCTTTGCAACTCTAACCTTAGCAACTGTGCGCCCAATTGCGAAACCGAGGTTGGGGAAGCTGGCCATAGTTTATCAAAGTCTTGGCTATACTCTAAAAGTGATCTGGTTATTTGGGTAAAACCCGAAATACCTTGATTGTAGAGCGCTCAAGGACAGGCAGGGTAAAGGTGGAAAGGCGAGAAGTGACTGTAAGAAAATTGGACGAGGCCTAAGTTAAACAGAAATGGCTGGCTTGTTTAAAGCAAGAAAGCCAGCATAAGCTGGCTTTCTGTAAGGGGATTATGTTTGATTACAGCCCAAGGTTACAACTGATCGAATCTCGAGCTTAATTCAAGGCCAACTGCTGTAAGTACCTGGTAACCACTTTAGATGGCAGCGGAACGTAACCGTCTTTAGCTACGACTTCTTGACCCTGTCGTGACAGCACCATTTTCATAAACTCGCCAACGATGGGCTCGAGGTCATCGTTAGGTGCTTTATTAACATAAACGTAAAGAAACCGGGACAGCGGATATTTGCCGGTCACCGCATTCGCCGGGGTCGCATCAACAAAGGCACCATCGGATTTCTTCGCCAGTGGAACTGTGCGAACACTGGCAGTGCGGTAGCCAATACCGGAATAACCTATACCGTTAAGTGACTCTGACACTCCCTGAACAACCGACGCTGAACCGGGCTGTTCATTCACGCTGTTTTTGTAATCACCCTTACACAAGGCCTTGCTTTTAAAGTAACCGTAGGTGCCGGATACTGAGTTACGACCGAATAACTGAAAGGATTGCTTTCCAAGATTACCTGACACACCTACGTCAGCCCACTTAACTGCATCTTTGTCATAACCACATTTGCGAGTAGAAGAAAAAATAGCGTCCAGCTGGGCAATCGTCAGACCGGTTACCGGGTTGTCTTTATGCACAAAAACGGCCAATGCATCAATAGCAACAGGGACAGCGGTGGGCTCGTAGCCAAATTTCTTTTGAAAAGAATCAATTTCCCTATCTTTCATGGCACGACTCATGGGCCCCAGATTCGAGGTACCTTCAGTCAGTGCTGGCGGTGCAGTAGACGAGCCCGCCGCTTGTATCTGTATATTCACGTTGGGGTAATTGCGCTTATACTCTTCTGCCCATAGTGTCATCAGATTGGCCAAGGTATCAGAACCCACCGAGGAAAGGTTACCAGAAACGCCACTAGCCTTGTTGTATGCTGGCAATGCAGGATCAACATCGGCAGTGGCCGTACTCACCCAAGACACCGCCGCAACCATGGCCGTGGCCGCAATAGCTTTTTTGAATAACATAGAACAGAACTCCTGTTAGCTTAGGGAACGATCCCATTGCAACGGCAATGGAAGCATAAAAACTAAGGCCGACTATAGGAGGAATTTGTGACAATTGCATGACAGTCAATTTGAAGCTTTAGCCAGCATCTGTTGACAATCAACAGTAATAATTGCTGTCAGGTCAGACCAAGGCACTATCGCATCGACCTGGCAACGGCATTATGCTGTCAGCGACCCAGAGCGTTGCAGTAACACCAACCCATGGATCGGTAAAAAAGCAAGAAACAGCGTTCAGCTTAGCCCCGTACTTTCAGTTACTTTCACCACTGAAGTGTGCTGCCGAATAATAAAAATACACGACGACAGACACATCGTTGTTGGTAACAGTTGTGACTGAGGATAAAGCTAATGGCTTCAGATATTGCCCATCCAAAGGGGAAGCTGACTTTAAGAGTAATCGCTCTCGATAAAGACACCAATGCTCATGGGGATATTTACGGAGGCTGGCTGGTATCTCAAATGGATCTGGCGACATCAAGCCTCGCCTCGCAACTTGCAAAGGGCAGGGTGGCCACCGTTTCAATCCGCCATCTTGATTTTATTTCACCGGTAAGAATCGGTGCTGAGGTCAGTTGTTACGCCCGTGTAGCTGACGTTGGCACCACCTCAATCAGAATTGAGGTAGAGGTTTGGACCCGGGACTTATACCAGGAAAAACTAAGAAAGGTCGCTGAGGGCGTCTTTGTGTTCGTTGCCATCGATGCTTCGGGCCGCATACGCCCCGTACCCAGACAAAACTCCGACACTTCAGACTAAGATTTCAACTACTCTGCTTAGTAAACCACTCTTTACAAAATCTCCAGGTTAGCGTAGGACAGGATCAACCACTTACTGCCGCTGCCGGCAAAATTCACCTGGACGCGGGTGTGGGGGCCTTGGCCTTCGTAATTCAGCACAATACCTTCGCCAAATTTTTTATGATGCACTTTCTGGCCCAGTTGCAATGCGTTTGCCTCCTGGTCTTGTATCTGGGCCGGGCCACGATCCCAGAAAACCGGCTTGCTGATGACGGATCTCAACCTGACCTCTTGAATCAATTCCGGCGGAATTTCTCTTACGAAACGGGAAACTGCATGAAACTTATCCTGGCCATACAAGCGGCGGCTTTCGGCAAAAGTGATGATTAATTTTTCCATGGCGCGAGTAATTCCCACGTAGCACAAGCGCCGCTCTTCCTGTAAACGGTTGGCCTCTTCCAATGCCATTGCATGAGGAAACAGTTCTTCTTCCATACCGGTCAAAAAGACTAAGGGGAACTCCAGCCCTTTGGCTGAGTGCAGCGTCATCAGTTGCACTGCATCCTGATCTTCTGCTGCCTGCTGATCTCCCGCATCAAGGGCAGCTTGAGCGAGAAACTCGGTCAGGGGTTCATCGGCCTGTTGTTGATATTCTGCCACTGCATCCACGAGCTCCAGCAGATTTTCTTTACGAGCCTCCCCTTTTTCCCCTTTCTCACTAGCGTGATAGTCAAGCAAGCCGGTTAGGCTCAGCATTTCTTTAGTGAGGGCCTGTAGTTCATTTTCAG
>JGI12048J13642_10746883_pt1 | contig 23045 bp, 18 predicted proteins | sample ElkSlonscriptome_16_FD_13642 | JGI IMG/M metagenome (IMG submission 13642)
CTTCTTATTGAAAGATTATTAATACTTAAAGCGTGATGCGCTTCAATTGTTTTAAAGGGTCACCTTTTGAAAAGGAATTAAGCCAAGGGGGATTGATAGATACACTCCAATGGAATCGACCAAAGGAAAAAGTGTGGTTGCCGGATTTTTCTCTGCTTCTATTCTTATGGCAACTATAAAGCTTTCCAAGAAATGATTTCTCGCAGACCTAAGGATTGCTTCGAGAATGTCTTACAAATTTAAAATCTCAGTAGACGTTTTCACGAGTATCGTTTTAGCTCCTCGCAGGGCTATAGGAAAAACAAGTATTTCAGGATTGTTCTGCAGCATCTTTATCCAGTCATCAGTTGAGTAGTTGTGATGGTTAAAATGAGCTTTATAGGTTGCGTGTTCTTGATTAATCAAATCCTTTACACTGATTTTCAATCGATCGGCCAGTTCAACAATTTGTGTCCCGGTCAGCTTAGTCTTCTGAAGATCAACCTCCTCAACAGGAAGACCATGTGCCTGGGCAGTAGCTAAAGCTTTCTTGGCTTCTTCTGACTTTGAACCGTAGTATAGTATTATTTGGCGGTTTGATGTTCCGATTTCTCCCATAATTGTTGTGTTGAATCCTTTTTGAAAGGCGTCAAATTTATTGATTCACCTTGGCAAAAGGTGCAGTAATCAAACAAAATTCAATAGAAATGTTTTAAATGACTTCATCCATGTGAACGCCATAAACTTGCCCGCAGCAATAATTGTAGCACCATGAATTTAAATTTGTAGGTTAATCGTCATGCAAAATCATCTTTAATCATACTGAAATCGGCACTTTACTATCCGGATTATATCCATCGTCCGTAACTCTGTAATTCAGTCGATGTTCATTATTGATCCTTCGGGACCAAAACCCTCGAAATTGATGCCTAAGCGCTTCGGGTTTGCCCGGACCCTGAATGGGTTTCAGGTCTACTTCTTGGGAGCCTATAGCCTACAAAGCAAATAGTCTACCCATATAATCGGCCCTGATCATTGGTATTGGTGAGACATAAGAATTAAGATTTCGAAGGGCGAATTGCTACAAAGCAGTGCATTTAATTGAATGCTCGATACAGCTGATCGTTCGCTTAGTGAGAGAAATGTGATACGCCATTTATCTCCAATTTAGGGGTTCAAGAAATGTTAACTGTCAGTCCCAGTCATTGTAAATAAATTCAAAATACCCGTTTCGAACTTGACGAATTGCATAGTCTTCCGTGGCAGGTCGATCAAAAGAGAAGGTCCCTGCGATAGCATTCGTAACGGGATTGTGATAAGTAATGGTCAGCACTATGTTTGCCGAAATAGCCTCCGGTGAATTGAGTTCAGTAAAATCCGTGAATGAAATCGAAATATCGTCGAGGTTGTTTTCTGACGAAGCGTAAGTGCCTGCCTCAATGTTTAGTGGCAGCTTAATGTCTATCTGTTGAACGGCTGTGAGATCGGTAAACGTTAATTGCAGCACATTAAAAGTATGATCAACGAATCCAAGGTTGTTCCCAAATTGAAAGGGTACTCCATCGAGTTCAGCGCTTATTTCGCCATTTACATTCAGCAAACCAAAATCATAGGGAACATCGAAGAACTCACCTTCGGTCAATCGCCAAACCGGGAGGACATTGTCGTCATCAAAAGAGATATCAAAGCTACCGCTGGCTGTTCTGGCGATGGTATCGAAATAGACAGAAAATTCGGTCGACGTGTTTTTCAGCACTCCTTGCGAGAAATGCTGTTCTTCGGGGATATCCCGATCAATATTAAATAAAGCAGTTGGGCTAACAGCCTCCCCGAAGTCCCTGAAAAATGAACCTTCTTCTTCTCCTTCTTTTTCAATAAGCAGGCTTTGACCGGTGGCGTAATTGTTGGTTTGAAGTTGAATCATTCCATTACTTCTCGATACTCTTACCAAGTCGGCTTTCCAAGGAGAACTTGTTCCATTGGTATCAATTTCAATCGCAGAAATGGTACCACCGTTGTCTGCAGGAATGGTTGAAGGGGTAGGTTCATCTCCGTCGTCAGAGTTGCAACCCGCAAGGGCAATTATTGACAAGATTAACCATAGAGAATAATAACCATTCAGTTCAAACAGACCTTTTCGTAGCATATGTCAAATATAAGATTCCTCAAACTGAATTTATGGTATACAATTCACGTTCAGAAAACTTCACTCGGAAACTAAAGCGCCTATTGGCAATAAATACGGCCTAAATCTCCGCCGCCTTCAACGTATTCAGCAACAAGGCCACCCTCGTCATAGGACCCACACCACCCGGAACGGGTGTGATGGCTTCCGCCAATGGAGCAACCTCATCGTAAACTACATCACCTTTCAAAGCAAATCCCGATTTTTTGGAATCATCCGGAACCCGTGTGGTGCCAACGTCGATAACTACCGCGCCGCGCTTCACCATATCGGCCGTGACAAATCCGGGGCGACCAAGTGCAGCTACCAAAATATCTGCCTGACGGGTCCAATGCGCCAAATCCTTGGTACGGCTATGGCAAAGGGTCACGGTAGCATTTCCCATTTCGCGGTTGCGCGACATGAGCACGCTGAGCGGAGAACCGACTATATTACTGCGTCCCAAAATCACGCAGTGTTTGCCCGAAGTCTCAATTTCGTTTCTTTTCAGCAATTCTATGATTCCGGATGGCGTGGCTGAAATAAATCCGTCCAGACCCAGATTCATCCGCCCCACATTCGTGGGATGAAATCCATCTACGTCCTTATCGGGATCGATGGCGGTGATGACCTTTTGAGAGTCGATGTGTTTGGGCAGAGGCAATTGGACGATAAAACCGTCGATGTCATCATTGGCATTCAGCTCTGCAATAAGCTGAAGTAGTTCCTTTTCGGTGATGGACTCTTCTCGGCGTATCAAAGTAGAGTCAAAGCCGACTTCCTTGCAATCTTTCACCTTGTAGCTCACATAGGTCTCGCTGCCACCGTCGTTGCCTACCAGCACGGCTGCGAGATGAGGAACTTTGAGCCCCGAAGCTTTTCGTTTTGCCACTTCCGCGCCAATTTCTTGCCTGATTTCCTTTGCCGTTTCCCTACCGCTGAGAATCTTTGGTGCTGCCATAATTACATTCCGGGTATTCCTTTGCCACCCATCATTTTCATCATGTTGGCCATGTTTTTCTTATTTGACATCAACTGCATCATTTTGCGCGTTTGCTCAAATTGCTTGATCAATTTGTTCACCTCCTGAACGTCGCTGCCGCTTCCCTTAGCGATGCGCTTCTTACGCGACCCGTTGATGATTTTGTGGTTGTTCCGTTCCTCCGGGGTCATCGAATGAATAATGGCCTCGATTTCTTTGAAGGCGTCATCGTCGATATCCATTCCTTTCATGGCTTTTCCCATTCCGGGGATCATGCCCATCAGGTCTTTCATATTCCCCATCTTCTTGATCTGCTGGATTTGATCCAGAAAATCATCAAAGTTGAATTGGTTCTTGGCTATTTTCTTGGAAAGCTTTCGTGCCTTCTCTTCGTCATACTGCTCTTGGGCGCGTTCAACTAAAGAAACAACGTCTCCCATTCCGAGGATTCGGTCGGCCATCCGTTTTGGGTAAAACAGATCGAGCGCGTCCATTTTCTCGCCGGTTCCGATGAATTTGATAGGCTTATCTACTACCGTCCGGATGGAAATTGCCGCCCCACCACGAGTATCCCCATCCAATTTGGTGAGGACTACTCCGTCGAAGTCGAGGCGTTCGTTAAAAGTTTTGGCGGTATTCACCGCATCCTGACCCGTCATGGCGTCCACCACGAAAAGTGTCTCAGACGGTTCGATCGTGCGCTTAACGGCCTCGATCTCGCTCATCATTTGCTCGTCGATAGCAAGGCGTCCCGCCGTATCGACGATCACTACATTCTGTCCATTGCTCCGTGCGTGAAGAACCGCGGCTTGGGCAATTTTAACAGGATCTTTTTCTTCCTTGTTGGAAAAAACCTCAACCCCGATTTGATCTCCCACCACGTGTAGCTGATCAATCGCCGCGGGACGGTAAACATCACAAGCTACCAAAAGAGGGGTCTTACCTTTCTTCGTTTTCAGGTGATTGGCCAGTTTTCCCGAAAAGGTCGTCTTACCCGAACCTTGAAGACCCGACATCAAGATCACGGCAGGGTTTCCCTTGAGATCAATCTCTTCTTGTTCGCCACCCATCAACTCTACCAGCGATTCGTGGGTGATCTTTACCAGAAGTTCAGAAGGCTTCAGTGCCGTAAGTACATCACGACCCATTGCTTTATCCTTTACCTCATTGGTAAAGTCTTTTGCCGTTTTGTAATTGACGTCAGCATCCAGCAGCGCCCGCCTCACTTCCTTGAGGGTTTCGGCTACGTTTACCTCCGTAATTTGGCCTTGTCCCTTGAGGACCTGAAACGCTTTGTCAAATTTCTCGGTAAGATTCTCGAACATAGGATTTCCTTTTTTGGGAGGGCAAAGTTAAAAGAAATAGGTATTGGGTATTGGGTATACGGTATTGAGAAATGAGTATTGCCGGTTGAAGAGAATTTGATGAAGAACCAAACTGCAAAGGAATTTTGCATGATTTAAGACCAATGTCATAGATAATTCAAAACTATCTTTTCACACCATAATCAAAATCTTGCCTGATAAGTTTGATTACAACGCTTACGAGGCTTTCAAAATCAAGGAGTTGACCAAAGTCAATGACTGAGTATAAAATGAGAAAAAGGAAGTAATCAGACTGAAGCAGGGAGATAATAATCACATCCTGTCAGGAGACGCTATACCCAGCAGCGCCATAGCGTTTTTAATGATCTCCCCCACTTGTCGTGCAAGCAGCGCTCGGTAATTTTTTAAATCATCGCTATCGGCGTGGAGGATGCTCGAATTCTGATAAAACGAATTGAAGTCCTTAACCAAATCAAAAACATAGTTTGCCAGCAAGGCAGGGCTATACTCTTTCGCTGCTTCTTCAATGACTTTAGGAAATGAGTGAACTTTGAAATGCACGCGGCGCTCAAATTCATCGATCACTACCTTATTGGGATCGAAACTTAAATCACCATCGAGGTTTCTCAGCACAGACTGAATTCGCGCATGAGCGTACTGAATAAAGGGACCGGTATGCCCATTAAAATCAATACTTTCCTTTGGATTGAAAAGCATATTCTTTTTCGGATCCACCTTCAAAAGAAAATACTTCAAAGCCGCCATCCCAATCATCTCGTAGAGATTTTCTTTCTCGGACTTTTCCAGTCCTTCAAGCTTTCCGAGTTCATTGGTGATTTCTTCGGCAGAGTCAACCATCAGTTGCATAATGTCATCGGCATCAACCACCGTACCTTCACGCGATTTCATTTTGCCTTCGGGCAATTCTACCATCCCGTATGAGAGGTGATAACAGTTCTTCGCCCACTCGTAGCCGATCCTCTGCAAGATCAAAAAGAGCACCTTGAAATGGTATTCTTGCTCATTCCCAACCGTGTAGACCATTTGTGATACCTCGGGAAAATCTTGGTAGCGAAGGATGGCGGTACCGATATCTTGGGTCATATAGACAGCCGTGCCGTCTTTTCGGAGAAGCAATTTTTCATCGAGGCCATCGTCTGTCAGATCCGCCCATACCGAGCCATCTTCACGCTTGGTAAAAACTCCGTTCTCCACCCCTTTCAGCGCTTCCTCTTTTCCCTTTGTCCACGTTTGACTTTCGTAATAAAGCTTGTCGAAATCCACTCCCATGCGGTCATAGGTTTTGTCAAAGCCTTTGTAAACCCAGCCGTTCATTCGCTCCCAAAGCGCGTATACCTCCGGCTCTTTTTCTTCCCATTTGAGTAGCGTTTCACGCGCTTCTTGCATGATCGGTGCAGCGGTCTCCGCTTCTTCCTTTGTCATGCCTTTTGCAACTCCTTCGGCTACCTGCTTCTTCAATTCCTGATCGAAGCGCACGTAGTATTTTCCGACGAGGTGATCTCCTTTCATTCCGCATGATTCAGGAGTTTCACCCTCACCAAATTTCTGCCACGCCACCATCGACTTGCAGATATGGATACCGCGATCATTGATAATCTGTACTTTTTTTACGGGGTGCCCCGCCGCTTTCAAAATTTCAGAGACTGAATATCCGAGAAAAATATTTCGAAGGTGTCCCAGGTGCAGAGGTTTGTTCGTGTTTGGCGAAGCGTATTCGACAATCACCAGATCCTTGCTATTCTCTTCCGCGCGGCCATAGTTTTCCTGCCGTGAAGCAGAAAGCAGGTTATCGACCCAAAACCGCGAGGTGAAGGTCAGGTTAAGAAATCCCTTTACTACCCCGAAGGACTCCACTTCGTTCATGCGCGATTGGAGGTATTCTCCTAATGCATTGCCCGTTTCTTCGGGCGACTTTTTGGCAAAACGAACCATCGGAAAAGTAACAATGGTGAGCTCTCCGTCAAAGTCTTTTCGGGTGGGTTGCACCTGAATATCTTTCGGTGAAACTTCAACGTCAAACAGCGCCTTCAAACCTTCGGCACACATGGAGGCGAGGTAGTTCTCAATCATTTTTCTTGCTTTTTGGTAAGAATACTTCGGCCATCATGCAGCGTGCACTTCCACCGCCCAAAGCCTCGATGGTATCGAGCGAACTATGGATAATTTCGGCGTGCTTTTCGATGGCTTCTATTTGATCCGGACGTAAACTTGAATAGGCGGCGGTGCTCATCACCAAGAACTCCTTTCCCTTTTTATTAGAAACATTCAGCATATTTCCGGCAAAGTGCTCCTTTTGATCCTCAGAAATTTCGATAATCTTTTTATCCGTCTTTTTCAACGAATCTACCACGTCTTTTCTCTCTCTATTGTCATCAATACAGTTTAAACAAATCACGCTGAAATCTCGCCCCAAGCACATCATCACGTTTGTGTGATAAATCGGTAGTCGTTCACCGTTAACGGTTTGATTAGCCGTAAATGCCACGTATTCGTAATCAAATCGTTCACACCACGTTTCTAAGACGGTAATGTCCGTACGTAAGCTGATGGCTGCATAGGCAATGTGGTTTTCCCGATCCAAGATCATGCTTCCCGTACCTTCTAAATAGATGCCTTCGGTTTCGAAGCCGCTGAAGTCTTCAATCTCTTCAACGTGAAAACCAAAGTCATCAGCCAAAAGCTCAAACATTTCTTCCCTTCTTTCACCTCTGCGATTCTCCGCGTACATCGGATACATCGCTACCCTTCCGTCATCGTGAAAGGAGACCCAGTTATTGGGAAATATCGAATCGGGTGTGCGTGGGTTCTCGTCGTCTTGAATCACAGCTACCTCAATGCCTTGTGATCTCAATTTTTCAACAAATGTGTCAAATTCGGCCAAAGCCTGTTCGTGCGCTTTGGCGGGATCCAATCCTTCCAATACCTTTTGGTAGTAATTATTGACGGCCGTTTCTTCATTAAAATGAAAATTAAACGGCCTCACCATCATAATGGTGGAGGTTATTTGTTTGCTCATGATTTTCTACTTAAGGGCATGGTGGAACAACGCAAGAGTCCTTCTTGCTTACCGATTTCAAAATAAGGAATGGTTTCCACGGTAAATCCGAGATCTCTCAATATACCATTTAGCCTGTCAAATTTATTTTCAGAAACGATCACCGTCGGGGAAATCGAAAAGACATTGCTGTTCATATTGTACATTTCTTCCCGATCTATTTCGATGATGTTTTCTTTGCCGAAAAAGTCAGTCAAGAACTCGACATCCGAATGGTTTTTAAATCCACCCGGAAAAAGAATTGCCTTATCTCTCCCGATCGGTTGAAAGCAGCAATCAAGATGCAAGGCATTCTGACGAGGATCTTCATCGGATTTATTCAATTCAAAAGCGTGGACTTGCCAATCAGGAAAATGAGTTCTTAAGTAGTCTACCCCCGCCTCATTGGTTCTGCTCACTTGAAACTTTGCAAAATCATCCGGCTTTGAGTATCCTACGAATAGGTGACCATTCCAAGGCATCACATCTCCACCTTCGGCTCTTGCACCTTCGGGCATTCTAAGAAGTTGTCCGGGATTAATCTCATCGATCAAATATTGAATGGCTTCTGTTTCTGCTCGTCGGTTTTTCAAAATATTGGGAAGAACGATCTTATCATCGATCACGAAGTAGATATCACGAGAGAATATTTGATTCACGTTGGTCAATAGTTCCGGCCGATAGACTTTTACCCCATACTTCTGAAGTACTTTCTCGAAAGCCTTCAGCTCTTTGATCATATCTTCTTCTTTCGGGTATTCTCCGATTTTGATAAAATGTTTTGACTTGGGGTCGTACGCCTCATCAACGGAAGGGATCGGACCGGGCGAAACAGCAGTGCCCAGCAATACTGCTTCAAGTTGGTCAGTCTCGTTTTGAATATTCAACTTTAACATTCAGGGTGGTATTGAAGCCGCAAAGGTAGATAACGAGATGAATTTCCATACCAAAGAAATCACTCTTCCAAGTCCTTTTGAAACTTTAACATCGGATAGGCCGTATTGACAGATGTTTAACTCAGATCAACTAATCAAATTCCACGGTAGTGAAGTCTTCAACCCCCCACTCTAGAATATCTGATCTGGCTCTTTTCGGAGTCTGGACAGCCCCCTTATTTATTATGCTGATCTTGATAACGGCATGTTCTAAGATTTCGAACAATGTATTTGATGACAGACCTTCTGAAGGGGTAATCAAATACAAAATTACTTTCCCCGAAGTCTCAGAAGAGAGTATTACAGCTACTCTTCTTCCTGATCAAATGACCTATGCGTTTACACCGACTTCATTCTCTTCAAATTTCGAAACTGCGGGCGGTGTTTTTAAAAATAAAATTGTCGCAGATCGCAATACGCGCACAGTGGATCATCAATTGAAAGTTTTTCGAAAGAAGATTCAGACCAAGATGAAAGAAAACGATGTGATTCAGATGTTGGCTGAATACCCCAAAGCCGCCGTAATTCAGACCAAGCAAACGGATACCATAGCAGGCTACCACTGTAAAAAGGCCTTGATTGTTTTTGAGGATGTTTCGAAAAAAGAAGTTGAAATATTCTACACGGATCAAATAGAAATGGAGTCGCCAAATTGGTGCACGCAGTATCATGAAATTGATGGGGTCTTGATGGCCTATGAGGTTGAAGAGTTTGGGATTCGGATGCGATTGATAGCCGAAGAGGTGAAAACACCACTACAAAATCCTGAAATTCTCAAAGCCGAATCGGAGTATTCGGAAATTACCAAAGAAATGATGGATGTCGAGTTGGAACAGCTCGTTCAAACATTTGAACTATGACGAAAATTTACACTGCATTATTTCTCTTCTTACTAATTTCATTTAATTCTTTTGCCCAATTTGAGGGTATTGTGGCATATAAAGTGACTTACGAAGCCCTGGACGAGAGTAAGAATGAAATGGTTTCAATGCTTCCAAAGAAGAGTCTTCTTTTTATAAAGGGTAAAAAGTCACTCTTTGAACAGGATGTTGCAGGGGGCGGAAAACAAGCTTTCTTAATCGATGCCGAAAAAGGCTCAGGGGTACTATTGATGCAATTCCTCGGTCAAGGCTACAAAGTAGAAATGAGTAAATCCGAATTGGAGTCTTTGAAAAAAGCCAAAGAAGTGGAAATTATAGACACAGAAGAAAATCAAGTTATTGAAGGATATCCTTGTCGAAAGGCGCTGGCAATTTCCGGCTCTGATACTTTAGAAGTGGTTTATACCACGGAACTGGAAGTGGCTTCGAATTTCCCTCCTTTCACAAACATTGACGGACTGCCATTGGTATATGAAATAATCAGGGGAGGTGTGAAAATGACCTACACAGTAATAGACATCCATGAAACCATCGTTGAAGAAGACGTCTTCAAAATGCCTGCTGATGTTAATTCCTTAGATTTTGCAGACTTTGCTCGCTCCTTTGCCATTTCCCAATGAGGCATTGAGTAGTTCCTGAATTCTAATTGTACCATAGCCTTACTTGGGTAGCGCCCATGCCGTATCGGCTGTAATCAGCATCTTCAAAATCGCAATTGGAAAGCGATTTTAACCTTTTTCTCAATTCATTTCTCAACCTTCCCTTTCCAATTCCGTGAATGTAAACCACTTTACCAAGTCGTCTGCGTCGGGCTTCTTTGAGCGTTTTCTCAAAGTGACTGAGTTGGACTACTACCATTTCGTGATTGGATAAATTTCGAGTGGAGTCTACAACCATATGGATGTGTAAATCTACCTCCATGTAAGGCATACGTCCCTGCACCATTCGGTATCCATCCGTCTCATCGGTGGTGCGCGCCGGTATTTTATTATTCAACCGGTCTCCTCCGATCTTTGGCTGCCAATCTACTTTTAGCACTAATTCGTTTTCCGGGAAGGAAAAAATGAAACCATCTTCATCTTCGACAGACACCAACCCTTTTTCGTGTCCGACTACCAGTCCACCTCCTACCTCGTTTAGGAATTCTACCCGATCACCTTTTTTAAATTTCATTCGTCGACTTGTTTAAATAGCAGCTCATTCAATTTGCTAATTTCGCAAGCTCATTCGTTTTTTCATGAAATCCACCTTGATTTATCGCTTTCTTTTTGGAACCTTACTGTGCTTCACGCTTTACGCTCTGGCTTATGCCAAACCGCTGGAAGAATGGAGGAAAAAAAAATCCGTCGTTATTGGCTTTTACAATGTCGAAAACCTTTTTGACACAATTGATGATCCTTTAAAAGACGACGATGAATTTGTCCCGAACTCAGAAAAAAAATGGAATAGCGAAAAGTACAAACGCAAGTTGCAAATGCTTTCGGAGGTGATAGACCGGATGGGTGGTGATGGATACCCGGCAATTTTAGGTCTTTGTGAAGTAGAGAATATCGGTGTACTGCAAGACTTGTCAAAAGAAGACCAAATCAAAAAAGCTAAATATCAATCTGTTTTAATCGAAGGTCCTGATCGAAGAGGAATAGATGTGGCCTTGCTATATTCAAAGAAGAAATTCACTTTGATTTCAACTTCTTCTCACGTGGTAAATGCGGGAGAAGGTGAACGTCCTACCCGCGATATTCTTCACGTTAGAGGTAAATTAAAAAGTGGTGGGCCGACACTAAACGTTCTTGTGAACCATTGGCCATCTCGCTACGGAGGTGCCGAAGAAAGCGAGCACAAGCGAATTGCTGCGGCAAAATTGCTCGCTCAAATTACTGAACAAATCACTCAGCAGTATCCGGAAGAGCCGATCATATGTATGGGAGATTTTAATGACTACCCCGAAAATCGGTCATTGGCTGAAGTACTACCTACGGGTAAAAACGGTGTATTAGTGAATTTGATGGCAGGGCTGAATGAAGAAAAAAGAGGGTCTTATAACTACCGAGGCGATTGGGACTTTCTCGATCAAATCATCGTTTCTCAAACTCTCATGAATGAGGAACTCCCCTACATCGTAGGCGGTAGCACTGCTCCTTTTTATACCGATAGTATGGTTTACACCCATCCTAAATACGGTGACGAAAAACCACGACGAACTTACGGAGGCCCCGAGTACCTTGGTGGCTACAGCGACCACCTACCCGTTTACACCGTTTTGGCTTATTAAAAATAGAGCCAATGCCATCTTGCATTCCCGTTGCTGAATTCAACGGTCGGCGCCGGCACTTTTAGGATGGCAAAGGTCGAGAAGAGTGTTCTCAAAAAGCGAGAATTCGTTTTGATTTTGGTTAAATCCACATCGAAACTGAGGTAGAACTGTCGGTAAGGATCCAGAACCGGCAACAGCTCATCGGCTTCGTTAAATTCAGGGTTGAAACTGCCCCCCAGCATATTTTGAGCACCGTAACCGAAGGAGAAACAGAACCACTCCGGCAGAACGGTATTCTCATTCATGAACGAGCCCGGAGAAACCGAAAGCCAGACGGTTTGTCCATTGTAATCTTTAAAGATTTTTTCCAAAGATGAGGAGCCGAGTAATTCAGGCCGATAGGTAGCTAAGCCGGATTCAGAGTAAGAAAATTTGAGCATCATTCTTTGCTCTTTCCAAAGTAGCTCTTGACCAACAAAAAGTCCTGCTCCCGAAACATTGGCAGCAAAATCGCCCCAACTGAAGCCCCAACCTTTTGAGTACGCATCAAAAACTTCAACATTGGTCAGAAATAGCAGGCTCACCCCGCTACTCCACCACATGCTTTTTCGCTCCTCAAGCCCCGTCCAACGGAGGATACCATAGCCATAACGTGAAATTTGGTAGGACGTCAGCGCATGGCCTGCCTTGTCCATTCCCAGCCATTCGTCAGAATCATCAAAAAAAGTAAAAGACGTCGATTCATAGTCGGAATACCACAAACCATAAAGTGCCGACATTGAACCCACATAGCCCACCCCTGCTGTAATCGCAACCGCATTAAGCCGTTTAATGTTTAAGCTATCAGGCGGCCCCTGAGTTTGAGCGTTACCCGGCTGAAACAGCATCCAAGAGCTCAAAAGGCACAGGACCCCCGGAAGTCTAATTTTTGAGTTTCGCTTTCCGTAAGTGATCAAACTGTTTTCTGAATTTTTCAACCTTCGGTCTTACCACAGCCCGGCAATAGGGTGCAGAGGGATTGTTCAAATAGTAATTGTGGTGATCCTCTTCTGCTTTGTAAAAGTTCGTCAAGGGATCAATGGCGGTAACAACCGGGGTACCATAAATTCCGCTACTGTCTATTGCCGCTTTCGCCTTTTCGGCGAGCTCTTTTTGATTTTCATCATGGTAAAATATCACGCTGCGGTATTGGGTGCCCATATCCGCTCCTTGCCTATTTAATGTTGTAGGATCATGAGATTGAAAAAAGACCTGCAGAAGATCGGTATAGGCCACCTCTTTAGGATCGAAAATTATTCCGGTCACCTCGGCATGCCCCGTTCTGCCGCTACACACTTCGCGGTAAGCGGGATTCTTAATCTCTCCACCACCATAGCCGGGAATTACCTCTTTTACACCATGCAATTCTTGAAAAATGGCTTCCACACACCAAAAACATCCCGCACCAAAGGTTGCTTTTTGGTAATTCTTCTCATCGTTATTCATTGACATATACTCTTCTGATTAAAAAAGTGAATGCACAATACCAAGCAAATTTAGCGCTTAGTTTGACTTGCGAACATTGAAATCTCAGCTTTTATTTCAGCTCAAATTTCAATTAAACCAGGGGGCGAACATTCAAGGATCTCATTGCAACCGGTTTAGTCGGATATTTGCAGATTTTTCAAAGAGCATAATCCTTTAACAATTGGCTGTTAAAATACCATACCATTCTTTCCCGTTTCAGTAGGACATTGCATTTATCTTTGATAGTTGATCTCGTCAGAAACGACGCTACAATCCATGGCCAAAAAAAACAGGTTAAAAAGTAAAACTACCGGCAAGAGTAATTCGACTTCCGGCAAGAAATTAAAAAGACCCGCCATCTTCTCTGATCGAAGATTAAAGCGGGTTGGAGGGTTATTTCTGTTTTTCTCTTGCATCTATTTGCTCATCGCTTTCAGCGCATTCATGTTTACTTGGAAGGAAGACCAGTCCTTACTCTCTGAGAATTGGTGGATGATACTGCGCGAAGGAAACTACGAAGCGGAAAATTGGTTGGGGCCCTTGGGGGCAATGATGGGCCATCTTTTTGTTTACGAATGGTTCGGGGTTATGAGTTTTCTATTTGTTTTCCTACTCTTTCTCTATGGATTTAAGGTATTGTTTGGAAAGAGTCTACTCCCAAATTGGAAGACAACGATCGCTTCCGTTATAGCCATGATCGTATTTTCACCTGTGTTGGCTTTTCTATTTGACTCGGCTGATCTCCGCATCCTGGGCGGTCGTTTTGGGTTTGAAATGAATCATACCCTCGAAGGCAAAGTCGGCACGGTCGGTACCGGATTTTTACTTCTTTTTATTGCTGCCGGCTACATTACGGTGGTCTTTAATCCATCCTTTGCTTTTTTGAGTAAATGGTTTTCTCTGGCTGCCGCCAAGGTGCAAAGTCTCTTTTCTGCTATGGGTAGCCGGATTCAACATTCAATGGAAGGTGACGGAGGGAGCCACGATGAAGCCAAGCATTTCGAGGATACCATAGGCGATATGGATAATTTCACTGAAACAAGTGCAGCAGATTTGGCTATGGCCGATTTAGATGAAGACCACGATCAAACTGACACGCCCCCGGCTACCGACAAGAAAAAAGACCACCTTGAGTTGGAAGTATCTGAGCAGAAAGATGCAGAGGAAGATGATGGATTTGAAGAGGTAAACTCCACCGTAAAGGCACCGCCAAAAGAATCTAAAGAAGAGTTTACAGTAGAAGCTCCCAAAGAGGAAAAGGCACTCTCTGACAAGGAGGTAAACAAAAAAGTAAAAGACTTCGGAGAATACGACCCGACGCTCGATCTTTCCAATTTTCAGATGCCACGCATTGATTTATTGGAGGACCATGGAAGCGGAAAGGTAACGGTGAGCAAAGAAGAGCTCGATGCCAATAAGGACAAAATCGTAACGACCCTCTCTCACTACAAAATAGGCATTGAAAAAATCAAAGCAACGATCGGGCCCACGGTAACGCTGTACGAAATTGTACCCGAGCCAGGTGTGCGCATTTCCAAAATCAGAAATTTGGAGGATGACATTGCCTTGAGTCTCGCTGCTTTGGGTATCCGAATCATTGCGCCCATTCCCGGAAAGGGAACCATCGGTATCGAGGTACCGAATAGTAATCCCGACACAGTGTCCATGCGCTCAATCATCGCATCGGAGAAATTTCAAAACACAAAATTCGAATTGCCTATCGCCCTTGGCAAAACCATCAGTAATGAGACCTTCGTAACTGATCTGTCAAAGATGCCTCACCTCTTGATGGCAGGAGCTACCGGTCAGGGTAAATCAGTAGGGCTGAATGCGATACTTGTTTCGCTCCTATACAAAAAACACCCATCTCAGATCAAATTTGTCTTGGTTGACCCGAAAAAGGTGGAACTGACGCTTTTTAATAAAATTGAGCGTCACTACTTGGCCAAGCTTCCCGACGAAGAAGAGTCAATCATTACCGATACGGCCAAAGTAGTGAAGACATTGAATTCGCTGTGTATCGAAATGGACGATCGCTATGAACTTCTCAAGAATGCGGGGGTAAGAAATTTGAAAGAGTACAATGCCAAGTTCGTTCAGCGAAAACTGAATCCGGAAGAAGGGCATAAATATTTGCCCTATATCGTCTTGGTGATTGACGAGTTTGCCGATTTGATTATGACGGCAGGTAAAGAAGTGGAAACGCCCATTGCACGTCTGGCTCAGTTGGCCAGAGCCATTGGCATTCACCTTATCATTGCCACGCAGCGTCCTTCGGTTAACATTATCACCGGGGTGATCAAAGCGAACTTCCCTGCGAGGATTGCTTTCCGAGTTTCTTCTAAGATTGATTCCAGAACCATTCTGGATGCGGGCGGCGCCGATCAATTAATCGGTCGAGGTGACATGCTTCTGTCAACGGGAAATGATGTAATTCGACTACAATGTGGTTTTGTCGATACGCCGGAGGTGGATGAAATCACGGAATTCGTGGGAAACCAAAGAGGCTACCCTTCTGCATTCGATCTGCCTGAATACATCGGTGATGATGAAGGCGGTAACTTAGATATAGACATTGCCGACAGGGATGCCATGTTTGAAGATGCAGCCAGATTGCTGGTTATGACACAACAAGGCTCTACTTCTCTCATCCAGCGAAAGCTGAAACTCGGATACAACCGAGCGGGAAGAATTGTAGACCAACTGGAGGCCGCGGGTATCGTGGGGCCTTTTGAGGGAAGCAAGGCGAGGCAAGTTCTTATTCCTGATGAATACAGTTTGGAACAGTTGTTGAAAGCTGAATCGGAAAACGTTGAAAATTAATTTCATGAAATATACATTCAAATTGCTCGCGACCTTCCTGGTAGCGATACTTGCATTAAATACAAACGCTCAGGATGCAAAAGCGAAAGCCATACTCGATGAATTGAGCGATAAGACAAGAAAATACCCTACGATTACCAGCGAATTCACTTTTACCCTTGAGGACAAAGCTGCTGACGTAAATCAGGAGCAGAAAGGTTCGCTTAAAATGAAAGGGAAGAAGTACTACATCATTCTCGGCGACAATCATATCTACTCAGATGGCGATACGAGATGGACTTACAGTGAAGAAATGAATGAGGTCTACATTGACGTGACCGAATCCGGTGAAGAGGTTTTAAATCCGAGCGATGTATACACGATTTGGGAATCGGGCTTCAAGCAATATTATAAAGGAGAAGAAACCATGAACGGTCGTCCTGTTCACGTCATTAAATTAGTTCCGACAGAGCCCGCTGACAAAGAGTATCACACCATACTGGTTTATATCGATAAATCGAAAATGGAGGTTTCCAAAATAGAAATAAAAGGAAAGCAGGGTATGAATTATACCTACGCAGTAAAGTCATTTGACACCACCGTCGATTATGGTGATGAAGTGTTTGTATTCGATGCAGCTGACTATCCGGGCGTGGATGAGATCGATAATCGATAGAGAGTCGCGGAATTTAGTTTTCACTACTTCTGACCGATTGGTCACAGACCGATTAGGACTAATGATATCCAAAATATACCTGCCTTCGGCATAAGTGACCGCATTCACGTGTATGGTGAGAAATTAAGGTGGCTGACGGCTATTGTAAATGCTTTTCTAAAAAGTCAGCCGCTTCGTACCTGTTCATATACTTCTCTATGAAGCGCTTAATTTCGTGTTCAAAGATGTGAAATCTTCCAATTCTCTAAATCCAAGGTTCGGGTATTTTCGGTAAGCATAAGTATTTGTTAACGTGTTTCTATCGACAAAGTCGCATTATGACTTGTTCATAGGAATCCGGCAACATCAGGTGAATAGGTCGATCAAAAGAAGCCCTGCCTATATGGGCACGAATAGTGTCTGAAGCCAAAATTTCACCATCTGTGCTTTACCTAAATAATGGGATTAAAATTATCGTGGACTTCTCTAAAGTTCTGAGAAAATCTTATTCGTAATTTCACCGCATAAAGAATATTCCATGAGAATTCTGTTGATTTTTATTTTGCTTGTAGTAAGCTCTTTTGCAAGCCGAATGCTAGCCCAACTACCGGAGGGCTTTGCTCGAGAAACCATCTTAACGGGAGCGGATGGACTTTCCCTTCCGGTGGAATACATTCCTGTCGACACCAATTTGGCCTATGTTGTTCAAATGGATGGAACGATACTCGCCATTGTCGACGAAGCTGTAATAACAGAACCCGTAATAGATATTAGGGAGGAATGTGGATTTTGGTCGAGTAATGGATTACTGGGTGCTGCGATTGATCCAAACTTTAAAGAAAACGGATACATCTATTTGCTCTACAATGTAGACAGGCATCATTATTTATTCTTCGGCACTCCCGATTACGACTCTGAAGCTTCGATTTCTTATGAGGGAGGAATGGGTAGGATTACAAGATTTACCATAGATACTGCTACTTTCTTGCAATCTGACCCGGCGTCACGACACGTATTACTCGGTGAAAATGTTGGAGAAGGAATACCCATTGCTACTGACACACACAGCACAGGTGCCTTAGTTTTTGGTGATGACGGAAGTCTTTTGGCAAGCACGGGAGATGGCAATTCATGGAAATGTTGCTACGCCGGAGAGGGTCCTCTACCCTCCTTGGCATTTGACAGTATATGTCTGGCCGATGGGGTGCTCACTTCGGCTGAGATGGTAGGAGCTTTCCGGGCTCAGTTTCCTGATGGCCTAAACGGAAAGGTAATTCGCATAAATCCTGAAACGGGAGAAGGATTGCCCAATAACCCTTATTTTGATCCTGAAAATACTCAGGCAAACAGAGGTAAATGGTGGTCAACAGGATTTAGAAATCCATTTCGTATGGTAGTAAGACCTAACAGCGGATGGGGAGATTTAAATGAAGGCCATCCGGGGTCCATTTACTTAGCAGATGTTGGTAATTCTGATTGGGAGGAATTGAATATTATCACAGATGGTGGAGGCAATTATGGTTGGCCTCTTTTTGAAGGGCTCGATGAGTTTGATTACATCGGAGACGGGGGAAGCTCTTATCCTGACTTGCCAACGAATATCTACACGTCAGAAAATCCGCTGTATGGCGAAAATGGTTGCGATCAAGAATACTTTCTCTATCAAGAAGTTATTCAGCAACAAAATGAACAACATGATTATTATTTTCCTAACCCGTGCGATCCGAGCCAAAGCATTCCCGAAAGTACCTTAACGTTTGAGCATGAGCGACCTGCCATGGCATACCGTGGATTTTGGACGGGCCAATTGGCCACCAATTTTCCTACCTATGGATCAGATGGAGAGGCTACGAGCACCTCTGTAGAAGACATGGAAAATATCGAAGGCAGCTCCTTTCGTGGTACAAGTATCATTGGGGGAGATTTCTTGTATGGCGATAGGATTCCTGAGGAGTATCAGAACACCTACGTTTTCGCTGACTACACAGGATGGGTAAAAGCACTCTCAGTGAATGAACTGGACGAAATAGAAGCTATTTACGACTGGCAACCAAAAGGCAGCAGCCCGGTAGACTTGTCCTTTAATCCTTACGATGGCTGCCTATATGTGACTTCATTAGTACCCCTGTCCATAGACAGAATTTGTTTTGGCGGAAACCTTCGTCCAGTGCCCGTTACGGTCAACGACACTATTTTTGCACCGTCTCCCCTCACGGTAGACTTTGATGGTTCCGAATCGTATGATCCGGAAGGTGGTGAGATTACGTATGAATGGAACTTTGGAGATGGAACCACCGCCACCGGACCACTGGTGAGTCACGAGTTTATTGCCTCGGGGCAGCAAGCTTTCTCCACAATACTTACAGTGACGGATAGTGCAGGAGCTTCTAATGAAAAGTTGATTCATATTTCTCTTAATAACACTCCGCCAACCGTAGATATCAGCAGTATTACAGAAGGACAACTCTACCCCTTAGATGCGCCTTCGGTTTTTGAACTCGCTGCCACGGTTCAAGATGCGGAAAACTCACCTGCAGACATGCGATACGAGTGGAGTCACCTACTTCGTCACAACACGCATTTCCACGTCTTACATGAATATGATTTTATCGAGGGCGCAACTCAGATAAATCCGACAGGTTGCAGTGAAGCAGATAATTATTGGTACGAGATTAACCTGACCGTGACTGATCCCGGTGGCTTGTCTGCATTCGATTCAAAATTTATCTATCCCGATTGCGACGGTGTTTTGGAAGATGATACAATGGAAGACGTGACGAAATATGTGCTTTCGCCAAATCCTGTTGAAGAAATACTAACGGTAGTTTCAAATAATTCAATCGACGGAAATATCAACTATGGAATATATAATACCACGGGAAAACTGATACGTGACGAAAGTCAATACGTCTACAACAACAGACGGTTTTTCAAAATTGACGTTCGAAACTTAGCGAAAGGACTCTACATATTGGAAATTAATGAACGTGGTCAGAAAGAACGAATCCGTTTTGTAAAGATTTAAGTGCAAAAAATAGATCAGACAATTATGAAATTCAGTTATTCCCTATTGCTTTCATTTCTGTTTCTGCTTCTGGAAATAAGCATGAGCGCGCAGCTTCCCGAAGGCTTTACCGAAGAGGTTGCTTACGATGATATCTCTCTGGCAGGTGGAATTCTTTTTGCGGATACCAACTTGGCATTCAGTTGGACATTAGATGGAAAGGTAAAAGCGATTCAAGAGGGTAATGTAGTGGAAACACCTCTCATCGACATATCAGAGGAAGTAGCATTCTACGGTGACTTGGGAATGATTGGTGCCACCTTGCATCCTGATTTTATGCAGAATGGCTTCATATACTTGTTCTATTCTGCAGATTCTCATTATCTACAATACTTTGGTACGCCCGAATATAATCCCGATGTCAGCGAAACCAAGGTGGCAATGGGAAGAATAATTCGTCTCAAAATCAATCTCGAAAATTTATCTCTTGAGCAAGATAGCAGATTAGTTCTGCTCGGTGAAGAAATTGGATCAGGTGTTCCTATTTGTGCTCCGTCTCATGGCACGGGTCAGCTACTCTTCGGAAAAGATGGCTCGTTAATAGCTTCGACCGGTGATGGAAACACGTGGGCAGGATCACCACTGGGCGGAGGATACAACGGCGAAGGACCTCTGCCTGAGTATGCTCACGATAGTCTGGCCAATGAAATTGGCATTGTGTCGAATGAGGAACTTTTAGGGGCTTTTAGATCGCAGTACCTCGACGGGCTGAATGGAAAAATTCTTCGAATCAATCCTGAAACCGGGAATGGACTTTCTAATAACCCGTTTTTTGATTCCGACAATCCTGATTCGCCACGCTCTAAGATATGGGCAATGGGGTTCAGAAATCCCTACCGATTCACTATTAAGCCAAATACCGGTGGAGGCGATTTGGAATCGGGCAATCCCGGAACCATAGTGGTTTCTGATGTAGGAGATTGGGTCTGGGAAGAGGTGAACTTCATTACTGAATCGGGTGGAAACTATGGCTGGCCCATTTATCAAGGTCCCATGCGATATGGCTTTTACGCCAACGCTCCAACCAAGAATGTGAATGCTCCAAACCCTTTAGCATCTTCGTCATGCAATGAATATATGACGTATCAAGACGTCATCAAGCAAGAAAATCTTCAACACGAGTATTTTTTTTCAAACCCTTGCGACCCGTCCCTCACTATTGAAGAGGGAATTGAAACCTTCGTCCATCAAAGACCTGCTATTAGTTTTGCGAACTCTGCCAATGCCACGAATCAAATAGTCCCGTTAATTGCGGCAACATCAACTTTCGATGCGGATGGTGAAGCAAATTACACTTCGGTTGAAGATGCGGGATTAACCGGCTCCAGCTTCACAGGTATTAGCGGTACCGGTGGAGTATTCCTTGAAGGGGATGGCATTCCTGAAGACTATCGCGATTGGTACATGCTAGCTGATTTTTCAGGCTGGCTAAGGGCTATAAAATTTGATGAGACTAATGAACCGCAGGAAATCGAGGTATGGAACGAATCCATCGGGCCGGTCATTCACATTATTCAAAACCCTTTCGATCAGTGTATTTATGTGACTACAATTGCTCCTTCTGAAATCAAACGAATTTGTTTTGGGGGAAACCTCAAACCCGTCATAGAAGTTACTCCTGACACCGTATACGGTCACGGCACTTTGACCGTCGACTTTGATGCGTCTGAAAGCTACGACCCGGAGGGAGAAGACTTAAGTTTCACTTGGATCTTTGACGACGAAACGGAAATGACGGGAGAGGTAATTACAAAAACCTTTATTCCTGAAAACGATAATATTTCAATGGAGAGTGTCCTATTGAAAGTGGAGGATGAATCAGGTGCTTCGGCAGAACAAGTCATACCTGTTTCCTTGAATAACACCCCTCCTTTTGTTGAGATTTCCAGCATAGTTGAGGGTGAGCTCTATTCCATCTTCAGCCCTACGCTCTTCGATCTTATAGCTCAAGTGGAAGATGAAGAAAGCAGCCCTTCAAGCATGATTTATGAGTGGACACATATCCTACACCACAATACACATTTTCACTATTTGGACTATTTGTCCGGCAATAATGAGAAGCTTACGATTTATCCTACGGGGTGCAGCCCATTTGAAACATATTGGTACGAAATTCAGGTTAAAGTCACTGACCCGGGCGGTTTGACAGCTTCAGATTCTAAAAACATCTATCCTGATTGTGACGGCACACTGGTATTGGATTCTGAAAATCCTGGAATGATTATTTCCCCGAATCCGGTGGAATCACGCTTAACCATCACCTCGACCGGCTCATTGGATCAAGAGGTAGCCTATCGCATTTACGATCCTTCAGGAAACCTGATTCGAGATGATCGGGTCTACGTGTATAACAATCGAAGGTATTTTCGAATTAACGTAGATGAATTACAAAGCGGACTTTACATTTTAGAGATAACCAATAGAGGAAAGTCGGATCGCTATCGATTTATCAAACTTTAATCATTTTCAGATCCTCTCCGGATCGTATGGTCCTCATCTTCCATCTCCTTCAGCTTGTTTGCTGCGATGAAGGAAGTGGTTAGTTCGGTAAGCATATTGCTGGCGGCACTGGGATTATTAGGAAGGAGTATCAAACTGCTTTTGCTTTTCTCACTTACCGACTGAAGCGTGTCGTAGTGTTGCGTAACCACAATAAGGGCCGAAGCTTCTTGTGAATTTATACCAACCTTATTCAGCACGTTGACTGAATCTTCCAAACCTCGAGCAATCTCTCTGCGTTGATCGGCAATTCCCTGACCTTGGAGCCTCTTGCTCTCGGCCTCTGCAGTGGCCTTGGCTACGATGCGAATTCGTTCCGCCTCTCCTTCATATTCAGCGGCTGTGCGTTGACGCTCTGCAGCATTAATACGGTTCATGGCTACTTTCACTTCTTCAGCCGGATCAATATCGGTTACCAAAGCCTTTATAATACCATAACCGTATTCATTCATCGCTTGCTCCAATTCGCGCTTAATAGCAATAGCTATATCATCCTTTTTCTCAAAAACGTCATCCAACCTCAACTTGGGCACTTCCGCTCTCACTGTATCAAATACGTAGGATGTTATTTGATCATTAGGGCTCTGCAGCCGATAAAAAGCATCATAAATCTTTTCTTTTAAGATAACATACTGTACCGATACCTTGATCTTTACGAATACATCGTCCTTGGTTTTGGTTTCTACATTTACGTCAAGTTGTTGAATTCGCAAACTTATTCTTCCCGCAATTCTGTCAACTAAAGGTATGCGCAGCTGGATCCCTGAATTTCTAATACTGTGAAACCTCCCGAATCGCTCTACAATTGCCGCTTTCTGCTGCTGCACGGTAAAAACTCCCATTACCAGGAGGATGAGTAGAACTACACTGACAACTATTGTAACCATAAATACAGTCTTCCTTAAAATTCGAAAGATAGACAATCTCTGATTTTAAAATCTGCT
>JGI12048J13642_10001686_pt1 | contig 23014 bp, 18 predicted proteins | sample ElkSlonscriptome_16_FD_13642 | JGI IMG/M metagenome (IMG submission 13642)
CTTCGCCGCTCCCGCCAACCTCCTGCTCACACCAAACACGAACGGGCGCTCCTGCGAGCTTACCAAGGGCGCCGATCCTGTTGTGGAGAAGATTGCCTGACGCCGTGCCGCCAGCGTCAGGGAAGCGTGCTTTCAACCAAAGGCCAGCATGCTTTTTGGCATACCGAGAAAATACTCAATCTCGATCCGGGCCAGCGGGAAATATTCCGCCAGCTCGGATCGAGACAAAAGCTGGGTCTCATCAAAATAGCGCTGTGCGTCCGCCCCGCTGAAAAGGGCAAAGGGTGAGAGTCTGACCAGCTGTCGACCGATGGTGCGAGGGAGCCAGTGGACGAATGGCAGGCCGAAATGCAACTCGAGTGGGAATTCGCGTGCGGGTGTTTGCGCAACGAAATTCCTGCCCACGCGCATCACTTCTGCTGCAAGACCTGAACGCTTCGAAGCAGGGACATGTTCGATCACTGAATTGCAGATGACGATTTCGGCGGCGTTGTCGTCCTGCGGCACCTTGATGCCGTCGTAGAAATGCAGCTCGATCGCTTCATTGGAGTGCTCCAGCCCCATCCTCATGCGCTCATCATCTATGTTGTAGACAATGACGCGAGCAGGACGCAGGATATCTTGGACCGATGTCCAGAAGGCGAGTGAGCCGCCGATATCGATCACGACCGCACCGTTGATCTGGGGAAACCGCTCCAGAATCCTGCGCGCGCGGCTCCTTCGAAAGCGGCGTTGCATCGGCCCGATCAGTCTGCTCCAGCTCATGGCTGCGATCCTATTTGCGGCACAGGTGCAGTCGCTCGAATGGATCAAGCTGCCAATCTGTCGCAAGCCGATCCTCATGTTCGAAAGCATGGTAGAGTTCGACCTCGAACCCGGCGCCTTCCAGGGCGGCCCGATAGCCTGACGGGTTAAACAAGCGCAAATGATCGTCCTGACCGACCTTGGCAATCCGTTCTCCTCCGGTCGTATCGGGCCCGAGTTCGATCGTTTCGGCAAGGTTCATGGCGATCGGGACTTGAAGAATTGCGGTCCCGCCCGGCCTCAGGACCCGGCGGATCTCGCAAAGCGCCAGCTCCACGTCCGGCACGTGTTCGATCACATGGTTGCAGATGAACAGGTCCACGCTGTCATTCGGCATCGGCAGGCCGGAGAGGTCCGCATGCTCGACGCGGGCGAGGTGGCGATAACGCGAAGGCTCGAAATCATAAGCGGTGTAGCCGCCGGGAGCCGCTTTCTGGATCTTGCGGCTGAGGCCTTTCTCGGGTGCCAGATGCGCAGTCGTGATGCCCGGTCCGAACCGGAAACCGCGCCCTGCCCGGCTAAGCCAAAACCAGATCAGCCGCTCGCGTGCGCTGGAGTGGCAGATCGGGCACTGGTCGGCGAAACGCCGCATGCCGCCCACCACCTGCAGGCGTTCGAGCACTTCATACCCATAGCCGGTATCATGCAGCCCTCGGACCCTTGCTCCGCAGACGCGGCACATCCGGGGACCAGCGTTCAGAACCCGGCGACCGTTTTCGATAAGCGGATAAGGGATCAGCCGCCCAATCTTCTTCTTGGTCAACATGGGTCCGCCGAATGTCGTTATCGAAATTTTGTCTACAGCCTCGACCCACCTCTAGCAAGCAGCGGCTGTCGGCTATACCGCTCAGGAGGAACAAATCTTGGGGACGCGCCTGACCAGGGGAGCATCATGAAACAGCGCCATCCTCTCACCAATACGCACCCTCACGGTCACGTGCTTGTTCGCGCAGATCGGAAGCTTGGGCTGCTGCGGATTTCGAAGAACGCATCGACCGAATCCAAGCTGCGGCTCGAGTGCCGCGACTGGATGGCGTTCGATGCGTTCGATGGGCCCGTCGTGGCTTTCCTGCGCGAGCCGGTTTCGCGCTTTCTTTCTGGTCTGCCAGAGACCATGCTGCGCATGACGCATTGGATCGTCAGGGATTGTCGGCGCGGGGACCGTGTCGAAGTCCCGGAGGATGTCTACACCGAGCTCGCGAATGTCGCATCGGCACCGATCGAGATCGTTATCGAGCGCTGTCTCGAGCTGATCGAATACGCATTCTTTGACGCGCATCACGAGCCCCAGCATGCCTTTTTTACCAACCGAGCGCTCGGCCTGCGGATCGATCCGCTGCTCTATCTCACGGAGAGCTTCGAGGAGGCTCTCGCCCAAATCGAAACCCGCACGGGAATTGCAACCAGAGGGCCCAGTGGCCTTGGCAATCGCGGTGGTGCCAAGCCGCTGGGAGGAACCACGCTCATTATCGATATCGCGCGCCGGTCGAGCCAGACCGGCGTCTATCGCAGGGTCGCCCATTCCGGCTTTCTGGGCCTTCGCTATCGCGGAGCATCAGAGGCGATGCGTTTGCGCGAACTCAACGACCTCGCCAATCGATTTACCAGCGAGTTGAAGGGCTTTGAGCTGCCGGACGCAATGCGCGACAGGATTTTGGCGCTCTATGACTTGGACCAGCGGCTGTGGCAGAGCGTCACGGAGCGCGGCGGCGATGTAGTGGCCAGCGAAGTCTGGCCTGAAATCGTCAGCACACACGCTAGCGCCGCAGCACAATCCGCTTGATCGCCGCTTTCCAGCTTTCGCCCACCCTGATTTCGCGTCCTTCCTGAAAAAACCGGCCATGGGGACCGTCCTGCCCGCATTCGACGAGCGGGCGAATCATGTCGAAAATATCCTCGGGCTCATTCCCGTAATTGCTCATCGCAGTCTTCGTGGCGCCGGGGCTGAACTCGTTGACGAGGACATTCGGGTATCGATCCCGGTCAATCTCGCCGGCTATCGCCTTGACCAGAGGATGCAGCGCACCCTTCGAGACACAATAGGCCATCGAACCGGGCTGCGGGTTCATATCCGCGAGCGTGCCCACCACCACGACGCGCCCGAAATTGCGCTCAAGCATCGCGGGCAGTACGCAGCGCACGCTGTTGGCTACCCCCACGACATTGATGCGCAGCGCCTCGGCGAGGTGCTCGGGGTGCTGATCGAGGAAATACGCTTTCTCATAGATAGCTGCCGCTGCGACCAGGCAATCGACCGGCCCGAACCTCTCGGCTCCTTCCGCAAAGGCGCGCGAACAGACGGTGCTATCCGACACGTCCGCGGCGGTCCCGAAGATAGCGTCGCCATGCGTTTCAAGCTGAGCAAGTGCCGCCCTGTCTCGCCCGATCGCCGTGACCTTGTACCCCTTGCGGGCAAATTGCCGTGTGAGTGCTGCGCCGATCCCGCCTGTCGCGCCAGTAATGGCGAGGTGCCGCTTGGCACTCATGCCGCGTCCGCCTTGAGGCTGGGCAAGACCCTGCCAAGGACCGCGCGTGCCATCCGCTCGGGCCAATCCTTGTGCGCAAGCGCCGGCGCTTCGATGAATTTCCACGTGAGGAAGGCAGCCGCGCAAGACAAGGGCAAGCACACGGCAAACAAGGCGATCCAGGATTGGAACGGATGGATATTCATCAGCATCATCAGGATCACACTGTGTGTGAGATAGACGCCATAGGAGAGGTCGACCCCTCTCGTCAGCGGCGTCGCGGGGAACCGCATGAGACCAAGACCGACGACCAGGTATGCGGTCAGCAGCGGGGCGATGAAATAGTCGAACGGTGTGGCGTAGGCCCCGACCAGCAGCGCCAGGGCCAGCAGCATGAGGCCCCGCGACCACCGGACACGATCATTGAACAGATAGAGCAGCACGCCGGCCCCGAAATAGCCGAACAGAAACAGGAACACGTAGGCTCGCCCGCGCGCATCGTCATAGGGGATGGTCCCCATGACCATGACCATGACCAGCAATGCCGCCACGTAAAGTGCCAGGAACAGCCAGCGATTTGAAAGCACCTTCGCCGCCGCCAATCCGGCCAGCAGCAGATAGCACATCCATTCGAAATGAAGCGTCCAGATCGGTCCGTTGATGGTATCTCCGCCATCGTAGTCGACCACTCCGGGCAGTTGCAGGCTGAGGAAGGTCGAGATCGTCTTGAGATAGCGCCAAGTCTGCGCGCTGGTGTAGTATTCGGTTACCGGCACGCTCGAGAACAGCGGGCCGATCACAAGCGCCGTTGCAACAACGATCGTTGCGAGGAGCGGCATGATCCGCATGAAGCGGCGGCTGAGATAGCCGATGACATTGCCCGATTTAATCAGTCCGGGCGTGATCAGAAAGCCACTGAGCGCAAAGAAGACCGATACCGCGAGCAGTCCGAGTTGGGTGTATCCGCCCGAAAACTGAAACAGCCAGTCGTCGAGGACGATATCGTGCTCGATCCTGAGTGAGTGGTGCAGAACCACCGCGCTCGCCGCAACGAGCCGCAGTGTCTCGAAGCCCGGCCCGCGATTGCCGACTGCCTCGTAGGCCTCGCGCAAGGAAGTCGTTTTCATGGGTCGTCCGGCACCTCTGGGAGCGGGCTTATCTCACTGCGGCAAGGTGTCAAGCGAGCCTGAAGTCGCGTTCACAGGCCCCGATGCAACGAGCGCTTCTGCCACCCGGACGGCGTGTGCTGCGACTGTGAGCGCAGGGTTTATCCCGAGACTTGAAGGAAAGACCGAGGCATCAGCGACGTACAGCCCCGGCTGGTCCCACACCTGGCCATGCCGATCGACCACTGAATGATCGGGGGCAGACCCCATCCGGCAGGTGCCCATCGGATGTCCGAAGTTCGGCCGACCAATGGCGGCTGGGAACCTCACCCTGAGTGGTGCAAACGCCTCTCTTGCCAATTGGCGCATCCGCCTCGCACGGGCGACGAGTTCCGGGCGCGTGCGATACGTGACAGCGATCCGATCTCGGCCTGCATCGTCGCTGATACCTGACACTCGATTGTCCGCATAGGGCAGGTCCTGCAAGGGCGCGGCAAACAGCTCAGTCCCCTCGTAAAGGCGATAGCCGATTTCCCCCACCGGACGCATGGCGAGCTTCCCGAATGGGCCCATGCCCAACCCGCGTTGCTGCGCTGCGCCATACAGGAACGCTGCGATCAGCCCCGCACTGGCGACCAGTCCCAGCGATTGAAACTCTGCCAGCGGGAGATCGCCGTCGAGGTAGTGATCGCGCAGCGCGAGCACCTTGCGCGGTCCGTGAAACGCAAGACCCTCGGGCGCTTCGACAGCGAACATCTCGTCCATGTGGAACATCAGCCCGCGGCCGACGAGATGGGGCACGGCTCCGTCCCAGATCGCCCCTGACGCTTCCAGCAGGCGTGGTGAATTGAGCGCTCCCGCGGCAAGCACCACGCGCGCGGCGCAGCCTTCGAAGGGCTCTCCCGCGGCCGTTTTTCCGCGCACGATCCAACCGCCGCCGCTTGCCGGCGCAATCGCCGCGATCTTCACGCCGGTTTTCAGTCTGATCGGCGCCTGCCGCTCCATCGCAGGTTGCAACACCCGGTTGAACCCGTGTGCCTTGCAGTCGCGCTGACACGTAACCCCCTGGCACTCCGAGCAGCCCGGCTTGTAGGCAATGCCGACATGCATCCTGAATGGATGGCGTCCGTTGCGCGTCAAACGTTGAAAGAGGGCATCATGCGCGGGCGAAAGCCTTGGTGAAGGCGCAAGTGCTGCATCATCATCGGGATCAAGTGGATCGCGCGTCCCCGCTGGTGCAAGAAGCCGTTCGGCCTCGCGATAGGCCGGCAGAAACGCATCATAGCTGACCGGCCACGCATTGCGCAGGGCGGCTTGCCCGCGATAGGGCGCGCTCCACTCGGGCGGCTGGAAATCGCGTTCGAAATCCGCCCGCAGCGCGCGGCCGAGTGCGGCGCCGTAGATCCGCCCCGAACCGCCCGGCCCGATGCCGAGCCCGCCCTTGGCTTCCCGATAGCGCTCGCCTGATTGGCGCCGCACGAGCAACGGCGTGGGCCAGCGTTCCCCCGCGCCATCGTCATAGCTGGCGAGCAGCCGGGCGAACGGCCCCGGCCTTCTGCGCCCCTGCGGCGTATCCGCGCCCTGTTCGACCACCAGAACGCGCAATCCTGCCTCGGCGCATCGGCCAGCGACAATCGATCCGCCCATGCCAGCGCCGATCACAATGACATCGAAGGAGGCAGAGCGGTGGATAGGGCCAGTCTCGCACTATTGGAACGATCAGAAGGCACAGCTTGTGCGGCACTGTCCGGTTGCTTGACCATGCCGAGTGCTTGCGCCATGGCCCAGCGCATTCGCAATAGCAAGAATGGAAGGGCGGGTCGGCCTCGCACGCGCTTTGGCTCCCAGGACATCCCGATTGAGGGCCGACCTTATTCTGGGTCTTGGCCTGCGCGCGCTGGGCGCGCTGTCGAGTTTTGCGCTCGCCTGGATCATGGCGCAGATGTTCGGCGCACGCATCGTGGGGCTCTACCAGGTCGGTTACACGACGGCGGTCCTGATGGCGACCATTGCGCTTCTCGGAATGGAGGTGCTGCTGGTGCGCAAGGTCACGCCGCTGATCGAGGCGCAGCATTGGGCGAAGGCCCGCGAGATCTTTCGCAGCACACGCCGGTTCATCGCTATTTCGGGTGTGATCCTTGCGGCAGGCATCGCGATCCTTGCGTGGCCCTTTTGTGTCTATGTGATGGATGAGCCTGGCCTTGCGCCCTATCTTCTGCTGCTCGCTCCGGTGATTGCGCTCATGCCTCTTGCCCGGGTTCAGAATGCGCTTTTGCGGTGCCTTGGCCATACGGCGCTGTCGCAATCGCTCGAAGGGGTGATCTACATCAATATCGCGATCGCCGGGCTGGCTCTCATCGCGCTGACCGTGAGCGATCCCTCTCCGTTCGCCGCGCCATTCCTCATCGCAGTCGGCATGTGCATCTCGGTCGCGATCGGATATACGATCGTGCAACGCAAGACACGCTCGTGGCCCCGATCCGCCACCCCCCTCAAGGCAGAACCGCGTGCAGGCGCGGCGATCGCAGCCGGCTCCATCATTGCGCAAGCGGGCAATTGGCTGATCCTGCTTGCCATCACGGCAATCATGAGTCCCGCCGATGCCGGCATTTTCCGGGTCGCAGTGCTGGTTTGCATGCTGATGCAACTGATCAATTCCTCTTTCGCGACAATGGCCGGGCCTCATCTGGCCCGCGCGGCGGCGGCTGGAGATATCGACCGGATTCGCACGACGATTTTCGTCGCCGGCACAATCGGGCTGGCAATCGCTTCGCCCGTCGCGCTCGTTGCCCTGCTGCTGCCTGAACCGGTGCTTGGCCTGTTCGGGGAAGAATTCGTGGGCGGCGCTGTTGCGCTGCAATTGCTGGCTCTGGGTCAGCTGGTCAATGTGCTCGCTGGTCCGGTCGGGGTCGCGCTCATTATGCAGGATCGGGAGCAATGGGTCCTGCGAGTTGAAGCCATCGCCACTTTCGCGGGGGTGGCGCTTGCGGTTCTGCTGCTTCCAGCAAGCGGCCTAGCCGGCGCGGCGCTCGGGATGCTGGCCGCGGCGCTCATCCGCAATGGCGTCAATTGGGCGCTGGTGTGGTTCCATCGTCCACCGGCCGAGCTGACGTAATCGGACCCTCGTGTCCGATGAGCGGGCGCCACCAGTCCGCGCGATCGAGATACCAGTGGAGGGTCTGGCGCAGACCCTCCTTGAAGCCATGTCGGGGCGCATAGCCAAGCTCGCCGCGCGCCTTGGTCTCGTCGATCGCATAGCGCCGGTCATGACCGGCGCGGTCGGCGACGAAGGTCTTGAGCGTCGCGGTCGGCTCCCCGCGCGCCGCCGGCGCATCGGGGTAACGCTCGGCCAGCCCGTCGATATCGGCAAAGGCGCGATCGACCTCGCGGCAGATCGCATCGATGACTTCCATGTTCGGCAGTTCCGCCCCGCCGCCGATATTGTACGTCTCACCGGGCCTGCCGCGCGCAAGGCACGCCTCGATCCCGCGGCAATGATCCTCGACATGCAGCCAGTCGCGCATGTTCATGCCATCGCCATAGATCGGCAGTTTGCGGCCATGCAGGGCGTTGAGCAGGAACAGTGGGATAAGCTTTTCGGGATATTGGTAAGGCCCGTAATTGTTCGAGCAATTGCTGGTCGTCACCTCAAGGCCAAAAGTGTGGTGATAGGCCCGCACGAGATGGTCCGACGCCGCCTTGGACGCCGAATAGGGAGAGTTGGGCGCATAAGGCGTGGTCTCGCTGAACGCCGGATCGTCCGCTGCAAGCGAGCCGAATACTTCGTCGGTCGAGATATGGTGGAAGCGATGATCCCGCCCGTCCCCCGCCAGCCAGACGGCGCGCGCGGCCTTGAGCAGGCTGTTGGTGCCCAGGATATTGGTTTCGATAAAGGCATCGGGCCCGGTGATCGAGCGGTCGACATGGCTTTCCGCCGCGAAGTGGACGATCGTCGAGATATCGCGCTCGCGCAGCAGGTGTTCGACGAGATCGGTGTCGCGGATATCGCCTTCGACCAGCTCGGCCTGCTCAGCCCCTGCAAGCGTTGCGCGGTTGCCCGCATAGGTCAGCGCATCGAGAACGATGATCGCATCATCGGGATGGGCCTTCGTCCAGTAATGCACGAAATTTCCGCCGATAAAGCCGGCTCCCCCGGTTACCAGCAGGCTACCCAAGCGCCTTTTCCTCCGCGAGCATGGCGCGCAGATGGGTGCGCCAGTGGATGGGCTCGTCGCCGAGCAGCGCGCGCGTCGCGCTGCAATCGAGCGCCGAGAAGGCGGGGCGGCGCGCTGGCGTGGGGTAGTCGGCGCTCGCAATCGGAGTGATGGTCGGGATCGGGTCGACGAGGCCGAGCGCGTGCGCCTCCTGAGCAATCGCGACCGCGAACTCATACCAGCTGATCCGGCCCTCGTCGGTATGATGATAGATGCCGCTCGCATCCTTCTCGATCAGCCCCCAGATTGTGCGCGCCAGACCCATCGCCCAGGTTGGCGAGCCTACCTGGTCGGAGACGACACGCAATTCGTCGCGCTCGTTCATCAGGCGGATCATCGTGTTGACGAAATTGGCGCCCCCCGCCGCGTAGACCCAGGCCGTGCGCACCAGCAGATCGGTCTCGCGCACATGATCCTCGCCCGCCGCCTTCGTGCGGCCATAGGCCGACAGCGGCGCGCGTTCGTCATCGGGTCGATAAGGCTGCGCAGCGGAGCCATCGAACACGAAATCGGTCGAGACATGGACGAGCTTGCCGCCCTGCGAGGCCATCTCCTGCGCCATGATTGCAACGGCATCCGCATTGACCGCGCGCGCTGTATCCTCGTCGCTTTCTGCCTTGTCGACGGCGGTGTAAGCCGCAGCATTTATCAGCACGTCGGGCGCTTCGACCACCAGCCTGGCGCGCAACATCGCATCCTCGGTGAAATCGACATCGTCCATGTCGATCGCGTTGAGGTCGGCATGCGCAGGAGCGGTGCGCTGGAGCGCCTTGCCCAATTGTCCATTAGCCCCGGTTATCAGCGTCCGCATAAACAGCCCACCTATTCCTCGAAGCCCAGCCTGGCTGCGGCGCCGGGGAAGGCCTTGTCGAAGGCTTCCTGCACCCTCGGAGTGAAATGCTGACGCCACTGGCCCGAGGCCGCATTGCGAATGTGTTTCGATTTCTTGCCCGGTCCGCTGATCGCGAAATAGCGAAAGAGCCTCACCAGCAGCTCGCGTTCGGCCTGCGGGATATCCCAGGGCTCGATTGCCCTTGCAAAATTGACCGGCCCATCATCGCCAAGGAGGTCTTCATATTTGAGCTCGGCGAAGCCCGGCCGCGCATAATCCCATTCGATCATCCGGCGGATGCTTAGCCCGCTTTCTCCCTCGATTTCGAAGATGAGGCGATCTTCATCGCTCGGCAGCTCATTGAGCGTTTGCTGATACGTTTTCCACCCCAGCCGCTCCATCGGCCAGCTCAGCCACGCTTCGTCGGCCTTGCGATGATAATGCATGCTGGAAACCAGGATGTCGCGCGGGTCGCGTGCAATGTGAAGGCCGCAGAAGCCGGGCTCGACGAACTCGAAGCGGAACATTGAATGGTGATCGATCAGCACATCCTTGGAATAATCGTGCCTGCCCGCGCCCACGTCCCAGCTACGATTCGTGATGCTGGCGAAGGTCTTGAAAATTCGCGCCATAAACACCGTGAGTGCCTTGTGGTGGGTCGCAACGAGGATTTTCTGGCGTTTCTTTGGAGGGCGCACGCGCCCTTCGAGTGCGATCGGCACGGCGCGGGCGATCAGGCTCGGGGCATTGAAGGCGATATGCCCTGTCCAATAGACCTTCTCGATCATGCGAAGAGCTCCACGGATGCGAGCGCCTGCCCTCTGGCGTCCTTCTCGGAAATGATCGGATCGCTCCCCCCAAGCGGCCATTCGATCCCGACTTCCGGATCGTCCCAAGCCAGCGTGTGCTCTGATCGAGGCGCATAGGGCGCTGTACACTTGTAGAGGAAATCCGTCTTGTTCTCGAGCGTGAGAAAGCCGTGCGCAAAGCCCTCGGGCACCCAGAACATTCGCTTGTTCTCGGCCGACAGCTCGACCCCGGTCCATTGTCCGAAATGCGCCGAGCTTCGTCTGAGGTCCACCGCGACATCGAACACTGCGCCCCGCGTTACCCGGACGAGCTTGCCCTGCGGCCCGGGGTTCTGAAAATGCAGGCCGCGCAGGACGCCCTTCTGGGAATGGCTGTGATTGTCCTGCACGAAGGTCCGATCGAGACCGGCGCGGGCAAAGGCGGTCTCGTTCCAGGTTTCCATGAAGAACCCGCGCTCGTCTCCAAACACCTGCGGTTCGATGATCAGCGGACCTGGAATGCCTGTCTCGACTATGTTCATGGCAGCACCGGGCGTTCGAGCAGCGCGAGCAGATATTCGCCATAGCCCGATTTGCGCAAGGGCTCTGCTATCCTTGCCAGATCCGCATCATCAATAAAGCCGTGACGCCAGGCAATTTCCTCGGGGCAGGCGATCTTGAGCCCCTGCCGCTCTTCGGTGATCCGCACATAGGTCGCGGCGTCAAGGAGCGAGGAATGGGTCCCGGTATCAAGCCAGGCAAAGCCGCGCCCCATGATCTCGACGGCCATCGCACCTTCATCGAGATAAAGCTGGTTGAGATCGGTTATCTCAAGCTCGCCGCGCGCTGAGGGCTTGAGATCGCGCGCACGATCAATGACCGTTTCATCATAGAAATAGAGCCCGGTGACGGCATAGTTCGACTTGGGCTTGGCGGGCTTTTCCTCGATCGAGACCGCCTTGCCTGCTGCGTCGAATTCGACCACGCCGAAAGCCTGCGGATTGGTTACCCTGTATGCAAAGACGGTGGCTCCCTTGCCGCGCGCATCACCGCGATGCAGGAGCTCGGGCAGGCCGTGTCCGTAGAAGATATTGTCGCCCAGGATCAGTGCGCTAGGCCCGCCCGCCACATGATCCGCGCCGATATGGAAGGCTTGCGCAAGGCCTTCCGGGCGGGGTTGCTCGGCATAGCTCAGATTGATGCCGAAATCCGATCCGTCGCCGAGCACACGTTGAAACTGCTCGGCGTCTACAGGCGTGGTGATGATGAGGATATCGCGGATGCCGGCGAGCATCAGCGTGCTGAGCGGATAGTAGATCATCGGCTTGTCAAAGATCGGCATCAACTGCTTCGACACGCCCTTGGTCAGCGGATAGAGCCGTGTGCCCGAGCCTCCGGCCAGAATGATCCCGCGCCTTCGCACCGCAGCTCGCGCCGTGCTCATGATGATCCCCCTGGATGGTCGAGAGTAGCGTTTGCCGCATCGCAGCACGCGAATGACCGGTCAACATCTAATCGGGAGAAGCGGCGGGGGGCTTGCTTCAGGCGTGAAGATTGCGCCCGCCAAGAGCAGTGACCGCGGACAGTTCGATGTTCGCAGGAGAGGTCGATACGTGTCACGCGATGGGCTGACTCGGGGTCTGACACGCAGGTTTTGGTTGCAAACGGCGCCCATTTGGGTTAACGCGACCATGAAAGCCAACGAGAAGGGTCAGTAATGCGTTTTAATGCTCCTCGCGTCTTGCTCGCTGCTGCTGTTGCCGCAATTGCTGTGGCGCCGATTGCCGCCAGCGCGAACACTCGCGTCTTCCTGTTTCCCTCTCCGCGAACAACCGTGATCCCGCCTGTGGGCGCGAACTCGAGCCAGTCGCAGGCCGACAGGATCATCCGGCGCTCGCTTGAGCCGATTATACGGCGGTATCCGGTGCCGACGGACAATGCTCTTGTCCGAATCATCCCGATCGTCCGGACCGTGTCTGACGGTTCCTGATAGTCAGCCCGCTTTCCAACTCGAACTGATCGTGTTGCAGCTCTCGTTGTAGGGCCGGGGATCCGTTGTCCGAGCCTCATTTCAAATGCATCGGCCGGCATGAAATCTTCTCAGCCTTCGCGTGCAGCCTCTCGCGAAAAGCGCCGTTTTCCTGCGCGCCCCGACCAGCGGGCAATCTATGTGATGGCCGCGCTTTTCCTTGTGGCGTTCCTTCTTGGCGGGGGCGGACAGCGTTACGGTCTCGCCAATCTCGCAGTCCAGCTCGCTGCCCTCGGAGCGATAAGCCTTCAAATCTCCTCGGCCAACGCGTTCCTGAAGTCCGCGCCGTCATCGTTGAAATTGCTGGTGGCGGCATCGCTGATCCTGCCTCTCGTGCAGATCGTGCCGCTGCCTTACTCGGTTTGGCGGTCACTTCCGGCCAGGGATTTCATCGCGCCCTCGCTCGAGCTTATTGGCGGTTCTGCATGGACCGCATTGAGCCTCGACCCGCGGCGAACGCTGTTGGCCCTTAGCGGCCTTATCACACCGATCGCGATCCTGCTGGTCGGATGGAGCGTTCGCCGAGATCAACTTGTTACTCTTGCCTGGCTGTTTGCGGCGCTCGGTCTTGTGACCTTGATCATCGGTGCGTTTCAGGTCTTCGCGGCTCAGCCCTTGAGCCTGTGGGTTTATGACAACCTGCCAACAGAAATCGTGCTTGGAACCTTTGCCAATCGCAATTCGACCGGGTTGTTTCTTGTTGGCGCACTCGGCTTTGCCGCGCTTGCTCCGCCGCCGATGTCGCATCCGGCTGCCTTGCCACTGCGCGTTGCTGCGGTCGTCCTTCTGGCGCTGGCCATCATCCTGACGCAATCGCGCAGCAGTCTTGTTCTGTCAGTTATTCCGCTAGGGCTTGCCCTTGTCAGGCTGGTGGCCTGGGCGCACGATCAACCGTCCGCCGCGCATGCACGCCTCCCGAGGCCCAAGCGTCTGCGCGGCCGGCCGCTCTTCCTGGCGACGGGCATGGTCGCGCTTGTGGGCACAACGATCGCAGCCCTGCTGGTCTTCGCGCCGGGGCGTCTGGGCGATACGCTCGAACGGTTCGAGCCCGACAAAACCGATGCCCGCGCCTATATCTGGCAGGATGCAACCTCCGCCTCCTCGCGCTACTGGCCGGTTGGGGTGGGCATGGGCAATTTCGACGAAGTCTTTGAGATCGACGAATCGCTTGAACATGTCTCTCTTGCGCGGGCCGTGCGCGCGCATAATGATTACCTCGAACTCATGATCGAAGCCGGGATTGCGGGACTTGCGCTGTTGGCTGGCTGGGCGGCGTTGCTCGTCTGGCTCAGCTGGCGCGCTCGCCTCTCCCAGCTGCGCTGGCTGGCATGGGCGGCGTCAGCCTTTCTGCTGGCGATAGCCGGTCAGTCGCTGACCGATTATCCGTTGCGCAATCAGACCATGCTGGCTGCAGCCGGTTTCTCGCTGCTGATCCTCGCCCGAATCGGTGCGCGGCCCGGACAGCCGCCACAGAAGCGTTCGGAGGCGCAGCCCGCATGATCCCGCGTGCGCTGTGGTATCTCGGCCTTGCCCTCATCGCGGTCATCACGACCGGGCTCCAGCTCGACAAGCAGGCCCACAGATCGCCCGACTTTGCACATGTGGTTCCCGAACCTTTCCGTGCCTTTGCGCAGGCCTGGATCGCAGAGGATGCGCTAGCCGGCGCGGATGCCCAAGCGGCGCTCGAAGCGGCGCAAGTGCTGGTGGCGAGGCGGCCGGTTCCGGCGGAGCATCTGACCTTGCTTGCGCTTGCACAACTCAAGGCAGGAGATTCGCGCAAGGCCAGCCAATCGATCCAGCTGTCCGCGCAGCGCGGGTGGCGCGAGATAACGGCGCAAGAGACGCTGGCGCGCCTCGCGCTCGAGGCGGGAAACGGGGCCGAAGCATCCCGACGCTATATTGCATTGCTTGTCCAGAGCCGGGTGCCCGATGAAATGCTGCTTGATCTCGGCCCGCTGGTCTTTGCGCCCGGCGCCGACGAGGCGCGCTCGACCATGGCCGAAATCATCAGCGGCTCGGTGCGATGGACCGGTCTCCTGCTTGCCCGTGGTCCGCGGGTCATGCCGCCGGATGCGTTTGCAGATGTCATGCGGCGGAGCATCGCGCGGGGCGCCGTTTATGATTGCGGCGACTTCGAGCGGGCCGTGCGGATCCTCGCGCGCCGTGACAACACGGCGGGCGCCGCGCTTGCCGCTGATCCGCCCGCTGGCTGCACGATCGACCGATCCGAAGCCATCTGAGCCGCCATGCGCGCAGCCTCAGGCGGCATTCGTTCCGCGCATATCGAGCCACTGCGCGGTGCGAATGCCAAGGGTGATGAGGAATGGCACCAGAACGAAGCTCAGCGTGACCTTGGCCAGGATTTGCCCGATCATCAGATCGGCGATGGGAAACAGCCCATAGAAAGCCAGCGTGATGAAGATCACCGAATCGATCGCCTGGCTCAGAGCCGAAGCGATCGCGCCGCGCACCATGATGCCCAGCGTCGAGCCGCCGCCCGGGGCCGAGCGAGCCAGCCGGTCGAAGATCCAGACATTGAGCAGCAACGAGACGATATAGGCAGCCGGGCCTGCCGCCCACACGCGCCAGACCGTCGAATGGACCCGCTCGAAGGCCGCGAGATCCTCGGCGCGCCCCTCGGCCATCTCGACCGACGCCGGAAGGCCCAGCACCAGCTGCATCAGCACCGATGCGATGAACAGCGGCAGAAAGCCCCACCACACGATTCGGTTTGCAAGCGTCTTGCCATAGAGCTGCGAAAGCGTGCTCGAAATGACAACGAGCAGCAGGAAGGCGAAAATTCCGGACTCGACGGCCAGCGCGCTCGGCCACAGGCGCACCTGTTTGAAGGCGAGCACGCCCGCAAGCACCGTCATCCCGCCATACAGCAAGGTGAAGACGAACAGTCCGAGCGGCATGTTGATCGCAGCGGGCTTGGGCGGCGAGGCGGCGGTGCGCTCGGGAAACAGATCAGGCTCGCTCATCATGGCCTGGCCTAAAGCGCGATCCTGCAAAAGGAAAGCACCTCGCCCGACCTTGTTCGCGGGCATTCGCATCTTGCACCGCTCAAAGGACGCTGGCACACCATCGCCCACGAGCACCGCGCAAGGGGCGAGCGTGCAAGGGACAAATGCGTGCTGGGATCGGCCCAGGCCGCTTCACCATTGGTGAGCCCAGGCTTCGATCGGGATCAAGACAGTTTCGCCGTGATCATTCTTTCCAGAAACGAACCCCATCCATGAATGCAACTGCCGCGAGCTATGCCTCGAGCATGATCGGCATCGTCGCGATCCTGAGCATCGCCTATGCGCTTTCCTCGCGCAAGAAACATGTCAACCTGCGCGTGGTCGGTTCAGCTTTCGGGCTTCAGGCGCTGATGGCGCTGCTTGTTTTGCGCACCGATTTCGGCGTTGCGGTGATCGAGTTCCTTTCGAGCGGGGTCATCGCGCTGCTCGATTATTCGAAGGTCGGCATCGAGACCTTGTTCGGGCCGATGGAGAACAATCCCTTCGCCAGCGCATTTGTCATCGGCGCGCTTCCCGTGATCGTGTTCTTCGCGGCCATCGTTTCGATCCTTTATCACCTCGGGATCATGCAGCGGCTGGTGCGCTGGCTTGGCGGAGCGATCGGCTGGGCAACGGGCGTGAGCCGGGTCGAGGCGCTGGGCGCGGCGGCCAATATCTTCGTCGGTCAGTCCGAAAGCCCGCTTGTCGTTCGGCCCTATCTGGCAGACCTGGCGCCCTCGCGCCTGTTTACGCTCATGAGCGTCGGGATGGCCGGTGTCGCCGGGACCATCCTTGCGGCCTATGCGAGTTTCATCGGCAATGAGGCGGTACCCTACCTGCTGGCGGCGGCCTTCATGTCCGCGCCGGGCGGCATCCTTATGGCCAAGATCATCATGCCCGATGATCCGGCCGAGCCCGTGCGCATCATGCCAAGAAGAAATTCCTCTGCAACGAGCCTCACCAAGGATCGCACCCGGGTGACGATGGTCAATCCGCGCGGCGAGGAAATCGAGCTGCCACAAGAGCGGATCAGCGCGGGCGGCCCGGCCGCGATGGTCGAGGGCGGGAAGGCGGAAGAGGTCGAAATGGCGGAGACCTTCGAGGAAGGCCAGCGCCCGGCCAATGTGATCGAAGCGGCAGCCCAGGGCACGCAGACGGGCGTGAAGCTGGCGGTTGCGGTGGGGGCGATGGTGATGGTGTTCGTGGCGCTGGTGGCGCTTGCGAATGGCCTTCTGGCGGGGTTCGGTTCGATGCTGACCGGGTTTGCCGAGCAGATCGGAGCGCCGTTTCCCGCCGAGACTGCTAGCTGGTTGAGCACGATGAGCTTTCAGCGATTGTTGGGATACATCTTTGCGCCGGTCATGTTTCTGATCGGCATCGCCGACTGGGAGCAGGCGCAGGTCGCGGGCGGGCTGTTCGGAACCAAGATCGTGCTCAACGAATTCGTTGCCTTCATCGATCTTGGCGCGATCGCGGCCGCCGATCTTCCCGAACGCAGCCGTGCGATCGTGACCTTCGCGCTGTGTGGCTTTGCCAACCTCTCCTCGATCGCGATCCAGATGGCTGTCACCGGCGGGCTCGCGCCCAATCAGCGCCCGGTCATTGCACGGCTGGGGCTCAAGGCGCTGGCCGCTGGCAGTCTCGCCAATCTCATGAGTGCGGCGCTCGCCAGCCTCTTTCTGCCGCTTTAGCGCGGCTTGTCGGCATGGCTGGAGCAGGTGTAAGGCCATGCCCATGACCCAGACAATGAACGCCAGCACCGCCCGCCAGGAAAGCGCCGATATCGCAAGTGTCTCGCTCGCCAGGCCGCTCGAAGACATCGCCGACCGGCTCGGTCACAGCTTTGCCGAATACGGCTTTGCCGTAGTGCGCGATCACGGCATCGATGCCGCTCTGATCGAGCGCGCCGAAGGGCTATCGAAGGCCTTTTTCGCGCTGCCCGATGCGACCAAACGCAGCTATGCGATCGATGGCGGGGGCGGGGCCCGGGGCTATACCCCTTTCGGCACAGAGATTGCCAAGGGTGCCGACGTGTTCGATCTCAAGGAGTTCTGGCATGTCGGGCGCGAGCTGGCCCGTGATCACCCACTGAGCGAATATATGGCGCCCAATGTCTGGCCCGATGAGGTGGAGGGCTTCCGCGAGACCTTTTCCGAGCTGTTCGCCGCATTCGAGCGCGCCGGTCTGCGCGTGCTCGAGGCGATCGCGCTGCATCTCGGGCTCGAGCGCGAATTCTTTGCGCCCACGGTCGAAGATGGCAATTCGGTCATGCGGATGCTGCATTATCCCCCGCTCGGCCCCGATGCACCCGAAGGCGCGATTCGCGCCGCCGCGCATGGCGATATCAACACGATCACGCTCCTGCTAGGTGCCGAGGAAGCCGGGCTCGAATTGCTGACCAGGGCGGGCGAATGGTGCGCGGTTGACGTGCCCGAAAGCGGCCTCGTCATCAATGTCGGCGATATGCTCGAGCGGCTGACAGCGGGCCGCCTGCGTTCGACGACTCACCGCGTCGTCAACCCGCGCGGAGAGGCTGCTTCGCGTTCGCGCTATTCGATGCCGTTCTTCCTTCACTTCCGCCCGGATTACCTGATCGAGCCGATCGATCCGGATAACCGGACAAACGAGGATATTGCACTCGAGCCGATCACGGCGCATGACTTCCTTCAGCAGCGGCTGCGCGAGATCAATCTTGCCTGAATAGCCTTTTTGCAGCAGCCGCGCAGATGCTGCTGCAAGGCGCGCGCCACGAAAAATCTGGTTCCTCGTTGCAACCGCGCAACACCGGTTTGCAACCCCTCGTGAATGCGCCGGTTTTGTCCTGCAGCTTGTCCGGGCGGCGGATGGCCCAGCCGCGCCCGGATATGGTTTCACAGAATTGTCATCAAACAGTCGCGTTTGAGTCTTGGAACACACCTATCGGGGCCTCGCTCACATCCTTTCCACTGTGACCAGGGGCCCGAACCATGAAAATCAGATATCTCCTCGCAGCGAGCGTCGTCAGTCTCTCCGCTGCTGCCACCATCGCCACTCCCGCCGCCGCCCAGACGATTACGTCGGGTGTCGAAGGCACCGTGACCGATGAATCCGGCGCCGCGCTTCCGGGCGCGACCGTCACGATCACCGACGGACGCAGCGGCCGTGTGATCACGTCCACCACCGACTCGACCGGTGGCTTCCGCGTCCAGTCGCTGCAGCCGGGCGGCCCGCTCACCGTGACCGTGACCGCGCCGGGCTTTGAAGGCCAGACGGTCGAAGACGTCTTCACCAACCTCTCGGGTAACACCACGTTCGAATTCTCGCTCTCGAGCCAGAATGCGGGCAACACGATCGTCGTGACCGGTGCGCGCGCCCAGGTCAGCCAGGTCGCGGTTGGCCCCGGCTCGGCGTTCGATACGCAGACGCTCGAAAGCTTCCCCTCGATCACGCGCGACATTCGCGACATCATCCGCATCGATCCGCGCGTCGGCATCGAGCAGTCGAACGATGTCGACCGCATCTCGTGCCTTGGCGGCAATGACCGGACCAACACCTTCACCGTTGACGGCATCGTCCAGTCGGACGTGTTCGGCCTCAACGGCACCCCGTTTGCGGCGCGCAACTCGCTGCCGCTACCGTTCGACTCGATCGAGCAGCTCTCGGTCGAATTCGCGCCGTTCGATGTCGAGTATTCCGACTTTACCGGCTGTCTTATCAACGTTGTCACCAAAGCCGGTGGCAACCGCTTCAGCGGCTCGGCCTTCATCACCTATTTCGACGGCGGCCTGTTCGCCGATGAGCTCGACGGTCGTCCGCTCAATGCCAATGAAGAAAAGCGCTGGGGTGCTACGCTCTCCGGGCCGATCATCAAGGATCGCCTGTTCTTCTCGTTCGGCTATGAAGAAGCCGATCTTTCGGGCGGCAACAATTTCGGCCCCGCCGGCGGCGGCTTCACCAACGAAGCCAACTTCGTGACGCAGGAGCAGTTCAACCAATTCGCCGAGATCGCCAACCGCGTTTATGGCCAGGACATTGGCGGCTATCCGACCAGCTTGCCCGAAGGCAATGTGCGCTATTTCGGCCGTCTCGACGCGCAGATCACCGACGATCACCGCCTTGAAGCGACCTATCAGCGCCTTGAGGAAACCAATATCGAGAGCGATTTCGGCGGCCAGAACATCACCGGCTTCAACTCGTTCGAGGATGAAGGCACGATCTCGGACTACTACTCGGTCCGTCTTTATTCCGAGTGGAGCGATTCGATCTCGACCGAGCTTCGCGTAAGCCGCGCGGAAGTCGGCGACGTTCAGGGCCCGGTTGGCTTCGGCGAAGCGCAGTCGGACAATCCGACCCCGCGTCTTGTCGTTGGTGTCATGCCGGTTGACGGCGTCACCACCCAGAACGGCATCCTCTCGACGGGCCCGGGCATTTTCCGTTCGGCCAACCAGCTCGACACCAAGATCGACCAGGCGCGTTTCCAGCTCAACTATGATGCGGGCGATCACTTCCTCAAGTTCGGCGCCGAAATCAACGATCTTGAAGTGTTCAACCTGTTTGCCATCAATGCGACGGGCTCGCTCTACTTCCAGAACTTTGCTGATTTCGAGGAGGGCCTACTTTCTCCCGGAACCACTTTGTTCCCGGATGCCGACGAAGTCGCCACCGGCCAGGCGCTGGGCGGTGACATCAACACAGGCATCGGGGGAGACATCAACAACGCCGCCGCCCTGTTCAGCCGCCGGATCTATTCGGTCTATGCGCAGGACGAGTGGCAAGCGACCGATCAGCTCGCGGTCAATGTCGGCATGCGCGTCCAGCTTTATGATGGCGATGCCCCGATGGCGAACCCGAACTTCCTCGAGCGCTATGGCTTTACCAATGCGGTCTCGTTCGGGGCGCTCGACACGGTTCTGCTGCCGCGTCTCTCGGCCACCTACGAATTCGACAATGATGGGTTCTTCTCGAATTCGCGCCTCACCGGCGGCGTCGGCATCTTCTCGGGCGGCGATCCGGTCGTCTATTTCTCGAACGCCTTCTCGAACAACGGCTTCTCCTCGGCGCTGGGCACGACCCGCTTCGATTGCGGCCCGGGCAGCATCCCGGTGGATCCGGCAACGGGCCAGTTCGACGTTGTGACCGGCGGCCAGTTCTCCGGCTTCCCGCAATGTGCGGTCGCGGGCGGTGCGGCTGATGCCGAAGCGGGCCAGGCCGACGTCCAGTCGACCGATCCCAATTTCGACGTGCCCACCGTGACGCGTGCGAGCCTCGCCTTCCAGACGACGTTCGGCGCCGAGCAGGGCTTCTTCAGCAACTGGAACCTGCAGCTCGACTACATCTATTCGCGCTTCAACGACGCGCTGAACTTTGTCGACCTTTCGCAGGCGCCGGACATCCGCACCAATGGCGGCTTCACGGTTGATGGTCGCCCGATCTATCAGGCGGTCGATGCGACCAATGCCGGCTGTAACGCGGTGTTGCAGGGCACGGGCGGCACCCCGCCGGTCTATACCGGGCTTACGCCCGAATGCTTCGGCACGGGCCGCGACGATAACATCCAGCTGACCAATGGGCGCAGTTCGGATGCGCACTCGGCCTCGATCATCCTGTCGAAGCGGTTCCAGAGCGGTCTGTTCACGCAAGGGGGCGAGACCTTCTTCCAGCTGGGCTATGCCTTCACCGATTCGAACAATGCGAGGAACAACCAGTCCTCGACCGCGACCTCGTCGTTCGACGTGACCGCCGCGTTCGATCGCCAGGATCCGGCCGTCTCGACCGCCACCACGGAAACCCGTCACAACTTCACCGCGGCGCTCAACTTCCGTGAGGAATTCATCGACGGCTACGATACTTCGGTCGGCATCTTCTTCCGCGCACGTGAAGGCCGTCCCTACAGCCTCGTGTTCGACAATGGCGGCGTGTTTGCCGACAGCTCGTCGGGCAGCGAAAACGCTCTGCTTTATGTGCCTTCGGGCGCGGGCGATCCGAACATCTCGCCGATGTCGGATCCCGACGCGGTCGCTGCCGTGCTCGATTATGTGCAGAACGACACGAACTGCTCGTTCGAGCCCGGCACGACGATCCGTCGCAACACCTGCCGCAATGACTGGCACTATGACATGGATATCCGTTTCAGCCAGGAGATCCCCTTCATCGGCAGCCTCACCGGCATTGTCGAGGACCGGATCGAGCTCTTCGCTGACTTTGCCAACTTCCTCAACCTGATCGATGACAGCGCGAACATCCTGCGCCAGCGCGGCGGCTTCAACGGCCTCGTCCCGGTTTCGGATGGCGGTGTTGATGATCAGGGTCGCTACATCATCAGCGACTTCAACCCGGACGATCAGAACTTCATCGCGATCAACCCGTCGGCATGGCGGATCCAGATCGGTGCGCGCTACGAATTCTGATCCCTCAGCGGTTCGATAGACACGAAACAGGAGCGGCGGGGCCTTCGGGCTCCGCCGTCTTCGTTCGTGGTCCATCAATCGGGCGGGCGCGGCTGTCCTGAGCCTTCATAGCTGCGGTCGCATGACCTGACCGCCCGCCGAGCCTCTCAGCGCCCGCCCTGCAGATTGGTACATCATGCGCTGCCAGAGTGCAGCGCGCCGGGCCCTGGCGGGCATGGCGCGAGAAGCATCCGGCTTTGCCCGAGGGGGCTTTTGTGGTCGGGAGGCGTCGCGGCAGGCAGGGCTCCGAGCCGCCCGGCTGGCGCAGGCCGTGCAAGTGGGCCGCGGTGCACGCGGAAGCAGCTGGCCTGCGCGCTGCGCGCAGCGGCTCCGAGCAGAGGCCTGCCTGCGTGCGTTCATCAGTTTAATTGTCCACCGGGCTCTTCGCCGGGGATGCAGCAATCCGCAGCAATTCGTCCGCCAGACCTTCCAGATCGGCGCGGCCCGAGCCACGGCGCAGTGCCCGCTCGAGTTCGCCTGCGCACTCGCCAAGCTCGGCCTCTCCGAAAATTGCCGCCGTGCCTGCGAGCTTGTGGACCAGATGAACCAGCCGGGCGCGTTCGCACTGGCGCGGACCACCACTGCCGGTGTCGCCACGCGCGGCACTGCCGGGCAAGGCCTGGTCGCTTAAGGCGGCCAGATCCGTTTCGGCTTGCTTTTCGCTCCCGGTGCTCTTGCTGCGAAGGGGAGCACTGGCGAGCGCTGCGAACACATCCCCGGCGCGCGCCGCCTGCACGGCCGCGATCGCCTCGCTACGGCGAGCCTGCCAGCGCTGCTTGAGCACGGGCGATTGGAGCGCATGCGTGGCCGGGCCTTGCTTGGCCTCGGTCTTGTTGCGCAGGCCCTGATGCTCCAGCATCTCCGCTGTGCGGGGCGCAGAGGTTTCCGGATCTTCGCCGATGGCGGGCCCGGCATGCGCTGCATCATCCCATTCACTTTCAGACGGCGCAGGCGGCACATCGCGGTCCATCGGTGTCTCGACGATCTGCGTGGGCAGCCAGCGCTGCAGCGTGCGGGCAAGGTCTGCAAACCGGATCGGCTTGGCAAGATGGGCTTGCATGCCCGACGCGCGCGCGGCGATGACATCTTCGGGAAAGGCATTCGCGGTGAGCGCGATAATCGGCAGCTGATCGGGCCCGATGCCTTCTTCCCGGATCGCGCGCGTGGCCGAATAGCCATCGCAGCCCGGCATCTGGACATCCATCAACACCAGATCGAAGGGCCGCTCGCGCATCATCGAATCGATTACCATCGAGATCGCCTCGTTCCCGTCATGCGCAATCGCGACGCTCTGGCCGCACCGCTTGAGCATTTCGGCGGCGAGCAGCCGGTTCACGTCGTGATCC
>JGI12048J13642_10539307_pt1 | contig 23005 bp, 14 predicted proteins | sample ElkSlonscriptome_16_FD_13642 | JGI IMG/M metagenome (IMG submission 13642)
CTCCGGGCTGCTCCATTCAATTTAAGCATCCCACTTTTGGCACGGAATACGAGCCGCATACGTATTTAGGGATAAAGTATTACGAGCTTCATCTCAGGTACTATAACCAGGCTATGCGGAGTACGGGTTTTCCTCATGCTTTTCATACCATTGGTTCAGCGATGGCTGTTAGAGCGAATGCCTACCAAAAGCAGGGGGGGATGAATCGTCGCAAAGCCGGAGAAGATTTTTATTTTCTACATAAGATCATTGCCCTTGGAAATTTTACTGAATTAAACTCCACGTGCATTTATCCTTCTCCACGTCCTTCAGATCGGGTTCCCTTTGGAACGGGCAGGGCCATAAATGATTATTTGAAAAATCCACAAAAGGGCTTTTTCACTTATAATCCTAAAGCGTTTGATTATCTGAATATCTTCTTTAAAAATGTACCAGAGTTCTATTTTACCACCCCTGAATTGGTATCACTAGGTGGAGTGATTCCCTATGCGATGATTGATTTCTTGAATGCCTATTTTTTCGACGAGCGCATATTGGAAATCAAGCGCAACTCATCTGGAGTTCATTCCTTCGAAAAGCGATTTTACCGCTGGTTTAATGCATTTATGATTTTGAAATTTGTACACTTCGTGCGAGATAATGCGCATCCAAATATGCGGGTTGAGCGAGCAGCGCTGGAGTTTTTAAGAAAGGTAAATTACCCCGGAGTGAATAAAATTCAATCAATTGACTCCCTTTTAGAAGTATATCGTCAACTTGACCGTTTGGGAACGGTAGCCAAAATAAAAAACGACCCACCTGAATAGGTAAGTCGTTTTCTACATTATCTAAGGTTTAATTAGATTACTCTTCTTCGTCTTCAGACTTTTTATCGTCAGACTTCTTTTTTGTTTCTGCTTTTTTATCGCTATCCGCTGTCTTTTTAGCTGTTGTCTTTTTGGCTGTACTTTTCTTTGCCGTTTCAGACTTCTTAGCAGTCGACTTTTTGGCCGTTGTTTTTTTAGTCGTTGTTGACTTTTTAGCCGTTGTCTTCTTGGTAGCCGATTTTTTAGCAGTAGACTTTTTCTTTGGGCTTGCTACTTCTTCAAATGAAGTGGAGGTTTTTCTTTTTCTTTTTTTTCCATACGAGCCCATGAAGCGCTTACCGCGTTTGGTTTTTCGGTCTCCTTTTCCCATTGAAATAAATTTTGGTTTTGGATAAAGATAAAAAAGAATTAGCCCTTTTGTAATTCTGTGAACCGTCTGAAGTAAAGTTCGTGGTTTTTTAGCATTTTTTTACACCACTCCATTAGAACATCTTCTTTTTGGAGATCAGTTAGTTGCCAGTTTATTTCGGCCGTCTGAAAGTAGTTTGTAATATGATGAATGCAAATGGCAGCTGCTACGGATAGATTCAGGCTTTCTGTAAAACCTACCATAGGTATTTTGACCAGATGGTCGGCGTTTTGAAGCACGCCATCTGAAACTCCGGCATCTTCGTTACCCATTACTAAGGCAAGGGGGCTTTTAGGACAAAATTCCTGAATGCTAATGTTGGTATGAGGGCTGGTAGCTACAATTTCATAGCCTTCGCCTTTAAGACGCTCCATGCAATCAAGGGTATTATTTTTCTGGCTATTGTATCTATTTATCGACAGCCATTTTGAACTCCCGCGTTCTACTTCAGGTCGGTATTCCCATTCATTTCTGTTTTCGATTACATGAACATCCTGTATACCAAAGCAATCACAGGTGCGCATAACTGCACTTGCATTGTGTGGTTGATAGATATCTTCCAGTACTACCGTTAAGAATCGGGTGCGAACTTTGACTCGCTCTAAGAAGAGCTGTTGTTTATTTGGAGGGATAAACTCCCAGAGAAAATCTAGAAAGGATGAATTAGTCATAAACTAAAAAAGGTCTTTTGCGAACCCGCAAAAGACCTTTTAAATGTCGTTAAAGTAATTACTTACTTAACTTTTGATTGCAGGTCAGCACCAGCTTTGAATTTAACTACCTTCTTAGCTTTGATGTTGATTTCTTTACCAGTCTGTGGGTTACGACCTTTACGCGCAGCACGCTCGCTAACTGAGAAAGATCCGAATCCAACCAGGGCTACTCTGTCTCCTTTTTTTAGAGCTCCTGTTGTCGTGTTAATAAATGCGTCTAGCGCTTTTTTTGCGTCTGCTTTAGAGAGACCTGCGTCAGAAGCCATTGCTTCTACTAATTCTGCTTTGTTCATTTTGGTTAATTAGTTTTTAGGTTAAACAAAAAGATCGTTTGAACAAGAGCAAATTTACACGAATAACCAAGCGCAGCAAGCCTTTCGGGCCTTTTGGGGGCTCTTTGTTAATAAAACAGGGCATTTGTTGATAAGTACAGGCCTAAAACCCTTGATTGACGGGCATTCTGAGTAATTCAACATAGATTCTCAAGCCGATATGGGTTCTTATTATTCAAATTTCAGGTCTCCTTCAGGGTGAAATCCTCTTAGAAAATCACCTGTTTTCATGCGTTTCTTGCCCGGGGCCTGTAGCTCTTCAATTACTATCCATTTATCAGATGCAGCCACGCGCATAGAATCACCACCTATTAAAACCGTACCCGGATGAGAATCTGTGCGGTCGTCTATAGATGTTTTGAATACTTTAAAGGAATCGTTACCCGCTTCGGAGTCCAGTTTAGTCCAGGCCCCGGGGAAGGGAGAAAGTCCCCTTATATGATTGTGTACATCGCCGGCAGGCTTATTCCAGTCTATGCGGCAATCTTCGCGAAATATCTTTGGAGCTTTTTTGATTTCAGTTCCATCGGTTAGATCTTGTGGATGAGCTTCTGCAGTTCCAGCTTCAATGGCTCCAACCGTTCGGGTAAGAAGCTCAGCTCCGGCCAGCATCATTCGGTCGTGTAATGCGCCTGCCGTTTCATTCGGCCCAATCTCAAGGCGGGTTTTATCTATAATTTCTCCCGTGTCGATATTCTTTTCTATGAAGAAAGTTGTGAGTCCTGTTTCCTTTTCACCATTCATAACAGCCCAATTAATAGGTGCTGCACCGCGATATTGGGGCAGGAGAGAGCCGTGAAGATTGATTGTACCCTTACTGGGCATAGACCAAACAGATATAGGAAGCATCCTGAAGGCAACTACCACAAAAAGATCGGCATTCAGATCAGCTAACTGCGATATAAATAAGTCGTCTTTGAGATTGGAAGGTTGGAGAACATAAAGACCAAGTTCCTGAGCTTTCTTCTTTATTGCTGAAGACTTTAGCTTTTTCCCGCGACCTGCTGGTTTATCTGGAGCTGTAATTACACCCACTATATCGTGCTCCTTATTTAATGCTTCCAGAGATGGAACAGCAAAATCAGGTGTACCCATAAATACCAATCTCATAATTCCTTTTTTGCGAAATTAACTATACCACTCGAAGTACCAGTCCTTTTAGATATTCTCCTTCGGGATGATAAATACTAACGGGATGGTCTGGGGGTTGATGAAGGTGGTGAAGAATTTGTACTCTTTTTCCGGTTTCAATGGCCGCAGCCCTTACCGTACTGTAGAAGATTTCTGGTGTTACAACTTGCGAGCAACTAAACGTAAATAGAATGGAGTCTTTCTTCATGATATTCATTGCCCGGGCGTTCAATCTCTTGTAAGCCTGAATAGCCTTGTGTCTGGCAGATTTATGCTTGGCAAATGCCGGTGGATCGAGAATGACGATATCATAATTCTCTTCCTGAGCTTCAGATGAGTTAATGTAGGCCAGTGCATCTTGCACGATGCATGTATGGTTCTCATCATTCAAATTATTGATCCTGAGATTGGTTTTGACCAATTCCATGGCGCTCTTTGAACTATCAAGAGAATGCACTTCGATGGCACCAGCATTTAGCGCGTAGATGGAAAATCCACCGCTATATGAAAAGGCGTTTAGTACTTTCTGACCTTTCGCATATCTTGCAATAAGATGTCGGTTTTCTCTCTGGTCTATAAAGAAACCCGTTTTTTGACCGCGCACATAGTCTACGAGAAACGAGTTGCCGTATTCCATTACTTCAACTGGCTCAACCTGGGTCTTTTCATTGGTTCCTTTCTCTGCCGATCGCACATGGATTTTTTCAATCTTATCACCGAATACCTTTCTCAGGGCACGATTGAGTAAGTCTACATCGCGCTCTATACCTTTAGAATGACTTTGAATTACAGCGACATTATTATATATATCTATAATCAGACCGGGTAGCCCGTCTCCTTCACCGTGAATTAAACGGTAGGTATTTGTCCTTTTATTTTCAGCCAGTCCGAGCTTTTGTCTGAGTGCAAATGCCCGGGTTATTTTTTCCGAATAAAAATCTGAGTCAATAGTTACTGTTCCGAAATCAAGGACTCTAGCTGTAATACTACCCGTTCCATAATAGGCGGTTGCAAGAATTTTTTTCTGATGGTCGCAGACAAATATCTTGTCGCCTTCTGTAAGGTTGTTGGGTATATTTGCAAAAGCACCCGAAAACATCCACGGATGCCTTCTGTGAATGCTTTTTTCTTTTCCTTTTTTCAGAAGGAGAAAAGGATAGTCAGGTTTCTTCATTATCCAGAAGTTCTATTCGGTTCTTATGGTCTATGCGGATCAGGTTGTTATCAACCATCCATCTCAGAGCCAAACTTTGTTCGCGGCTTGCGAAGTTGAGCTTTTTGTGCATTTCGGACAAGTTCATTTCGGAGTTCTTCAATTCCTTAGAAATCTGTTCAATAATTTCAGAAGATACTTCCGCACTTTTCTTATTCGCTAAACAAACATCGCACTTTCCACATCGCTCATGACTTTTTTCGCCGAAATAGCCTACCAGCTGTATGCTTCTGCACACGAGGTCGTTTTCCGAATAAGCAATCATTGCATTCGCCCTTCCTTCTATACGCTCATTCTCCTGCTTTAGGAATTCTTTGTCAAACCGGATTGCATCGTTGTGTATTCTGCTTTCCGGAAAACTAATTAAGGGTAGGGAAGTCTGTTCCTGATACTCCAATATCCGAAACTGGGTTAATTCGTGAAGTAGAGAGCGGACCTTTTCAGGGCTTGTTTTGAGTTGAATGGCTATTTGGCTTTCGTCAATTCTAACCGGGTGATCAAAAACACCTTCAAAAGACCGAAGTAATAGGTGAATCAAGCCTTCATACTTAGGTTGTTTGATTTCAAAATTGTAAAGCTCTTTTGACTTCATCAGGAAGCGAATTTGCGATGACTTGTGCACGGCTTCGCTTAAGTATGCGTATTCATGAGACTCTAAAAGCTTAATAGCGTTGTAAGTTTCTACTGGCTTGAAATCATATTTTTTTGAAAAAGCGATAATATCAATGGGTCTTCCTACAGATAAGTCACTACCCACAGCCAATTGAAAGTGATTTGTGAGCGCCCGGTACACGTTTTTTGCTTTTTCGGGATTGGGTATCTGCTCAGAAATCCTTTCGCGTAGAAACTCAATGTCACTGTCGTCTTTTAAGCAAACCGCATAAGCTAGTTTTCCATCGCGCCCCGCTCTGCCAGCTTCCTGAAAGTACGCTTCCATGCTTTGGGGTATGCTTAAATGAATAACAAACCGAACATCGGGTTTGTCAATTCCCATCCCAAAAGCATTTGTGGCAACGACGATCTGAGCTCTATTCTTAATCCAGGCATCCTGTACTTCCCTGCGTTCCTTAAACGTCATTCCCGCATGATAGGGCAGGGCAGAGAAATTATTTGCCCTGAGAAGATTTGCCTGCCTGATACTTTCTCTTCTAGATCTTACATATACAATACCAGATCCACCTAATTTTCGGGCGATAGAAATAGATCTGGATAACTTGTTTTCTTCTTTTTGTACCACGTATATCAAGTTCTTTCTCTGGAAGCTTCCCTGAAAAGTAAAACCATCTTTAAACCCGAGCTGCTCTTTAATATCTTCAACGACCATTGACGTTGCAGTTGCCGTTAATGCGATAAGGGGTGTATTGGGAAGAAGTTCCCGAAGCTCAGATATTTTTCTGTATGCAGGCCTGAAATTAAATCCCCACTCACTTATGCAATGGGCTTCATCTACTGCAATGAAATTTACTTTCATCTTTTGCAATCGCGCCTGAAAAAGCTCTGTTTCAATTCGCTCTGGTGAGATATAGAGAAACTTTACCCCACCGTAGATTACATTATCTAAAAGGTGGTCTATCTCTCTTTTAGACAGTGCACTGCTTATTGCTGCGGCTTTAATTCCTTTTTTTCTCAGGTTTTGAACCTGATCTTGCATAAGGGCGATGAGTGGTGAAATGACAATGCAGGTGCCTTCTACTGCCATGGCAGGTATCTGAAAACAAATAGATTTTCCACCGCCAGTAGGAAGAAGTGCAAGGGTATCTTTCTTATTCAGAACGGATTGAATAATTTCTTCCTGAAGCGGCCTGAAGCTTTGGTGGCCCCAGTATTTTCTCAATATGTTTTCTACGGGTTCTCTCAAAGGAAATTAGGGTAAAACAAAATAACGACATTTTACGTTCTTTTAACGCTTTTCATAAGAGAAGAAATATCTCTTTTTTAGGAGCCTAAAAGGCTGATACGTAGTGTCTAAGCACTTAGTGTCATATGCACAATAAGCTGGTTGTTAATGTTTTACACTTGTTAACAGGCCCTACAATGACTATTTTTGCAACTCAAAAGTTCTTTAAAATATGATAGATACAGAGACCATTAATATAACACCAACGACCCACAGCCGATTAGAAGGATTAAAATTTGACGAGCTTGAGTTTGGTAAAACCTTTTCCGATCATATGTTTATTATGGAATATCGGAATGACAAATGGGAAGATGCGCGCATCCTGCCTTACCAAAATTTAAGTATGTCGCCAGCTGCTTCGGTAATACACTACGGTCAAGGTGTTTTCGAGGGCATGAAAGCCTTCAAAAACGAAGATGGGCGTTTCGGACTTTATCGCCCGGATAAGAATATTGAAAGGATGAATAAAAGTGCTGTGCGTTTGTGCATGCCCGAAATTCCTGAAGATATTTTTATGGAAGCTCTAAAGGAGCTGGTTAGAATGGATAGTGGATGGATTCCAAAAGGTGAACTTTCATCACTTTATATAAGACCGGTATTGTTTGCCGTAGATGAATACATCGGTGTAAAAGCCAGTGAGACTTATCGCTTTGTAATATTTACTTGTCCGGTTAATGGCTATTATACAAAACCCGTTCGCGTAAAAGTTGAGCGTCACTTTACCCGCGCAGCACAAGGTGGAACGGGTTATGCGAAGGCAGCAGGTAATTACGGAGGTTCGCTTTATCCGGCAAAACTCGCCAACCAGCAAGGTTATGATCAGCTACTCTGGACGGATGCCAAAGAGCATAAGTACATAGAAGAGAGTGGAACGATGAATGTGATGTTTGTAATTGACGGGAAACTCCTGACTCCTGCCTTGGGTGAAACCATTCTGGACGGAATAACCAGAGATTCGGTGTTGACACTAGCTCGCCAATGGGGTATGGAAGTTGAAGAAAGGAGAGTTTCGGTTGAAGAGATTTTAGATGCTCTTCGTTCTGACCGTCTAACAGAGGCCTTTGGATGTGGAACTGCAGCGACGATTGCCCATATAGCGACTATTGCTGACGGAGATGAAGTCTTTGAACTCCCGCCAGTAGAAAACAGGGAGCTTTCAAATAAATTATCAAAGTATTTTGTGGATTTGAAAAAATTCAGAATTGACGATCCAAATCACTGGATGATTGAGTTGTCATAGAAACATTGACACGGAAAACTAAGAAATCGCCCTCGGGCGATTTTTTTTATGCATCCTTTTTAGGATAATCGAAGAATTTCAACAACCCTGATTCAAAGCTGACTTCCTTCCATGAATCTACATTGAACTCTATCTTACATATGGCACAAGTAGGCATGTTGCCCAGGTATTCGCCAGTTAAGTTTTCTGTGAGATCTGTAAATCCGGGGTTATGCCCAAACATGATTATTTTATTGTATTTATCATCAAAGTCATTTACGAGCTCTAAAAGAGTTCGGGCCGATGCGTGATAGATTTCGCGGATTTCCTCAATACGATCAAGAGGATAGCCCGCTTCCTTTGCCATTAACCTTGATGTGGTGATAGCGCGGTTTGCAGAACTCGATACAAAGAGTTGGATGCCTTCGTTTCTATTTAAAAGCCTTTTCCCCATTTTGGGGGCGTCTTTTAATCCGCGGTTGTTAAGTGGCCTGTCGAAGTCGGCCAGATCTGGATGGTCCCAACTGGATTTGGCGTGGCGATTTACATAGAGCGTTTTCATCTGCTCAAAATAAAAAACGGGACTGATATAGCCCCGTTTTTTTTACTCAATTATTGAAATTAAGCAATTAGGTTTTCCAACTCTTCATTCAGGGGTTTCCTGAAAACCACCTTTCCGTCAAACACATCAAGCACAAGCGGGTCTTCTGACTCCACTTTGTTCTCTAAAATATACTTACTCAATTCATTCAGAATTTCCTTTTGAATTAAGCGTTTAACCGGTCTCGCTCCGAATTGGGGATCGTATCCTTTTTCTGCGAGATAGTTTAAGGCATCTTCAGATGCTGAAAATTCAATTCCCTTGTGCTGTAAACTTTGAGATAGTTTATGCAATTGAAGCTTCACAATCTCAATGATGTCTTCCCTGCTCAATGGCTTAAACATGATCGTTTCATCAATCCTGTTCAGGAATTCTGGTCTTACAGACTTTCTAAGAATAGCAAAAACTTCGCGTTTGGTCTGCTCTGCTGTTGCTTCTTCTTTACCTTCCTTCATATTGTCATAGTTCTCCTGAATAATATCGGAGCCTATGTTCGAAGTCATAATGATGATCGTGTTTTTGAAATTGACCTTTCTTCCCTTATTATCAGTCAAAATTCCATCATCAAGAACTTGCAACAGGATGTTAAACACATCGGGGTGTGCCTTCTCAATTTCGTCGAGAAGTACTACCGAGTAAGGCTTTCTCCTTACCGCTTCGGTAAGCTGACCACCTTCATCATACCCAACATATCCGGGAGGCGCTCCTACCAATCTGCTCACTGTATGGCGTTCCTGGTATTCACTCATGTCTATCCGGGTCATTGCCCTTTCGTCATTGAAAAGATATTCGCTGAGAGCTTTGGCTAATTCCGTTTTTCCTACACCGGTTGTACCAAGAAAGATAAATGAGCCAATAGGGCGCTTATCATCTTGCAGACCTGCTCTACTTCTTCGCACTGCATCGGCAACAGCGGTTACCGCTTCATCTTGTCCAATAATTCTATTGTGCAATTCATCTTCCAGTCTCAAGAGTTTTTCTCTTTCACTTTCCATCATCTTACTCACGGGTATCCCGGTCCATCTAGCCACTACTTCAGCAATTTCTTCTTCACTCACTTCTTCTTTAATAAGATTTGAGTTTGACTGTTCTTCCTGCAGTTGCTTTTGAAGCACTTCGATTTTCTCTTCCGTTTCTTTCAGTTTACCGTATCTTATTTCTGCTACTTTACCGTAGTCGCCTTCGCGTTCTGCTTTTTCCGCTTCAAACTTCAGTTGCTCCAGGTGTTCTTTCTCTTTTTGAATACCTTCAACCAGGTTTTTTTCCGACTCCCATTTGGCATTCAGAGCATCCCGCTTTTCGCTGAGATTGGCAATTTCTTCTGAAAGATCTTTCAGTTTTGCTTTATCCTTTTCGCGTTTGATAGCTTCGCGTTCAATTTCAAGCTGCATGATCTTACGTTCCAACTCATCCAGTTGCTCTGGCTTTGAATTGATTTCCATGCGCAGCTTTGAAGCTGATTCGTCTATCAGGTCAATAGCCTTGTCCGGCAGAAAACGATCGGTAATATATCGCTCTGAGAGATCTACAGCAGCTATAATAGCTGAGTCCTTTACACGTACCTTATGGTGGGCTTCGTACTTTTCTTTGATTCCCCTCAGAATGGATATAGCCGATTCTCGATCAGGTTCTTCAACCATTACTTTCTGAAACCTTCGCTCCAGAGCTTTATCTTTTTCAAAATATTTCTGGTACTCGTTTAAGGTCGTAGCGCCGATTGCTCTCAGTTCTCCACGGGCCAGAGCCGGTTTCAATATATTAGCCGCATCCATGGCACCTTCACCACCGCCGGCTCCTACAAGCGTATGAATTTCATCAATAAACAAAACGATTTCACCTTCAGCAGCTGTAACTTCCTTCACAACTGATTTTAGTCGCTCTTCGAACTCGCCTTTGTATTTTGCGCCTGCTACGAGCGAAGCCATATCCAGGCTATAAACTTTTTTGTCCTGAAGATTCTCTGGAACGTCTCCAGATACAATTCTATGTGCAATTCCTTCTGCTATAGCTGTTTTACCTGTTCCGGGTTCACCAATTAGTATGGGGTTATTCTTTGTTCTCCTCGTGAGGATTTGAAGTACCCTTCTAATTTCTTCATCACGACCAATAACTGGGTCTAGCTTGCCTTTACTGGCCAGATCATTTAGGTTATTTGCGTATTTCTCAAGACTATTATAAGTGTCTTCCTGGCTTGCGGAAGTAACCTTCTGACCTTTCCTTAGGCCATTAATTGCTTCTTTTAGATTCTTTTTGGTTATGCCTTGATCTTTAAGTATTTGGGCACCTGAATCATCACCGTCTAAGATAGCCAGAAGTAGGTGCTCTACAGAGACGAATTCATCATCAAACTCGCTCATTATTTTGAACGACTTATTGAGAGCCTGTGAAGCTCCTCTGCCGAGCTGAACATTTCCTCCGGAAACTTTTGGATAGGTTCCGATTTGTTTATCCAAAACTTGTTCAAAAAGCTGGGTGTTTACCGATAGCTTTTTTAGAAGATAGGGAACCACATTCTCATCTACTTTTGCCATTGCCTGAAGCAGATGGGGTGTTTCTATATATTGTTGCCCAAGCTCTGTAACAAGTTGCTGTGCATCTTGAATTACCTGCTGGGACTTTATGGTTAGTTTTTGTAAATCCATTTTAATCTGTTTCTGTTAATCATTCTTACTTTCGTCAAAAAGTGAGCCGATACCTAAAATAGCTAGAATGGGACCATCTAGCGTTTGAAAATCGGAATTTTTGACAGTTGAGAATCAATTAATTGGACATTTTGACTTGCTTTAAGTGTTTCTTTGTTCTCATCAATTATTATCTTTCCAATTACTAACGCTATTTTCCAGTGAGTCGAAGCTTATTTATCTCCATAGCCATTTTAAGTTTGTGTTTTGAATCCAATGCGCAATGGGCACTGAAGCAAGCAGGTGTTCAGAATGACGAAACACGCGCAGTTGCAGGAGATTCGGATGGTTACACATATACTACAGGCTATTTTTCTTCTACTGCAGAAATAAATGGTGAAGTAATTGGTGGCACGCAATTATCAGATGTATTTGTCTCAAAAATTGGCCCGAATGGAGATGCAATTTGGGTAAAAGATGCTTCTGGTACTGGCTCTAATCAAGGGCTGGATGTGGCCGTAGATTTAAACGGAAACGTTTATATCTGTGGCTTTTACAGCACATCTATAAATTTTGATGGCCTGAGCCTGACCAGTTCAGGTGGCCAGGACATGTTTGTTGCAAAGTATAGCCCATCCGGTGATATTCTTTGGGCCCGTAGCGGAGGGGGTATAACAAATAGTGATCGCGCCAATGCGCTGGCAGTTGACAATTCAGGAAATGTATTTGTTACCGGCGAATATAGCGGTACGGCAGATTACGGTGGCTTAAATATTACGAGCTTGAATGGCACCACAGATGTATTCATAGTAAAGTATAGTTCTGATGGGACAGAAGAATGGATTAAAAAGGGTAGTGGAGAAGCTGTAGACCGAGGGTTGGCCATCGCTTGCGATAACTCAGGTAGCGTGTATGCTTGTGGCCAATTTGAAGAAGATATCGCATTCGACAATGATTACAGCAATGACATACAGAATGCACTCTTCGTTATCAAGTACAGTTCAAGTGGAAATGAAGAATGGTTCAGGTGGGGCGGTGGAAGCGGTCTCAGTATAGCCTATGATATTACCACGGATGGTACTAATGTTTATCTAACTGGCGACTTCGGACCAGGTATTACATTCTTTAATACTGATGGGCAAACAAATGCACTTTCTAGTGGGTTTGATAATTCTATTTTTATAGTGAAATATTCGGGTTCTGGTCAGTATGACTGGGGCTCAAGTGCGGGATCTGATTCGTTCGTTACCTCTCGTGGTATTAGCTATGAAAATGGTAGTCTGGCAATTGGTGGTTGGCATAATTGCACCTTTCAGTCTTTTAGCGATGAGTATGGAGAAAGCACATTCAACTCCATAGGATTTGAGGATGTATACGTTGCACGTTATACCAATAACGGATCATTTTCATGGGCGCGAAACTTTGGTTCGCAAACATCTGAACGACTCTACGACGTTGAACTCCATCCTTCCGGGCGGGAGATTGTTGTAGGATCTTTCAATGATCATCTCGTAATTCCGGTGGGCGACGATCCGATTGATGGTTTAAGCCCCGTTTCAGTTGGGCCCGGTGGAACGGACACGTATTGCGGTGATTCCAATTATACCAATTTTGGAAAATTTAGTGGTGATGGCTCTTTAGACGGGTTTACACTAAACGTAATTGACCCCGATAGAGCGCCCTATGATTTTTACATGCGTTATGGTAGCGGCTGCGATCTTGCTATACCCGAATTATGTCTGGACTATTCTCAATCATCACCAGACAATGAGTGCCCGGAAGAGCTTATAGGTTGTTCACCGTACAATATTTCGGCCGTAAATCAGATTGCCAGTCCATTTGAATGGCAGCCAATTGATCCCTGGTGTGTGGGTTACAGTTATAATGTGCAATGGAATCCCCCGGAAACAGGAGAGTTCCAAGTTACAAGCCCGGGTGATGTAACGGCAACGATTACGAGCGAAGACGGATGTTATACAAATATGATATCCGGCTTTGTCGATGTTCACCCAGATCCTATGGCTGCTTTAATTTCAGATAGTGAAGGAGTCAATGATCAATCTCCCGGACCCCTTCCGGTCGTTGTTTGTCCCGGTACTGAAGTAACTATTACGGCTGATTACAATTCGGAAGATACTTTTTCATGGTCTGGGTTCTGTTTAGAAGATGGTGATGAAACAGATAATCCATTAACATTTATAGTGGAAGATGATTGTTTTTATATCGCCAATGTTGAAAATGAGTTTGGGTGCGTTTCTACCACGATTATTCAGATTGAAGTAGAAGATGTGCCGCCTATTGTTAATCCCTTCTTAGATTTCGAAACAACCGGTGACACCTTAATTCTTTGCGCAGGGGGTAATGGCGAAGTTGCCACTTTTGATGCTATTTCTGGAGACATCATCCAATCAAGTGGTTTCGATTGGACCTGGAGCGTTGAACCATCTACCGGGATTACAGGTGGAAGTACGGCGAGTTTTAATGTTGATTCAGATGGGTGGTACGTTATTAGCCTTGAGTTCGAATCAGAAGAAAATCCTTGTAACGATCAGGAATTTTATTCAGTTGTAGATTCAATATACGTAGAAGTAAACCCAGTACCTGAAACATATATCACAGTCGATTGGACTGAGTTTATTTGTCCGGGCGATTCTGTTGAAGTAAATCTAAGTTACGGTGGGCTTTTGGAATATAACATTCCCAATAATTCAGAAATAGAAATTTTACTGGAATCTGATTCCACCTTTGTCATTACAGGTGAAGGTTCGATGACTTTTTCGTCAAGTGTCGTAAACGAATTTGGCTGCTCAGCTTCGGAATCTGTTGTTGTATCTCTGGCGGCAGTTGGCATTCCTGAAATATTTTCCGATCCTTCTGATGGGATTATTTGTCCTGGCGATAGTATTCAACTGGTAACTCCGGCTCAAGGTGATCTTACCTGGCAGGGTCCTGTGTCTAATTTTCCTGAAGATAGTCTGATTTATGTAACCGAACCTGGAACTTATTTCTTAGAAGTTTTTTACTACGAAGGCTGCGCACTCGTATCTAATTCAGTTGAGTTGGTTGAGTATTCTACCCCATTTATTGCCGGATCAAATGCGGTAATATGTGAAGGCGATTCGGTTGAGATCTTTATAAATAGTTCTTCATCTACTGATTTCGTTTGGCTTGATCCGCTTTCCGGAAGTGATTCGGTTCAGGTTATTTCAGAGCCCGGTACTTATTACGCTGAGATAAGCAGTTGCGGAATTACGGCTGTAGATTCAATACAGGTAGACCTAAATCAGACCGAATTGATTATCGAACAAGATTCGATTGCGAACTACTGCGAAGGTGACAGCATACTGATTTCTACTAACTATCCTTTTGATGAAATATTCTGGAATCCCGAAGGAATTGGCCAAGCTGAGTATTTTACAGAAACTGGTACTGTGCAGGCTACCGCGATTGATACAAATGGCTGCCAAATAATTTCAAATGCGCTGGATATTTTCTTCAATGAAGTGCCACCACCACCTATTTTCAGTTATCAGGCAGTGTGTGAAGGGGCAGAGCTCGTGGTCAGTATTGGTTCTAATTATACGGAAGTATTTACAGATTCAGAGGGTAACATGCTTGTTGAAGATGATATGCTTACCGTTCCATCTTTTATATCAGATACGACTATCTACGCCTACTGGACTACGGATTTTTGCCGGGGACCCATAGACTCGGTTAGCATTTCTCCTATTATCGTACCTGGGTTGCCCATCTTAGACTCAAACTCACCCGTTTGTACTGGTGAAAATGCCTTTTTTAGCGTCCTTAATGATGACCAGTTTTCAAATTATATTTGGATCGGGCCCGCTGGAGAACAATACCAGGGACCTGAAGTAAGCTTCAACGTAGATGATGACTCTGATGAAGGCCCGTATATCTGTTACGGTATGAACGACGGATGTATTGGAGATTCCGCAGCTATTTCTATAGAAATTTATCAAACTTTAGAAGTGAGCCTTCCGCCTGATACAACAATGTGCTTAGGCGCGGGATATATCATTTATCCAAATAGGAGCTTTGACTCTTACGTTTGGCAAGATGGTAGTACTGATTCTATTTATACACCCTTTGAAGACGGAACATATACCTTGCAAACTACAGACCTAAATGGATGTGAATCTGCTGACTTTATGGAGCTTGACTTTGTTGACTGTAATGTAGATGTACCCAATGTATTTACTCCGAACGCAGACGGCTTTAACGATAGCTGGGTGATTGATATTGACCGCCCACTTTCGATAGAATTGCTCATATTTAATCGTTGGGGAAGAAAAGTTTATGAGTCCAATGAATCTCAGATTGTTTGGGATGGGGTTCACTATAAAACAGGGGAAGATTGTTCTGAAGGAACTTATTTCTTTATTCTGAAGGCGCGAACCTTTGACGGGGGCCTTTTTGAAGCAACTGGGAATATTGAATTGATCAGGGGCTGATTCGCTTGATAATTCTAAGCTTGTGCGTGTATTCCTTTAACTCAGTATTGAATATTCCCTGGTGGTCAATTTTATCAATCCTTACTTTACCGCTTGCGTGGATTATTTCATCCTTACTGAGTAAAATACCCACGTGAGTGATTTTTCCGTCCTTATTGTCAAAGTAAGCCAGGTCACCGGTTTTCGCTTCTTCCAAAAACTCCATTGTTTCTCCGATATCAGCCTGTTGATAGGCATCCCTGGGTAAGTCTATCCCACACGCAGAAAATACTACCTGACATAATCCTGAGCAATCAATACCTAGAATAGACTTTCCACCCCACAAATAGGGAGCTTCCAAAAAGAGCTTTGCATAATTCTGAATCTCGGAGTAATTAAAGTCTGCTGATTTTCCGGAGTACTTAAAAGTGTCGATTAGATCTTGCGGCTCTGCTTTAAAGTTTACTTGAGAGCCGAATGGAATCTTGATTTTCGTTTTTCCGGTAGTTTCGCCTAATGGCTCTGCTGTGATACTCCGTTCTGATTTAAGTAGTGATTTGAATTCACCTTCATCCAGTCCGAAATGTTGTTTTCGATCTATCCAGCACTGATAGCCATCTTTTTGGTTTTCAATGAAAATCCACTTCTCGCGTTCGTCCAGAACTTGATATAGTTCACCAAAAAGAAGTTGAGTTACCATTTCTGCACGATCAGAACCGTCTTTACGGCCGGGGATAAGTGGGTTTATTGCTATTCCGTAAGTCATTATGGAATCCATTTTATATCCTTGAAATTCGGCTTGCGCTTTTCCAGGAAGGCATTTCTTCCTTCCTTGGCTTCATCCGTCATATAAGCTAGTCGTGTAGCTTCACCCGCAAAGACTTGCTGGCCCACCATTCCATCATCGGTCAGATTAAATGCAAACTTCAGCATTTTGATAGACGTAGGCGACTTTTCCAGGATTTCCTGAGCCCATTCCCAGGCCTTTTGTTCCAATTCTTCATGAGGAATTACGGCATTGACCATTCCCATATCATAGGCTTCCTGAGCCGAGTAATTTCTTCCCAAAAAGAAAATTTCTCTCGCTCTTTTTTGCCCCACCATTTTTGCCAGATAGGCCGATCCATACCCACCGTCAAAGCTTGTTACGTCGGCATCCGTTTGTTTAAAAATGGCGTGCTCCTTACTCGCAAGGGTAAGATCACAGACAACATGTAAACTATGTCCGCCACCTACAGCCCATCCGGGTACGACAGAAATTACCACTTTTGGCATAAACCGAATGAGTCTCTGAACCTCAAGTATGTTTAGTCGAGGCATTCCATCTTCATCAACATAACCCTGATGTCCTCGCGCATTTTGATCACCACCGCTACAAAATGAATAAACCCCATCTTTGGGAGAGGGCCCTTCGGCAGAAAAAAGAACAACACCAATTGATGTATCTTCCCTTGCATCAACAAAAGCGCGGTAGAGTTCAGCTACTGTTTTGGGCCTAAATGCATTGCGCACTTCAGGCCTGTTAAACGCTATTCGGGCAACCCCATTAGACTTGGCATAGGTTATATCTTCAAAGTCAGTTGCTTTTTTCCAATTTGGTTCCATATTTAAGTTTTTTAATGACAACAGAGATGAAACGAGTTCTGTTTGCCTATTTGCAAACTTATACCATTCTTCAGATTGGTGAGAAAACTAGAAACCTGACTTGCTAACAAAGCATTAGGAATCAAAAGAAATGCACAAAGCCCGAAAATGAATTCCGGGCTTTGCGTGCTATGAAATGTATGCGTTAGGGCTATGAACCATTCGCGACAGCAATATAGGGCAAAGAACTTAATACTTCAAGTCAGATGGGGACTAAATATTTTGTTCAAGTTTATTGTTATCAACATTCTTATGATTAAGATCCTGAATACCAACCAACTCTTCTGTTTAGATATTCTTTAAGTATGAATCCAAAAAATCAGGGTTCTATTTCTTTTCAATTTGCTCCATACTTGCTTTAAGGCCTTTTATCAATGCTGAACTAAAACCATAGTGTTCCATTTCATTTAATCCTGCGATTGTACAACCTTTCGGAGTGGTTACCTTATCTATTTCGCTTTCGGGATGATTATTTCTTTCTTGTAAAAGGATGGCTGCTCCTTTTACCGTTTGTTGAACAATTTTACTGGCCGTTTCGGCATCAAAGCCTATTTCAATACCACCCTGAACCATTGCTCTGATAAAGCGCATTACGTAAGCAATGCCGCAGGCTCCAAGTACTGTGGCAGAATTCATAAGCGACTCTGAGATTTCCACAGTTTTACCAACGGCATTGAATACTTCTAAAACGCGCTTTAGATGCTCTTTGCTTTCGCTGCTGTGAGAAATACAGGTGAGAGATTGATTAATATCAGCTGCCGTATTGGGCATCGCACGAAATACAGGAACAAATTCAGGAAGATGCGTTTTAAGTTCAAAAATTTCTACTCCGGATACTACAGAAACTAAAATCTTTCCTTTTGCGCCAAAAGCGGGTAATATCTCCTCTAGAACCGCTTTATAATTGTACGGTTTAACAGCTAGTATAATTAAGTCAGACCGTTTGGCAGCAGTTAAATTATCGCTTATCACTGACACTCCCTTCTCACCCAGATCTGCCAGGGCTGACGTGTTTCTTCTTGTTGCTGTGATCAGCTTTGGGTTGACACCTGCGTCTATTAATCCCATTAGCAGGGATCTACCCAGATTTCCCGTTCCTATCACAGCTAGTTTCATTTCTTGGATTGACATTGTGAATTATTTCATGCTAATGTACCTGTTGGCAAAATTTTAGATACTAACTTTCTGAGAAAATATTTCATCTGGAAAACCTAAGTAAAAAATTAAAGGAGTTGTCCAATCAACTCGAAGGGGAAGTTTTTACGGAATTACATCACAGAATTCTATATGCCACAGATGCATCGGTTTACCGCAAATTGCCATTGGGTGTCGTTTATCCTGCTAGTGTTGAAGATGTGCAGAAAGCAGTAAAATTTGCTTCTGGAAATGGTATTTCACTCATTCCTCGAGCCGCCGGAACCAGTCTGGCTGGGCAATGTGTTGGAGATGGGTTGGTGGTAGATGTTTCCAGATATCTGACAAAAATCGCCCATTATAATGACGAAACAGGTATTGTGGAAGTGGAACCCGGGGTAATTAGGGATGAGTTAAATAATTATTTACGACCATATGGCAGATGGTTTTCTCCAAATACATCTACATCTAACCGATGTATGATAGGGGGGATGGTTGGAAATAATTCTTGTGGAACGACTTCTATAAAATATGGCACAACCAGAGATAAGCTGGTAGGCGCTGAACTTGTACTCGCGGACGGATCGGTAATTCAGATTGGAGAGAATGTTGGTGAACCATCGAACGAAATCTGGACGAAAATATCATCTGAAATGGAGAAGCTGATTGCTTCGGAAGGGCTGAAAGATGCTGTTCTGGATTCAATGCCCAAACCAGATATTCACCGCCGTAATACAGGGTACAACCTCGAACATTTTTATCAAAGAGATACCCCATCTGACCCATTCAATTTTTTGCCGCTGATAGCTGGCTCTGAAGGCACCTTATGTTTTTTAACGAAAATAAGGCTCCAAACAGATCTATTACCCCCAAAAGAAGAAGCTATTCTCTGTGCTCATTTCCATTCAATGCAAGGAGCCATGAAGGCTACAAAATTAATCATGAAACATAAGCCATATGCTTGTGAACTCATGGATAAAAAGATTCTGGATCTTGCCAGGCAGAATAAACTACAGGAAGAAAACAGTTTTTTCGTCGAAGGAGATCCTGAGGCAATTCTGGCAATAGAGCTCAGGGCGAACACGAGAGAAGAATTGAAAGATGAGATATTCAAAACTCAAGCTACGATAAGGAATCTTGATACTTGTTTTGCGCTTCCCGTAGTATATCCACCCCGGACCCAAGCTGTGTGGTCGCTAAGGGCCGCAGGTCTCGGGGTTCTAAGTAATTTTCCAGGTGATGCTAAACCCATTGCTTTTGTAGAAGATACTGCCGTTAGTCTGAGTGATTTGCCCGAATACATAGCATCCTTTGAAGACTTAATGACTAATAATGGCCAAGAAGCTATTTACTATGCGCATGCAGGGGCAGGAGAGTTGCACCTTAGGCCCGTGCTGAATCTGAAATCGAGAAAGGGAAGAGAAGCATTCAGAAAGATTGGTGACGAATCAGCGGAATTGGTGAAGAAGTATAAGGGATCGTTAAGTGGTGAGCACGGCGATGGAATTGTGCGGGCTGAGTTCATTGAAAAAATGGTAGGGCCAGAGGTATACAAGGCATTCAAAGCAGTGAAGCAGATCTGGGATCCCGGGAATGTTTTTAACCGAGGTAAAATTGTAGACGCCTTTCCGATGGATCGGGATTTTCGATATGAGAGCGAACAAAATCCCTTCGATTTTAAAACGCAACTCGATTGGGGTAAAGAAGATATGCTTCAAAACGCTGAAAGGTGTAACGGTTCAGGTGATTGCAGAAAGAATGCCTGGACAGGAGCAACGATGTGCCCTAGCTATCAAGCCACAAAAAATGAAGCGCATTCCACACGTGGTAGGGCCAACGTGCTGCGGGAGTTAATGACGCGGCCAAAAAATCCCGCATTTCCATTTGGAGCTGAAGAAATCAAAGAGTCATTAGATCTATGCTTGAGTTGTAAGGCCTGCAAAACAGAATGTCCAAGCAGTGTAGACATGGCAGCTCTGAAAGCCGAAGCTCTTTTTCACTACCATAATCGTCATGGCTTTGATTTGCGGTCTCGATTCTTTGGGAAATTTGATAAGTATGCAGGTCTTGCTTCTTATCTGCCTGCCCTGGCTAATTCATTGATTAATAATAAGTGGATTGATAAAAATCTCAAAGAAAAACTTCGTATTGCACCGGAGCGCAGTTTCCCTGCCTTTAATCGCAAGCGCGCTTCTAAAATGGCCAATCCCAGTAAAAAGGAGAAGGCTGAATTCGTATTGTATTTGGATGAGTTTACTGAATTTCAGGATGGCGAAGTAGCGGGAGCAGCCATTGATCTTTTAAGTGGACTCGGTTACAATTTTACTACGGTATATGCCCCATCTGGCAGGGCGGCACTTTCAAAATCATTACTTAAATACGCAAAGCACTCAGCTCTAAATACGCTGAATAGACTAAAACCATATTTGGATAAGAACTTACGGATAGTGGGCCTGGAGCCATCCGCTATTTTAGGATTTAGAGATGATTTTCAAAAATTGAGATTAAACGACCGGAAAAATTTGAAAAAACTCGGCAAGAATTCCTTCACAATAGAAGAATTTATATTTGGAGAAATTGAAAAAGGCAGATTAGATTATTCGTATTTTACAGAACAGGAAGCAGATGTGCACATTCACCTGCACTGCCACCAGAAAGCACTTTCACATATAAAGTATTCTAAGGTGATGTTGGGATTACCTAAAAATTATAAAACTCGTTTAATACCATCTGGTTGTTGCGGAATGGCGGGCAGTTTTGGTTATGAAGAAGAACACTATGATGTGAGTCAGGAAATTGCCGAATTGGTTTTACTTCCACATATCAGAAAAAACCCCCAAGCCCTAATTGCCGCTTCGGGAACAAGCTGCAGACACCAAATCAAAGACTCACTAAATCGAGTCGCCTTGCACCCGGTCCAAATACTTCAAAAGGCACTTAAATAAAAACCTCTTCCAAGGGGTCGGAAGAGGTTTTCGATGCTTACGAATCATTTCAGATTAGTCGCTTTTAACAAAGCGTTTATTAGAAATGTTACGCAAAGATAATACATAGATACCATTCGGAAGGTGTTCAATATCAATGAATTTCTGATTTTGACCCACAGCAACATTAAACTGTATTTCATCGATAAGTTTTCCAGTTAGGTCGTAAATTCTGATTAGCTCTGAACCACTCGATATAGAATTATAACTGAGATTTATTCCCGAAGCAGCCGGATTTGGGTAGAGCTGCATATCAAATTCGTGAGATTCTTCATTTATAGATAGCGTAGAATTAGAAATCACATTTATTGAAAAGCCTGACGAGAGTAATCCAGAACCGAGCATAGCGCCGCTGATTTCAGCGCAAAAAGTAGATTCGCAGGTAGTTCCGTCAGCAATTAGAGTAGCGGTTATGCAGAGTGTATAAGGACCATCTCCAGCGTACTCATGTACCGGAAATATCTCGGTACTTGTGCTGCCATCTCCAAAGTCCCAAAGAATTTCAACGAGATTATCTAATTCAAAAGTTGGCATGATCCAAATAGTGTTCTCACCAGTTGAATCTGGAATGATGGCAAAGCCTATATTGCATTCAAATTCATAAACGCAAGACCCGTCGTCAATAGTTGCAGAAGGATTAAAATTTACGGCCACTGGATCCGTGCAACCATATACTTCTTCGCTGTCGCAACCAGAGCCTACTTCAAAATCATAAGTGTATTCGCCCGCAGGAACATTGATAGAGAAGACATCATCATTTCCGAATACGAGTGAAACGCCGACTTCAGCCTGTAAATTTGCATTTAGATCCAGGTAAATGTCATAACATCCGTCTTCCAGGCATAAATCGAAATAGTTTATTCCGCCCTGTATCGTATCGCTGGTGACGTATTGTCCGGTTTCAGAATTTGTTATTCCCCACCAACCGCTTATCTCAAAGTCAGAGTCCAGGATCAAGGCTCCATCAATTCCAGTGCAATCGGAATCGTAAATACAAGAACCATCGTCAATGGTAGCATCCGGGTTATAGTTTAGTGCTTCCGGATCGGTACAGCCGAGTATTTCATCAGAACAGCCTTCACCCACCTGGAAGTCAACATTATATTCACCTGCAACCAAAAATTCAACAATTATAATTTCACCACCCACAACCACACTAACTGATGCATTAAACTCTGAATCACTGAAGAGATTTAGCTGGATATTGTAGCATCCATCTTCAAGACAGAAGTCAGAAATGTATTGTACATCTACTGGAATGGTATCTCCAACGACGTATTCGCCAGTTTCAGTGTTCGATATTTCCCACCATCCGCTGTATTCATAATTGGAACTTAAACCGAATGTTCCTTCAAAGCCATCGCAATCTGAGTCATAAATACAAGATCCATCATCAACAGTGGCATCTGGATCGTAATTAATGGCATCGGGGTCAGTGCATCCAAAGATATCTCCTTCACATGATTGAGCGTAGATCTCCATGCAAACTTCCTGGCAATCAACGCCTTCAATGACTGCACAGACCGTGTAAAAGCCAGTTGATTCATATTGATACGTAAATACAGAACTTCCTTCGATAATATTTCCATCACCTGGATACCAAATTACATTTTGAATAGAGTCACTGTTTTGAAGATAGAAGACATAATTACAACTATCCAAACTGGTACTGTATAGCTCCGGACAAAGGTCAAAACAAGCTGGGTCAATATAAATCGTCGCGCATCCTTCGCTCAGTCCTCCACACGCATCAGATTGACCTGTAAAGCATACTTCATAAGATCCAGGCTCAGTAAATTCAAAATAGGTGGCTGAATTATTGTCTTCTACAATCTCGCCATTAATAGACC